>Ga0307986_10000661_pt1 | contig 25234 bp, 34 predicted proteins | sample EllFjometageno82_FD_203170 | JGI IMG/M metagenome (GOLD analysis project Ga0307986, IMG submission 203170) | Marine microbial communities from Ellis Fjord, Antarctic Ocean - #82 | ecosystem: Environmental > Aquatic > Marine > Unclassified | place: Southern Ocean | collected 2014-10-09 | reverse complement strand
TAGATACAGTAAAATCTATAAATAATAATATTAGATCAAGTGTTAGAAAGCTTAATCCAATACTTGCAGCGATTGTTGGGAAAAAAGTTGATGTAGCAATTAGGGATTTACAATTTTCTGCAAAAAGAATTACTAAAGATATTAGAAAAACGATTAGTTCAGCTGTTGCCAATGCAGAAAACAACTTTCAATATGATATTGATAATTTAATAGTAAAAGAAGCTTACTGTGGAAAAAAAATTGTAATGAAAAGATTTAGACCAAGAGCAAAAGGAAGAGCTGCACCAATTTTAAAACCTTATTCAAGTGTGACAATAATTTTATCAGAGAACAAAAAAATGGAGAGTCATGGGACAAAAAGTTAATCCAATAGGTTTTAGATTAGGAGTTAACAGAGGCTGGGACTCTGTTTGGTTTGCTAAGAAAAAAGATTTTGGAAACTATCTAATAGAAGATTTTAAAATCAGGGAATACATTAAAAAAAATGTAGTTAATTCTGGTGTTTCTAAAGTTATGATTGAGAGAACGTCAAATAAATGTTTTGTAACGATTTACACATCAAGACCTGGTTTTGTTATAGGTAAAAAGGGTAGTGATATTGATAAAATTAAAAATAATCTCTCAAAATTTACAAAAAATGAAGTTACTTTAAATATTAAAGAAGTTAAAAAACCTGAAACAAATGCATACTTAGTAGCAGAAAATATCTCACAACAATTAGTAAAAAGAATTTCTTATAGAAGAGCAATGAAAAGAGCCATGCAGTCATGTATGAGACTTGGTGCTAAAGGTATCAAGGTTTCAATAAGTGGAAGATTAGGTGGAAATGAAATTGCGAGAACAGAATGGTTAAGAGATGGTAGTATACCAGCGCACACCCTAAGAGCTGATATTGATTATGGTGAAGCTGAAGCTTTAACAACTTATGGAATAATTGGAATTAAAGTTTGGGTTTATAAAGGTGAAGTATTTGCAAGAGAATTTAGTCAGGAAACCAATAAGATAGCTCCAAAAGAAGGTAAAGTATAATATGTTGCAGCCAGTTAGAACCAAATGGAGAAAAGCACACAAAGGAAGAATTCATGGTGTAGCTACTCGCGCATCTAAAATTAATTATGGATCATTTGCATTAAAAGCAATGTCTCCAGAGAGAGTAACTGGAAAGCAGATTGAAGCAGCCAGAGTGGCGCTTACACGACATATGAAAAGACAAGGAAGAGTGTGGACAAGGGTTTTCCCAAATATTCCTGTCTCAAAAAAGCCAATTGAAGTTCGTATGGGTAAAGGTAAAGGAAATCCAGAGTTTTTTGCGTGCCGTGTTAAACCGGGAAGAATATTATTTGAGGTTGACGGAGTTTCTGAAGAGGTTGCAAAAGAGGCTTTGTATAAGGCTTCGGCTAAATTACCAATTAAGACAAAGACAATTAAAAGATTTGCATAATGAAAAAGCAAGAAATTAAAAAATTATCAAAAGATGAAATTATGAAGAATATTGATAAACTAAAAAAAGATTTATTCAATTTTAGATTTCAAAAAATAAATTCACAGGTGACAAATCCTTCAAAAATAGGACAAACTAAAAAAACAATAGCTAGATTAAAAACTACACTAAAGGAAAAAATTAATGCCTAAGAAAATTTTAACAGGAGTTGTGGTTAGTGATAAGCCAAACAAGACAATTACCGTAATGGTCGAAAGAAAATTTTCACATCCAGTATTAAAAAAAGTTATTAAAGTTAGAAAAAAATACAATGCTCACGATGAGAATAATAAATTTAAAACTGGTGACAAAGTCTCAATTGTAGAAAGTAAGCCGTTTTCAAAAAATAAAAAATTTCAAGTAATGGAGAGTAGCAAATAATGATACAGGTTCAAACAGAATTACTAGTTGCTGATAATACTGGAGCAAAAAGAATTGAATGTATTAAAGTTTTAGGTGGATCTAAGAGACGTTATGCAAGTATTGGTGATACTATTGTTATAGCGGTAAAAGAGGCTATCCCAAAAGGCAAAGTTAAAAAAGGTACTGTCCATAAAGCTGTAGTTGTTAGAGTTAAAAAAGGAATTCATAGAGATGATGGGTCTAAAGTGAAATTTGATAACAATGCTGCTGTATTAGTTGATGATAAAGGAGAGCCGGTTGGAACTAGAATTTTTGGCCCAGTTACTAGAGAGTTAAGAAATAAAGGGCAAATGAAAATTATTTCATTAGCACCAGAGGTTTTATAAAATGATTAAAAAAGGTTTAAAGGTAAGAGTTTTAACTGGTAGGGATAAAAAAAAAGAAGGAGAAGTAATTGAGATTGATAGACCAAATAATAGAGCGAAAGTTAAAGAGATAAACATGGTTAAGAAACATATTAAAACTACAAAAGAGAAAAAAGGTGGAATTGTTTCTAAAGAAAGCTTTATTCATTTATCAAATTTAAAATTAATTGATGTAAAGAAAGTTAAAAAACCTGAGGCTAAAAAATAATGACACCGAGATTAAAAGAAATTTATAAAAAAGAAATTCAGCCAGCCTTAAAGGACAGTCTGGGCCTAAAAAATATTTTTATGACACCAGAAATTAAAAAAGTGGTATTAAATATGGGACTTGGGTTAGATGGTGCTGACGCAAAAATATTAAAAGCTAGTGAAGAAGATATGGCAAAAATTACCGGTCAAAAGCCAGTTATTACAAAATTTAAAAAATCTGTTGCAAATTTTAAAACAAGAAAAGGTTTTAATGCAGGACTTAAAGTCACATTAAGAAAAAACAAAATGTATGAATTTATTGACAGACTTGTAAATATTGCATTACCTAGAATTAAAGACTTTAGAGGGCTGTCCCCTAAAGGATTTGATAAATTCGGAAATTACACCTTTGGTATTAAAGAACACATTATATTCCCCGAAGTTAGCTTTGAAAGAGCTGATAAAGTTCGTGGTTTAGACGTTGTAATTGTAGTTAAGGCAACAAGTAAAGAGCATAGTTTTGCTTTGTTAGAAAAAATGAATTTTCCATTTATAAAAAAAGGAGTTAACTAAACATGGCTAAAGTTAGTGCTGTAAATAAGAATAATAAAAGAATTAAACTTTCTGATAGATTGTACAAAAAAAGACTAGATCTTAAGAAAATAATTATGGACAAAAAATTACCGTTAGAAGAAAGATTTAAAGCTCAACAAAAACTTTCACAAATGCCTAGAAATTCAGCCAAAACAAGAGTTATGAATAGATGTGAAATTACAGGACGACCGCACGGAGTTTACAGAAAATTAAAAATATCAAGAATAGCCTTGAGAGACTTAGGATTAGCTGGATTAATTCCAGGTATGACAAAGTCAAGCTGGTAGAAAGGAATATATGAGTTTAAGTGATCCAATTGGAGATATGATAGCAAGAGTAAAAAATGCTCAAGCTAGAAATCATAAAAAAGTAGAGCTACCTTCATCAAACTTTAAAACTAAAATAGCAGATATACTTAAAAATGAGGGTTTCATAAAAGATTTTAAAGTTGCAGGTGAAGAGAAAAAACCAACTTTATCTTTAGAACTAAAATATTATTCGGGAAATCCAGTAATAAGCAATTTTGAAAGAGTATCGAAACCAGGAAGAAGAATATTCTCTAGCGCCGATAGTCTACCAAAAATTAATAATGGACTAGGTATTGCAATCATATCTACACCAAAAGGTGTAATGACAGATGTGGATGCACGTAAACAAAAAATTGGTGGAGAAATAATCTGTAAGGTATTTTAATTATGTCAAAAATTGGAAAAATAAATATTACAATACCAGAAAAAGTTAAAGTTGTTTTAGCAGGTAATATTTTGAATATTGAAGGACCATTAGGGAAAAAAGCTCTAGATATAGATTTAAATATGTTTAATTTAGATATTAAGGATGGCAAAGAAATTTCAATTAAACCTAAAAAAATTGACCAAAATTCAAAGCGTCTTTGGGGCATGAATAGAAGCCTTATTAATAATGCGGTTATTGGATCAAGCTCTGGATATGAAAAAACATTAGAATTAATTGGTGTTGGCTATAGAGCTGCGCTTAAAGAAAATCAGTTAAACCTACAGCTAGGTTACAGTCATGATATTAATTTTGATATTCCAGAAGGTATTAAAATTGTTGTTGAAAAACAAACTACTCTAAAAATTTCTGGTTCAGACAAACAGTTAGTTGGTGTTGTTGCGGCAAAGATTAAAACATTTAGAAAAATAGAACCTTACAAGGGCAAAGGTATTAGAGAAAAAGGACAATTTGTTCTTAAAAAAGAAGGAAAGAAAAAATAATGAAATTAACTACAGGAATTAGAAAACGTTTTAGAATAAGCAATAAAGTCAAAAAAGTTGCTCCAAAAGATCGTTTAAGACTATGTATTTCTAGATCAGCAAGAAATATCTCTGCTCAAATTATTGATGACAGCAAAAATATTACTTTATTATCTGCATCATCAGTCGAAAAAGATATTAAATCGGGACCCAAGGTTAATAAAACTGAACTTTCTAAGATTGTGGCAGAAAAGCTAGCAAAAAAAGCTCAGGAGAAAAAAATAACTAAAATATTTTTTGATCGCGGTGTTTATAAATATCATGGTCGTGTAAAAATATTTGCTGAAACTTTACGTAAAAATGGAATGGATTTTTAACTATGGATTACAATAAAGACAAAAAAAAAGACGACATTTTAGAAAAATTAGTTCATATAAATAGAATTACCAAAGTTGTAAAAGGTGGACGAAGATTTGGATTCTCAGCTTTAGTTGTAGTTGGAAATCAAGCAGGTAAAATTGGTATAGCTCACGCAAAAGCCAAGCAAGTACCAGATGCTATTAAAAAAGCTAATGAAATGGCTAGAAGAAAATTGATTCATATTCCGCTTAGAGAAGGCAGAACCATTCATCACGATGTAAAAGCTAAAGATGGAGCGGGAAGAATTGTTTTAAGAGCTGCCTCTAAAGGAACAGGTATTATTGCAGGTGGTCCAGTTAGAGCTGTCTGTGAAGTATTAGGAGTTAAAGATATAGTTGCAAAGTCGATGGGAACATCTAATGCACACAATGTTATAAGAGCTACAATAAAAGCTTTAATGAAACAAAATTCACCTAAACATATATCAACAATCAGAAATAAAAAAATATCTGAAATTATTGAAAAAAGAGGATAATGAGCACATTAAATACAACAGTTAAATTTATTAAACCTAAAATGAGAGTTGGTAGAGGGATTGGATCTGGAAAAGGTAAAACCTGTGGAAGAGGCGTCAAAGGACAAAAATCAAGATCTGGTGTAGCCATAAAAAGTTTTGAAGGTGGTCAAATGCCTTTATATAGACGTTTACCTAAAAGAGGATTTAATCCAATACCATCTGGTCATATTGCAATTTTAAACTTAGAAAAAATACAATTTTTCATTGATAACAAAACTATTAAAGCAGCAGAAATTTTAAATTCAGATTTATTAAAAAAACTTAAATTAATTAATAAAAACTCAACTAAATTAAAAATTTTAGGCACAGGTGAAATTAAAGATAAAATTAATATTGAGGCTAACTTAGCTTCAAAGTCGGCAGTTGAGAAACTTGAGAAAATCGGTGGAACAATTCAATTAAAAAAATAGATATTTAAGATAATGAGTTCTTCATCTTCAGCAAATGATCTAAGAAATAGAATACTATTTACAATTGGTATTCTCGCTGTTTACAGGTTTGGAACCTTTGTTCCTCTGCCCGGCATAGACCCCGAACAATTAAAAACCCTAATGGATGGTAACCAAAAAGGATTACTTGGAATGTTTAATGTATTTGCGGGAGGTGCAATTAGTAGAATGGCAATTTTTGCCTTAGGTATCATGCCATATATTTCATCATCAATTATTGTTCAGTTATTGACTGGTGTTTCTGATCATTTCAAAAATTTAAAATCTCAAGGAGAAACTGGTAGAGCTAAGATTACACAAATAACAAGATATGGAACCGTAATATTAGCAACAGTGCAAGGTTACGGTTTATCCTTAGGGTTAGAGAGTTCCGCAGATCTAGTAATCAATCCAGGGATATTTTTTAAGATTTCTACAGTAACAACAATTGTTGCTGGTACACTTTTTTTAATGTGGCTTGGGGAACAAATCACCCAAAGGGGAATTGGTAACGGAATATCTTTAATAATTTTTGCTGGAATTGTTGCTGAAATTCCTAGAGCTTTAGTCACAACCTTTGAGCTTGGTAGAACAGGTGCAGTATCAACAGTAATGATTTTAGCAATACTTGTTTTGTTGATATTGACAATTCTCTTTATTGTTTTTATGGAAAGAGCACTTAGAAAAATTTTAATTAATTATCCAAAAAGACAAATGGGTAATAAAATGTACGGTGGTGAATCATCTCATTTACCCTTAAAGATTAATCAAGCAGGAGTGATACCTGCAATTTTTGCATCAGCATTGTTGTTATTACCAGTAACATTTTCTAATTTTAATTTTTCTGATAACGAAGCTTTTTTAAACTTAAGTTCGTATTTTACCCAAGGCCAACCTCTTTATATGTTGCTATATGCATCTGGAATAATTTTTTTCACATTTTTTTATACCTCGATAACATTTAACCCGACAGAAACAGCAGATAATTTAAGAAAATATGGAGGATTTATACCTGGTATTAGACCAGGAGAAAGTACGGCGCTATACATTGATACTATTTTAACAAGACTAACTACTATAGGGGCGTTATATTTAACTTTAGTTTGTTTAATGCCAGAATTTTTAATAGCGAATTATCCAATTCCATTTTATTTGGGTGGAACTTCAATCTTGATTGTGGTTGTTGTTGCTATCGATACAGTGACACAAATACAAACAAGGCTTATGAGTGCTCAATATGAGCAGTTGATAAAAAAAACAAAATTTGGAAGATAGTTCCAGTGAATATTATTTTATTTGGACCTCCTGGTGCCGGAAAAGGTACACAGGCTAAGCAAATTGTAAGTAAACATAATTATTTTCAACTTTCAACCGGTGATCTCCTTAGAAATGAAGTTAAATATAAAACTGATTTAGGAAAGGATGTTGAAGAAAAAATTTCAAAAGGTAACTTTGTTTCAGATGAAATTGTAAACAAGTTGTTAAAAAAAACTATAAGTGAATTGAAATATAGAGATAGAATTATATTTGATGGCTATCCTAGAACTGTGGACCAATCTAGAAATCTTGATAAAATTTTAAGTGAGTTTAATGAAAAAATTGATTTAATCTTTTCCCTTCATGTTCCAAGAGATGTTATTGAAAAAAGAATAGAAGGAAGGGTGACTTGTGATAAGTGCAGTACAACTTTAAACAAGTTTTTTAATGAAAATGAAATTAAACTACATCCCTGTGGAGCTGAGTTTTTTATTAAAAGAAATGATGATAATTCTGAAACTTTGATGAATCGTTATGATATTTATATCGAAACTACTAAACCAGTTATAGATTTTTTGTCAAAAAAAAAAATCTTTCATCAAATAGATGGAACCCTTAAAATTAGCGAAATAACCAATAAAATAGACACTTTTATCAATGCATAAGACATTGACTTTAAAAGATCTTGTTATATAAAAGGCTAAATTTTATCTCTTAATTTATGGCTCGTATCGCAGGTATCAATATCCCACAAAATAAGCTTGTTCATATAGGTTTAACTTATATTTATGGAATTGGAGATAAATTTTCTGATAAAATTTGCTCATCATTGGAAATTCCAAAAAAGAAAAGAATTAACGAACTTACTGACGATGAAATTTTAAAAATTAGAGAGTTCATTGATCAGAATTTTAAAGTTGAAGGTGATTTAAGAAGAGAATATTCGTTGAGTATTAAAAGATTAATTGATCTTGCTTGTTATAGGGGCTCAAGACATAGAAAGAAATTACCAGCTAGAGGTCAAAGAACTAGATGCAACGCCAGAACTAGAAAAGGTAAAGCTATAGCAATTGCCGGTAAAAAATTAACACCACTTAAAAAGTAATCATGGCTAAAACAGAAAAAGTAGAAATCAAAGATCAAAAAGTAGAAAAATCTACTAAAAAATCAAACAAAAGTTCTTATTCAAAAAAGAAAAAAATTAAAAAAAATATTTTAAATGGAATTGCTTATGTGCAGTCAACATTCAACAACACAATCATATCAATAGCGGATACTAATGGTAATGTTATTTCATGGGCATCTGCAGGACAAAAAGGTTTCAAGGGATCTAGAAAATCAACTCCCTATGCTGCGCAAATTGCTGCTGATTCTGCAGCCTCTAAAGCGCTAGAGTTTGGAATGAAAACTTTATCTGTAGAAGTTAAAGGTCCAGGTTCAGGCAGAGAAACAGCTTTAAGAGCCTTGCAAGCTAGAGGATTTAAAATTTTATCTATTAAGGACACAACACCAATGGCGCATAACGGTACAAGACCACCAAAAAAAAGGAGAGTTTAGTGGAAACTGAAAATGTAAATATTAAAAACTGGAAATCATTAATTAAGCCCGCAAAGTTAGACGTTAAAATTAGTGATGATCTTACTCATGCTAAGATTATAGCTGAACCTTTAGAAAAAGGTTATGGTTTAACACTTGGTAATTCTTTAAGGAGGATATTGTTATCATCTATAAGAGGAGCGGCTGTAACGTCAATACAAATTGATGGTGTGTTACATGAATTTACCTCAATTAAAGGTGTAAGAGAAGATGTTACAGATATTGTTTTAAATGTGAAGTCTTTAGCATTAAAATGTAATGCCGAAGGAACAAAAAAATTAATTTTAGATGCAAAAGGACCTGGTGAGATTAAAGCCTCTGATATTACGTTAGTAGCTGATGTTGAAATATTAAATCCAGATCTTGTAATTTGCAACCTAGATGAAAATACTAATTTTCATATGGAAATGAATGTTAATACAGGAAAAGGCTATGTGCCAGCCGATCTAAACAAACCAGAAGAGCCTCCTTTAGGATTAATAGCTATAGACTCACTGTATAGTCCTGTAAAAAAAGTTTCTTATTCTATAAGCACAGCAAGAGAAGGCAAGGCTCTTGATTATGATAAACTTACATTGGAAGTTGAAACAAATGGTTCTATCTCCGCTGAAGATGCCGTTGCTTATTCTTCAAGAATTTTTCAGGATCAGCTCAAAATGTTTATTAATTTTGATGAGCCTGTAGAAGCACCAATTAAAGAAGTGTCTTCTGAACCTGAATTTAATAAAAACCTTTTAAGGAAAGTTGATGAACTGGAGCTTTCTGTGAGATCTATGAATTGTCTCAAAAATGATAATATTATTTATATTGGTGATCTAGTACAAAAATCAGAAGGTGAAATGCTAAGAACACCTAATTTTGGTAGAAAATCTTTAAATGAAATCAAAGAAGTTTTAACTGCGATGTCATTATATTTAGGTATGGAAATACCAAATTGGCCACCTGATAATATTGCAGAAATGTCTAAAAAATTAGAGGAAGCCATCTAATGAGACATGGAATGGCGAATAAGAAGTTAAACAGGACTTCTGAACACCGAAAAGCTCTATTAAAAAACATGCTTAATTCATTGATTAAATATGAGCAAATTACAACGACTTTGCCAAAGGCAAAATTTTTAAAGCCTCAAGCAGACAAGATCATTACATTGGGTAAAAAAGAAACATTACAAACGACGAAAATGCTAATGACAAAATTACAAGATATTAGTTCAGCTCATAAGGTTACAAAAACTCTCTCTAAAAGATACGAAAAGAGACAAGGTGGTTATACAAGAATTATTAAAGCAGGATTTAGATATGGTGATAATGCGCCAATGGCAGTAATAGAATTTGTAGATAGAGATGTTGAAGCTAAAAGAGTAGATAAACCAAAAAAAGATCTAACAAAAAAAACACCTAAAGCTGAAGAGAAGAAACAAGCTACAGCCTAAATCTTAAATCATGAAAAAGTCATATACCGTTGATTCAACGTGTAATGATATGCGTATTGATCGCTGGATTAGAGCAACCTTAGGTAAAATTCCTCAAGGGTTGATTGAAAAAAATCTTAGAGCTGGAAAAATTAAACTAAACAAAAAAAAAATAAAAAGCTCTCATAAAATTAAAACCAATGATGAGATTGATTTATTTAATATAGACTTTAAAGAAACAATAATTCAAAAAAAAATTAAATTTGAACCCTCTAAAGAGATCATCAAATCAAATGAAGATCAGATAATTGATAATAATAACGATTTCATTGTTCTAAATAAAAGTGCTGGCATTTCAGTGCAAGGTGGTACTAAGTCTAAAAAAAATCTTGTTGATATATTTGCTAAAAGTGAAATTTTTAAAGACACCAAGCCCTATTCTGTGCACAGATTAGACAAAGATACTTCTGGGGTTTTTATTATGGCAAAAACAAGAGAGAGTGCTCAGCTATTTACTTCATTATTCAGGTTACGAAAAGTTCACAAAACCTATTTGGCGATTTGCCATGGAGAACTTGATAAAGATTCTGGTGAATGGAATGATGATTTAATTAGATATGATGGAGAAAAAAAAATTATAGAAAAGGCAAAAACTTTATATAAAGTTATTGATAAAAACTCTGAAGCTAGTTTAATAGAGTTGAAGCCAATAACAGGACGAAAACATCAGTTAAGAAAACAATTATATGCGATAGGTCAGCCTATTTTTGGTGATATAAAATATAAACTGTCAAACTCTAGTAAGGGAATTAACAAAAATTTAATGCTTCACTCTTATCAAATTAGGTTCATGATTAATGATGTTAAGCATACATATACTGCTTTATTACCAGACTACTTTAGAAAATTATTAAAAGTTAAACGCTTAAATTTTCTAAATTTGAGATAAATTTTTGAACTAAAATTTCATCGATTTTATCAAACTTATGTTTAGAAATGTTTTCTAAATTAGTAATCCCTTTGTCTTTAATCCCACATGGTATAATTTTATTATATGGATCTAGATTATTATTTATGTTTATTGAAAAACCATGATAAGCAATCCATTTACTAACTCTTACTCCTATTGCAGCAATTTTTTCTAATTTTCCTTTATTGTCAAACCAAATACCAATATTTTTCCTATCAGCATGACTCTTAATTTTAAATTTTTTTAAAGTCTCTATAATTGTATTTTCGATTATCGAAATAAACCTTCTTATATCTTTTTTTTTATTTCTCAAATCTATAACAAAATAGAACACTAACTGACCAGGCCCATGATAAGTTATTTTACCACCCCGGTTTGTTTCATGGATATTAATGGATTTATCAAGAATATCGTCTTTTGAATAACTTGTACCTGCTGTAAAAACAGGTTCGTGTTCTAAAACCCACACAAGTTCTTTGCCATTATTTTCACTGACTAACTTTAATCTAGCTTCTAGTTCAGCAATCGCATCTTGATATTTTACAGGTTTTGTTGACTTTTTGATCTCAATATTCATTAAAAAATTGTATTCTTTTTATTATGCACTAAAGGTTGCAGACTAATTAACTTGTATATTTATGACTTTAACAAAGAAAATTAAAGATAAAAAAGTCAATTTTGAATTTAATAAAGAATATATAAAAGTCTTAACTGATAAAATTTCAAATAATGACGCTACTTTTATAACAAATTCATTTAAAGAAATGCATCCAGCTGACGCTGCGGATATAATTGAACATTTAAACCAAAATGACAGAGAAAGTTTAATAAAATTAAATGAGTTTAAAATAGATCCAGAAGTATTCATTGAACTGAATGAGTCAGTACAGTCCGAAATTATTAAATACCTTTCCTCAGCTTCAATAACAAGAATTCTTACAAATCTAGAATCTGATGATGCTATCAAAATTTTAGAAATTGTTGATGAGAATGAAAAAAATTCAATTTTAAGTGAGTTACCACCTAAAGATCGTTTTGCGTTACTAGAAGGTCTTAGTTATCCTGAGGATAGTGCTGCTAGGATAATGCAAAGAAAATTTACTGCAATACCTAGCAATTGGAGCGTAGGTCAAACAATTGACTATTTGAGAGAGAATAAAGAGTTACCTGAAGAATTTTTAGAAATTTTTATTGTAGATGAGAATTTTAAACCAATTGGAACAGTTCCATCTTCAAAAGTATTAAGAACATCAAGAGAATCTAAAATGCTATCGATCATGAAAGATTCACCTTTTCTTGTACCAGTAAACATGGATAGAGAAGAGGTCGGTAATTTATTTGAAAATTACAATTTAAATTCAGCATGTGTAGTAGACAAAAATAATAAATTGGTTGGAATGATAACTTATGACGACGTTTTAACTGTACTAAATGAAGAAGCTGAGGAAGATGCCTTAAGATTAGCTGGGGTCGGTGATGAAGAAATAACTGATGGGGTATTTGTTAAAACAAAAAGAAGATTTAACTGGTTACTATTAAATTTATTCACAGCTTTTTTAGCTACGTGGTGTATTAGTTTGTTTGGTGCAACTATAGAACAAATGATTGTATTAGCTTTTTTAATGCCAATTGTAGCCTCAATGGGAGGTAATGCGGGAATGCAAACTTTAGCAGTTACAGTAAGAACTTTGGCAACTAATGATTTGACTAAAAATAATTTTAATCAAAATATATTAAAGGAATTTAATATTGGTATTTTAAATGGAATTATATTTGCTGTAATAAGCTCTATAGTAGTTCAAATATGGTTCCAAGATATTCAATTATCATTGATTATATCTATATCAATGATCATCACAATGATAGTAGCAGGACTTTTTGGAATAGTTGTTCCGGTTACATTAAAAAAAATGAAAATTGACCCAGCAATTGCTTCGAGTGTATTTGTAACAACAATTACTGATGTAATTGGTTTTGTATCATTCCTTGGAGTTGGTGCTTATTTTTTTTAAAAATTATCTATTAATCTTACACCACTCAAGTAATAAGCCACAAATAACTTAAATGGTTTATTGTCAATTTTGCTGCTCAAATTAAGTAAATTTCTGCATTCTAAGTACTCAATTTTAATATTAAATTTTTTTGTTAAGTTTTTTTTTATTTGTTTAGTTAATTGTTTTATTTTTTTTGAGTCAAAATTATTAAGGCCATTTTTTTTTATTAATAATTGTTTTGATTTAATTAACACATTAGCAATTAATCCTGCACTTTTAATATCTGATTCACTTAATAGACTAGATCTTGATGACAAGGCCATACAATTTTTATCTCTAATGGTCTTGCACTGGTGAACCTTTGTTTTATATCTTTTAGAAATAAAATCTTTCACAAGAAAATACTGCTGGTGATCTTTTTCTCCCATCAACATCACTTTTGGAGATATTAATTTTACAAAACGGTTTAATACATCAAGAACCCCTTCAAAGTGACCCTTCTTAAATTTTGCACATAAAATCTTTTGTTTATTTGTCAAAATAATTTTGGACATTTTTTTTTTATATATTTGATTAATTGTCGGCATATAAACAAAGTCAACTGTTAATCTTTTAAGAATTTTGAGATCTTTATTTGTATTTCTAGGATAACTTTTAAAATCATTCTTATCATTAAATTGTGTAGGATTAACAAAAACACTAACTAAGGTTTTTTTACATAGTTTTTTAGACTCTTTAATTAAAAATTCATGGCCCTTATGAATACTGCCCATTGTAGGCACAAATCCTAAATTTTTTTCATTGATAATTGCCTTATTTAAATCAGTAATACTTTTTATTAATTTCATTTGTAATAATAAGATTAATAAGTAAAACATTTATATGATTAAACAAGCTATAATTCCTTTGGCAGGCCTCGGTACTAGATTGCTTCCTCTTACAAGCGTCTTTGCTAAAGAGCTTTTACCTATTAATGGTAAACCTGGGATTGAATATATTTTAGATGAGTGCATTGAGTCAGGTATTAAAGAGGTAATTTTTATTATTTCAAAAAAAAAAGAAATGATAAAAAAATATTTTTATAATGATGAATTTTATAAAAAAATAATTAAGAAAAAAAAAGACCCAAGAATTATTAATGAATATAAAAAGATATTAAAATATAAAAAAATGATTAAATTCGTGTATCAAGACACACCACTTGGAACTGGTGACGCTGTTTTGAAAACAATGAAATTTATTAAAGACAAATATTTTCTTATGTTATTACCTGACGACTTGATAATAAAAAAAAATTGCTCTAGCTCTATGATTAAAATTCATAGCAAATATAAATCATCAGTAATGGCTAGCATGAGTGTTAAAAAAAGTTCTGTTTCAAGATGGGGCATATACAAACTCAATAAACGTCTTGATAAAAATAATTTTCTCATAGATGATGTGATTGAAAAACCTTCTATTAATAAAGCACCCTCTAATAAAGCGGTAATAGGTAGGTATATTTTGCCAAAAAAAATTTTTAAAAAGCTGTTAACACAAAAACCTGGTAAAGGTGGAGAAATTCATATAACTGATGCAATCCAATCATTGATCAAAGAAAATGAAAAATTCATTGCACATAGTTTTTCAGGAAAGTATCTAGATTGTGGAACTATGAAAGGTTATATTAAATCATCTTTGGAGATTGCTAAAATATGAAGTTGTGCATGATAGGAACAGGTTATGTTGGACTTGTTAGTGGAGTTTGTTTTTCAGATTTAGGAAACGATGTTGTTTGTGTAGATAAGGACTTAAATAAAATTAACAATCTTAGAAAAGGTATTATACCCATTTATGAACCTGGTCTTGAGGAATTAGTTGTTAAAAATATTAAAAGTAAAAAATTAAAATTTTCTAATGATCTAGAAAATTCAGTTAAGAAATCAGATATAATTTTTATTTGTGTAGGCACGCCAACTAAAAAAGGTGGTAATAGTGCCGATTTATCACAAATTTTTGAAGTGGCAAAAGAACTATCTAAAACTATTAACAAATTTAAGATTATAATTACAAAGTCTACTGTACCAGTAACTACTGGTGATGAAATTGAAAAAATTTTAAAAAAAAAATTATCAAAAAATAAATTTTCAGTTGTATCAAATCCAGAATTTTTAAGAGAAGGTGAGGCTATTAGAGATTTTACTTTTCCAGATAGGGTAATAATAGGTTCTAATGATTTAAAATCTAAAAAGATTTTAAAAAACCTTTACTCTCCTTTAATAGGCAAGGGTGCAAAGTATATTCATACATCTAGAAGAGCAGCTGAATTAATTAAATATGCATCTAATGCATTTTTGGCAACAAAAATCACGTTTATTAATGAAATTGCAAATCTATGTGAGAAAACAAATATAAATGTTGATGATATTGCAATCGGCATGGGTTTAGATCAAAGAATTGGAAGTCGTTTTTTAAGAGCAGGACCAGCATATGGAGGCTCTTGCTTTCCAAAAGATACCAAAGCTATTACATCAACAGGTGATAAATTTAAGACCAACTTATCTGTTATAAAGTCTGTTATTAAATCGAATGAAAATAGATCAAAGTTATTACTAAAAAGAGTTTATAAAATTTTAAATAATAAGATTAAAAATAGAAATATTAGTTTTTTAGGTGTTACTTTTAAGGCAAATACAGATGATATGAGAGACTCTTCTAGCTTAACAATGATTCCTGAATTATCTAGAAAAGGTTCATTGATAAAATATTTCGATCCTACTGGTTTTAAGAATGATTTTAAAAAATTTAAAAATGTTCAATTTTCAAATTCAATAGACAGATGTTTGGCTAGTGCCGACTTAATCATAATTCATACAGAATGGAATGATTTTAAATCTTTAAATTTTAAGAAATTATTAAAAAGTAAAAAGGTAATCATTTATGATATGAGGAATCTTTATTCAGCAAATAAAATGAAGAAACAAAATATTAAATATTTTAGCGTTGGAAGATCTTAATATTCTTTAATTTAATTCAAATATAGCATCAATCTCAACTGCCACACCAAGGGGAAGACTGTTTGTACTTACAGCGGCTCTAGTATGCATGCCAGCTTCACCAAATATTGAGGCCATTAAGTCCGAAGCACCATTTATTACTTTGGGTTGCTCAATAAATGTTTCAGTAGAATTAACAAAGCCAGTTAATTTTATACATGTTTTTATTTTTGATAAATCACCATTACAAGCATTTTTGGCTTGTGTAATTATGCTTAAGCCACATCTTTTTGCTGCCTGATAAGCTTTATCTGTATCTAAATCTTTTCCAACTTTACCTTTAATTAATTCACCGTTTTCGTCAATTGAAATTTGGCCAGATATATATAATAGCTTGCCTGTTATTTTAGTTGCAACATAGTTTCCTGCTGGCGCTTTAGCTTCTGGCAGTTTTATATTTAACTCTTTAATTTTATCTTCAATATTCATATTTAATCCTTTTTCTTTTTTATTTTTTTACTCTCTTGAGACCATTCTTTACTTTGATAATTTGCTGTATTTTTAGCAAAATTAGCTGCCTTACATGCTAAGTAATTAGGATTTAATTTACTGTATACAGAACAGTCTTTTAATTCAGCTGCATAAGAATTCAAAGTTAATATATGTATAAAAATTATAAAGATTAATATTTTTTTCATTTGCTAATTTTTTTAACTTTCTTGTTTTTTTTATTTTTCTTAGTTTTATCGTATTCTTTTCGTTTCTCAATTAAAATTAATGCTTCTTCCATATTTAATTCCAAGGGGTCCTTTTCCTCTGGAATGGTAGCATTAAGAGTTTTGTACTTTATATATGGTCCATATGTACCTTTCATTACTCTTACTGGTTTCTTGTCCTCTGGATGCTCACCTAAATCTTTAATAATTGATGAGGACATTCTTCCCGGTTTAGCTTCAGCAATTAACGTTATTGCTCTGTTTAAGCCTATTGAGAATATTTCTTCGATATTTGTTATCCTTGCAGATTTACTTTCACATTTTAAGTAAGGACCAAATCTTCCAGTATTTAATGTAATTTCTTTTTGGTTTTCTGGATTTATTCCTAACACTTTTGGAAGTGAACATAAAAATTGAGCTTTTTCTAAATCAATGCTTTCTAACTCCAGGCCCTTAGGTATAGAAATATTTTTCAAAAGTTCGTTAACTTTTAATTTAGTTTTTTTTATCTTCTTTTTTTTCTTAATAATTTTTTCTTCTGGAATTTTTTCTAATATTTTTTCATATTGTAGGTAGGGACCAAATCTTCCATTTTTAAGATATATGTCATTTCCGTTATCATGTTTGCCAATAAATTTTGGTTCTGCTAGTTGAGCTTGTGCTTCTGCTTTCGCTTTTGACAAAGGTCTTGTAAACTTACACTCCGGGTAATTAGAACAACCAATAAAAGCACCTCCTCTAAAACTATTTTTTAAACTTAAGGAACCTGTTTCACATAACTGACATTTTCTCACTACTTTACCATCGCTATCTTTATCAAAAATTAATGTTCCCAAGCTATCATTTAATAAATCCAACACTTCTCTTGTTCTCTTTTCTTTAACTTCAGAAACATTACGATTAAAATCTTTCCAAAATTTTTCTAAAACTTTTATCCAACTTTCCTTACCAGTTGTAATTTCATCTAATTGATCTTCTAAGTCTGCTGTAAAATTGTAATCAACATATTTAGAAAATAATTTTTCTAAAAAAGCTGAAATCAATTTTCCACGATCAGTTGGAAAAAATCTTTTATTTAAAATCTCTGCATATCCACGATTAGAAATTGTTGAAATTATACTCGCATATGTTGAGGGTCTACCTATACCAAGCTCCTCTAATTTTTTTACAAGACTTGCCTCAGAATACCTTGGTGGTGGTTGCGTAAAGTGCTGTTCATCTATAAGTGACTCAATATTAATTGGACCTTTGGTCATTTCAGGTAAAATAGTTTCATCATCATCTTTACTTGGATTTGGAAAAACTTTTAAAAATCCATCAAATTTTAATACAGAGCCACTAGTTTTGCAGATCGTAGTATTGTCAAGAGATGTTATTGTAATTGTGCTACGATCAAATTTCGCCATTTCCATTTGTGAAGAAAGAGCTCTACTCCAAATTAAATTATAAAGTTTTTGCTGATCTGTGCTTAAGTGTTTTTTTAGTGAATCTGGTGATCTGCTAATATCAGTTGGTCTTATAGCTTCATGAGCTTCTTGAGCATTTTTAGCTTTTTTCCCTGAGTAATTTAAAGGGTTTTCAGGAAGATATTCTTTACCATATTCATTTTTAATAAAATCCCTAAAGTCTGAAATTGCATCAACTGATAAATTTGTACCATCTGTTCTCATGTAAGTTATCAATCCAACAGTTTCACCATCTATTTCAATACCTTGATATAACTTTTGAGCAATTTGCATTGTTCTTGAGGCACCAAATCCTAATCTACCTGAAGCTACTTGCTGTAGCGTTGAGGTCGTAAATGGACCTGACGGATTTCTATTTACTACTTTTGATGAAATATCACTTATATTAAATTTTTTGTCTTCAATATCTTTGATTGCATTATCTATCTCAGCTTTTTTTCTAAAAGAGAATTTTTCTATTTTTTTACCGTTTAGATGTGAGATGCTTGAAGTAATTAAATTTTTTTTTTCATCTTGAAAATTGACACTTAAGGTCCAAAATTCTTCAGGGTCAAAAGACTCAATTTCATGCTCTCGTTCAGTTATTAGTTTTAATGCTACTGATTGTACTCTGCCAGCTGATTTTGATCCTGGCAACTTTGTCCATAGAATAGGAGATATATTAAATCCAACCAGATAATCTAGAGCTCTTCTGGCCATATAAGCGTCAACTAATAATTGTTCAATTTGCCTTGGATTTTCAATGCCATGAGTTACAGCTTTTTTTGTAATTTCATTAAACACGACTCTTTCAACCTCTTTATTTTTTAAAAGTTTTTTTTCGTTTAAATACTCTTTTACATGCCAAGCTATAGCCTCACCCTCACGATCAGGGTCAGTTGCTAGGATAATTTTAGAAGAATTTTTAGCTGCATCAGTAATTTCTTTTAAGTATTTTTTTGAAAAACTATCAACTTCCCATTCCATTTTAAAATTTTGCTCAGGGTCAACAGAACCATTTTTAGATGGCAAATCTCTTATGTGCCCATAACTTGCTAAAACTATATAGTTATCACCTAAATATTTATTTATCGTTTTAGCTTTAGCTGGACTCTCAACTATGACTAGATTCATAGCTTAACAAACTACCCAAAAGTGTTTGATAGTCAAATCAATAAATCTTAGTCTTACTTTCTTCTTTATTTTTTAGTCGTTTGATATTGTCTCTATGTGTGAAGAAGATTAAAACAAACATTATAGCAAAAAAAACAACACTGCTTGTTTCGTTGATTATGAGAAGATAAATAGGAATTGATAAAGCCCCAATAATTGATGATAAAGAAGAATATTTGAATATTAAAAAAACCAGCCCCCAACTTACAATAAAAACAATTCCTAATAAAATATTTATAGAAAATAAAATGCCAACGTAAGCAGCAACCCCTTTGCCACCCTTAAATTTAAGCCAAATTGGAAATACGTGTCCTAAAAAAGCACATAATGAAGCTATATATATTAACTCTGGAAAATTTATCTTAATGTAAATAACTGGTATTACAGCTTTTGCTATGTCTAATATCAAAGTTGTGTAGCCAATTAATTTATTTCCAGTCCTTAAAGCATTTGTAGCGCCAATATTACCTGAGCCTATTTTTCTAATATCTTTTTTTAGAAAGATTTTAGTTAAAACAAAAGCAAATGGTATAGATCCCATTAGGTATGAAACCATACCAGCTGTTAGATACTCCATCATTATATTTTAAATAATTCCTTACCTTTTACAAAGGTATTAGTTACTTTACCTTGAAGTTTCTTATCTTCAATTGACGTATTTTTAGATTTTGATACCAAGTTTTCTTTTTTAACAATCCAAGGTTTATTCAAATCAACTATACAAAAATCAGCATCACTACTTATTGATAGGTTACCTTTATTAATTTTTAAAATTTTAGCAGGATTCGAAGTTAATGCTTGAATTATAGTTTCAAGTTTTACTGATCCATTGTGGTATAATTCTAAACTTAAAGACAATAGAGTTTCTATGCCCGAAGCCCCTGTCGCGGCTTGAGAGAAAGTTAATCTTTTAGACTCTTCATCTTCAGGTTTGTGATCAGATACAATAACATCAATTGTATTGTCTTTTAACCCTTGAACGAGTGCTTCTCTATCTTCTTCTTTTCTAAGAGGAGGGGATAGTTTTAAAAAAGTTCTAAAATCACCAATATCATTTTCGTTTAAAGAAAGATTATTTATAGAAACTCCACAAGAAAATTTTACATTATTTTTTCTTTGTTTAATGACGTCAACTGAATTAGCTGAAGAAAGTTGTGATATATGATATCTACACTTAATTTTTTCAAGCAAAGTTAAGTCTCTCTCTATTATAATTCTTTCTGCAACATCTGGTATTCCAGATAAACCAAGTTTAGTCGCTATTATTCCTGAGTTAATCATTCCATCTTTAGAAAGGTGATAATCTTCTGCATGTTGCATTATTAAACACCCCAAATCTTTTGCAGAATTCATTATTTTAGTCATTAAACTTGTATTTTGAATAGTTTTTACTCCATCTGTAAATCCAATAATTCCTTTATTTGCTAATAAACCAAACTCAGTCATATTGGTTCCTTCAATATTTTGAGTAAGTGAGGCGCAGGGAAAAATATTTATTTTAGACTTATCTCTTCCTCTTCTTTTTAAAAAATCTACAATTGAGACATTATCTATAATTGGATCTGTATTAGGCATTGTGACTGCAGAAGTAACACCTCCTGATAGTGCAGCATTACTTAATGTTCTAAAATTTTCTTTATATTCATAACCAGGCTCACCAACAAATACTCTCATATCTACTAATCCAGGAAAAATATATTTACCCTTAAGATCAATAGGCTTTTCTCTAGTTGGTAAGTTGTTAGTGTTTACTTTTTTACCTATAGCTTCAATTTTACCATCTTCACCAATAATTAAACCACCATTTTCATTTAATGAATTGTGAGGATCAATTATGTTTGCATTTATAAAAAATTGTTTTTTCATTTAATCACAAAATATTTTTAGGCACGCCATTCTTACGGCCACACCTAGTTCAACTTGTTCTTTAATTACACTTTTATTAATATCGTCAGCTAATCTTGTATCAATTTCAATTCCTCTATTCATGGGACCTGGATGCATTATTATTGCATCTGGTTTTGCGTGATCAAGTTTATCAGGCGTTAAACCATAATATTCATAGTATTCTCTGTTAGAGGAGAGAAATGAACCTGTCATTCTCTCGTTTTGTAATCTTAACATCATCACTATGTCACAATCTTTGAGTCCTTTGTTCATGTCAGTAAAAGTGTTTACACCAAATTTTTCTATCTCTGTTGGCATCAGATTTGTAGGTGCAATAATGTTTACTTCTGCACCAAGCATATTAAGCAAATAAATGTTTGACCTCGCTACTCTTGAGTGCAGTATATCACCACAAATTGCTACTTTAAGTCCTTCAATTTTTTTCTTTCTGTTTATAATAGTTAGGGCATCTAATAGTGCTTGAGTAGGATGTTCTCTTCTACCATCGCCTGCATTTAGAACCGCACAATTAACTTTTTGTGATAACAGGTTGCATGCACCAGAGTCCTGGTGTCTTATCACGATTATATCAGGGTGCATTGCATTTAAAGTCATTGCAGTATCAATTAAAGTTTCACCTTTTTTGATTGCAGAATTTCCCATGTTCATAGACATTACATCTGCTCCTAATCTTTTTCCTGCTAACTCAAATGAGCTTTGAGTTCTAGTGGATGGCTCAAAGAATAGATTAATTTGAGTTTTACCGTTTAAAATGTTTAATCTTTTGTTCTTACTTTGATTAAGTTTAATAAATGCCTGAGACTCGTCTAAAATTAAGTTAACATCATTAATTGATAAATCCTGGATACCTAATAAGTGCTTTTGGGAAATTTTAATAGCTTTGTCTGTTTTAATTGCCATTAAAATTAACTCTATAACTATAAAGTACCTTTATGGCAAGAATTAATTACTCAAAAAATCAATTGCTCCTTGGAGTATGAATGCCGCAGCATTTTGATCAATATTTTTTTCTCTTTTACTAACGTTTACATCTAATTGACTTGAAATATTAAAAGCTCCAACAGTGGATAATCTTTCATCCCAAAGACAAACTTCTATATCAATTTCTTGGTCTATATTATTGGATATATCGTTTACAGATTGAGATGATCTGCCCAATGAGCCATCCATATTGATAGGATTTCCAATAATCAATCCTCCAATGTTATATTCATTAATTATTTCCTTTAACTCAATAATTAACTCATTTGTATTTGTTTTATTAATTGTCTTAAAGGGAGTTGCTATAGATTGCCTCTCATCGCAGATAGAAACGCCAATTCTTTTAGATCCAAGATCTAATCCAATTAATCTACATTTTTCAGACTGTTTTTTTTTAAAATCTTCGATAGTGATCATATTGTATATTTTAAACTTAAGTGATACTTTGCGACATATTTAAATACCATATGAGCATTGATCTTAAAACAATAAAGCATATTTCTAAATTATCAAGAATTTCAGTTGATGACCAAAAAGCTGAAAAGCTAGCAGGTGATTTAAACTCAATATTTAAATTTATTGAAAAATTAAATGAATTAAATACCGATAAAGTTGAGCCACTAACATCTGTTGCTGAGACGACTCTAAAACTCAGATCTGATGAAGTTAAAAGTAAAGATATTAGAGAACAGATTATAAAAAATTCACCTGAAGATAATGAGGATTTTTTTGTAGTGCCGAAAGTTGTTGAATAATGTCAGACATAACCTCACAATCTTTAACAGCGTTAGTTAAAAACATTAAAGAAAAAAAACTATCTTCAGAAGATGTTACTAGAGCATTTGTTGATCGTTCTGAAAAATCAAAAGAATTAAACTCTTATATTTCAGAAGATTTTTCAAGTGCTATTGATAAAGCAAAAAAATTTGATGAAAAACCCAATTTAGATTTAAAACTTCCGGGCATACCAATTGCTGTTAAAGATCTTTTTTGTACCAAAAATATTAGAACAACAGCTGGTAGTAAAATACTTGAAAATTTTATTCCGACTTATGAGTCTACTGTTACGCAAAACATCTGGGATCAAGGAGCCATATTACTTGGCAAATTAAATTGTGATGAATTTGCAATGGGGTCTTCTAATGAAACAAGTTTTTATGGAAATGTACAAAATCCTATTGATAAAGGATTAGTTCCAGGAGGTTCTTCTGGTGGATCAGCAGCAGCTTTAAGTGGACAGCTTACACCAATTACAATAGGGACCGATACAGGTGGATCAATTAGGCAACCAGCATCTTTTACAGGTACGGTTGGTTTTAAACCTACTTATGGAAGTTGTTCTAGATATGGGATTGTAGCGTTTGCTTCTTCTTTAGATCAAGCTGGTCCCATGGCACAAAATGTTCAGGATTGTGCTTTGCTACAAGAAGTTATTAGTTCATATGATGTAAAGGATTCTACATCAATAGATTATAAGAGAAATGAATACAGTAAAGAGTTATCCAAAAACATTAAAGGGAAAAAAATAGGTATTCCCAAAGAGTATAGAGTAGAAGGAATGTCTAAAGAGATTGAGGATTTATGGAAAAAAGGAATTGAATACGCAAAAGACTGTGGTGCTGAAATAATAGATATTTCGTTACCACATACTAGTTACGCTTTACCGACTTACTATATAGTTGCCCCAGCAGAAGCTTCTTCAAACTTAGCAAGATACGACGGGGTAAAGTATGGCTTTAGAGCCAAAGGCAAAAACTTAATTGATATGTATGAAAAAACCAGATCACAAGGGTTTGGCGCTGAAGTACAACGTAGAATAATGATCGGTACATATGTTTTGTCATCAGGATATTATGATGCTTATTATTTGAAAGCTCAAAAAGTTCGAAAATTAATTAAAAATGATTTTGATGAAGCTTATAAAAAAGTGGATGTAATTTTAACTCCATCAACACCTAGCTCAGCATTTAAAATTGGTGAAAAAAAAGATGACCCCATATCAATGTACTTAAATGATATTTTTACCGTACCTGTTAATTTAGCAGGACTACCAGCTATATCTATACCAGCTGGTCATGATGCTGATGGATATCCTTTAGGATTACAAATTATTGGTAAGGCTTTTAAGGAACAAGAAATATTAAATTTAGCATATGCAATGGAAGATAAAATAAGTTTTAAAAATAAAATTACTGATTGGTGGATTAAGTAGTGTCTAAAGATAATTCAGAATATTTGATTGAAAGATATGATAATATTTATGAAGTTGTAATTGGACTTGAAGTACATGCTCAAGTTACTTCAAGCTCAAAGCTATTTTCATCTTCTTCAACAAAATTTGGTGCAGAACCTAACACTCAAGTAAGTTTAGTTGATGCTGCTTTTCCTGGAATGCTTCCAGTTATTAATGAGTATTGTGTAAAACAAGCAATCAAAACAGGCATAGGTTTAAAAGCTCAAATTAATAAAAGATCAGTTTTTGATAGAAAAAATTATTTCTACGCAGACCTTCCTCAAGGTTATCAAATTTCACAATTTAAATACCCAATAGTAGGTGAGGGTACTGTAATTTTAGATATGCCAGAAGGTCAAAAAAAAGTTGGTATTGAAAGACTCCATTTAGAGCAAGATGCGGGAAAAAGCATCCATGATATGGATCCACAAAGTACTTTTGTTGATTTAAATAGATCTGGCATAGCTCTCATGGAAATTGTTAGCAAACCAGACATGAGGACCCCAGATGAAGTAAGTGCATATGTTAAGAAACTTAGATCAATTATGAGATACTTGGGTACTTGTGATGGAAATATGCAAGAAGGATCCTTAAGAGCTGATGTAAATATATCTGTTCGTATCAAGGGCTCTGATAAACTTGGAACACGTTGTGAGATTAAAAATGTTAACTCAATTAAGTTTATGCAAATGGCTATTGAATATGAAGCTAATAGACAAGTTGATTTAATTGAAGAAGGTAAAACAATCGATCAAGAAACTAGATTATTTGATACCAAAAAAAATGAAACTAGATCTATGAGATCAAAAGAAGATGCTCATGATTATAGATATTTCCCAGACCCAGATTTATTACCACTAGAAGTAACAGATGAGTTTATTGAAAAACTTAGAGCAGATATTCCAGAATTACCTGATGAAAAAAAGAAAAGATTTATTGATAAGT
>Ga0307986_10000660_pt1 | contig 25268 bp, 24 predicted proteins | sample EllFjometageno82_FD_203170 | JGI IMG/M metagenome (GOLD analysis project Ga0307986, IMG submission 203170) | Marine microbial communities from Ellis Fjord, Antarctic Ocean - #82 | ecosystem: Environmental > Aquatic > Marine > Unclassified | place: Southern Ocean | collected 2014-10-09 | reverse complement strand
TAATTTTTTATATAATGATAACTTAAAATTTATTAATGCAATAAATTTTTCTAAAAAAATAAAAAAAAAAAAAGATATACCAGCTCTTTACAAGATTAGTGGTGGAATATTTTTTTATAATCAGAATTATCAAAATTTGGAAATGAATAAATTTATGAAAAAAGAAATATTTATTTTAAATGAACATGAATCATTTGGTATTTATTCGCTTTATGACTTTATTAAAGCTAGTGCATTATTTGATATAGATAACTCAATATTAAAAAAATTGATTAATAGCTAGATCGGACAATAAAAAAAATAGGGCTAAGATTTATTTAATTTTTTTAGAATGGGCTTCTCACACTTCAACAAACCTTTTAAATACATGTCCACAATCTTGTCATCAAACAACTCATAAATAAATTTTAACATATTAGGTTTCCAGTCAGATTTTAAAAATAATTTACCTTTGAACCTTAAAGAAGAGTCTTTAATTGGTAATAATTTTTTATTAATTCTATATTTTACATGGTCAACTACTTTGGCGATATCCTCAGACGCTGATAAAACTGCTTTTGAGGCAATATCGTGAATACCATCACCTAGTTTCATTTCTGGAACATTGTTGTGAAGAATTTCACCTGTATCCACATATTTATCCACAATATGATAAGTTGTTCCTGCCATGGTGGGTTCTAAAAATAAAAAGGGCCAAAACATTGTAATTGACCCTTTGTAATGTGGGATTATTCCCAAATGAAGATTAATGGTAAATTCTGGTAGAAGCTTTAATATTTTTTCACTAAGTATTGGCACACCACTTAAAAAGCAAATATCAATTTTTTGATTTTGTAAAATTTTAAGTAATTTTGGATCTAGTATTTCATCAACAGTTTGAATAGGTATTATTTTTTCTGATAGAAATTCATTAATATCAAATGTAAATCTTTTTTTTTCTGAAATATATCTTTTTTCAAAATGTAATTTCCAAAGTCTTTTAATATCATCATCCAAATCTTCTGGTGGTCTTGGCATTAAGTTATCTCTTTTGTGAAGAACAACATTTATAATATTTAGATAATCTATTTTTAATAAATCATTTATAATTTGATAATTCCTTGGATGATCACCACAAATTATCAAACAATTCATTTTAAACGTATTAACTTGGATTTAATTAGATTGTCATACAGTGATTTATAATCATTTAATTTATATTGTTTAGCACAAATATCTAATAAATCATGATTACCATCTGCTTTATTTAAAATATCTAAAGTTAGTTTAATTGTATCAGATTTTGGCTTTGATGAAAAATTCATTGTTTTTGGGTAAAGATCAATGTCTTTTATTTTAGATAACATAGGTGTACCGTATTGAATTTTTCCAATAGGGATAAAATTATTCTCTAATGTATTTAATATATCTAAATATAAATCTAGACTTTCAATTATAGTTTTAAAATTTATAAATTTTTCATTATCTAAAGAATTATGATATTCTTTAAATTCACCATACATTTTTCGCATAACGAGACCTATAGGTAAATTAAACCCTGGTGAGCAAAACTGCCTTTCGTCTGAACCGTCCGGAAAGAATTCTACTATTTTAGATTTAAATTTTGAAAAATTTATTACATTAAGAGCTGCTTTATCTGCCAGAGAATTTCCAATTCTCGATTTTTTATAAGTAATAATATTGCCATTACCAACACAATTTATGATATATCCTGCAACAATATTTTTTACATTTTTTTTATTATAATGTAAAAAAGTTGCAGCGCCTATGTTTTCAGGAGCACATACAAAACGATAGCTATAATTTCTTGTTTTTAAACTCTTAATTATTTTGTAAAGATATATCCAGAGTAATGGGCCACCTAGTTCATGATTAGCCATTTGAGAATGACAAAGATATGTGTATAAAAGAATTTCTTTTTTAGATTTTCCTTTTATTAAGTTATCGCTGTAGTGTAAAAATCCATTCTTAAAACTAGATTTTATTACAACTTTATACTTACCTTTTTTATCTAGTTTTTTAAATTGATTGTGAGTTAAGCAAAAACCCCACTTTTTATCATAGTAAGATTGAACATATGGAATAGCATTTGGAATTTTTGGTAATGTGTAAAGATGTTTTTTTAATTGCTCATAAGTTAAAGTTTTATTAATGGGTGTTGAATAGCCAACAATATGCAAATTGTGTTTCTTAAGATCTACTATTTTTTTACCTTTATAAATAATGAAGGCATCACTAACCATCCATTCTTTTGGAATTTTCCAATCAAGTACATTTGTTCCAGACTTAACCTTTTTAAAATTAATTTTTTCAATATCATTTAAAATTTCTAAGCTTTTAAAAAAACCATCTCCAATTATGGTTCTAAAGATAGGATATAGTTTTTTGAAATTAACTTTTAATTCCTTTTCAGTAACTTTTATATCTAGTTTTTTTTTATTCATAGCATTAAATATTATTGATAGTTATATGTAAAAAATCATTTCATCAAACAATTTTAACCGATTTATCTTATATAGATTTAATGTTATATTAATTAATTTATTAAAAATGATTTAATTAAAAATTTTAGAGTGGAGATGAGTTAACCAAAGTAAAAATAACATATGAAAATCACTAAATTAATACAGTTGATGTTTGTAAAGTTCGTTCATTTAAGGAAACACATAGCTGTGAAAAAATTAATATTTAAATCGATTAATTAATGCATTTATTTTTTATTGATCAGTATATTAGTTTGGACATGATGGCTCCTATAATGTTTAAACTTTCAAAAAAAAACAAAGTTTTTTTATGCAATTTCAATAAAATTCAAACTTTCAAACACATTAAATTATACAAATTTTTGGCAAGACAAAAAAATATTAAGATAGTTAATTTTACTATTTATACTTTTTCAAAAAACTCACTATATTTATTTTTTTTAAAATGTTTACTTTTTCTACCATCTTTTTTTTTAAAAAGAGGATACGGGTATTGGAAATATATATGGGAAAATAAAAATTTTATTTCAAAAAAAAAAATAGTTAATTTTATAAGAGAAAATAATATAAAAACTATTTCAATAGATGAAAGTCTTGTTGAAAAAAAAAAATATTTTTTACTAGAAATTTCCAATGAATTAAATATTCCACTATTAATGAATCATGGTGGATTACATACCCTTAAATCAGTTAAAAACAGTGGTATAAAATTTAAAGAGTGCACTTTTTATTTATCACCAAATAAATTTAAATTTCATAATTATAGATTAATTAAGAGCATTTTCAATCTTCAAAAATATATTCAATTTGGTTCACCCAGATTTGATATTATTTGGTTAAATATTTTAAAAAAAATTTATAAAAAAAGTAATAATAAAAGAAATAAAAAAATTAAAGTAGCTTTATTTGTAAGGCCTACCTCAATATCATATCCACTCACACTTAAACTTTTAGAAAATTTAAAAAGAATTAAAAATATAGAAGTTAAACTTAACTATAAACCACGCGATGTGTGGCCAACAAAATGCTCTAATATAAATAAAAATGAAATGCAATCTTCAGAACTAATTATTTGGTCAGATATAGTAATATCATATGCAAGTTCAATTATTTTAGAAGCAATTTGCAGAGATAAGCCTCTAATTTATTTGAATTATTTAAAAAATGATAAAACAGGAGACACGTGGTTCGATGATTTAAAGTTTATAAATAAAGGAAAAAATATAGACACAACTTTAAGAATTTTATCAAATTTTAAAAAAAATAAAAAAAAACTTACCATGTTAAGAAAAAATAAAAAATTAATCTTAAGAAAATTTATTACAAATTCTACTGGAAAAGGAATTTTAAAAAAGTATTACTTTTTTTACAAAAAATTAAGCAAAGATAACCAGTGATAAAGTGAGGTTTTGATTATATGCAAGATTTAATTAAAAAATTAGAAGAGCAGATTACTTTCCTTCAACAAGAGGTATCTCAAATGAGTAATGAGCTTTATTCCCAGCAAAAAGAAATTATGAATTTAAAAAAAGAAATTTCAAATTTTAATAAAATAATTGAAGAATTAAATAATGGAATTGAATCTAGTATTAATAAAGAAGATAAAAAACCACCACATTATTAAATTTTATAATTAATTCATGACAGAAAAATATGATGTTATCATAGTAGGAGCGGGTGCGGCAGGCATGATGAGTGCTATTGAAGCTGGTAAGCGTGGTCGGAAAGTACTTTTAATAGATCATGCAAAAAAAATAGGTGAAAAAATTCGTATATCTGGTGGTGGAAGATGTAATTTTACAAATATTCATACTCACCCTAGTAAATTTATTTCAAACAATCCTAAATTTGTAATATCTGCATTGAGTCAGTACACACAAAATGATTTTATAGATTTAATAAAAAAACATAATATTAGTTTTCATGAAAAAAAATTAGGACAACTTTTTTGTGATGAGAGTGCACAGCAAATAATTGATATGCTACTTTTAGAATGTGAGATGGCAAAAGTAATTTTGAAAAAAAATACAATAATTACTGATATTGATAAACAAAAGGATAAATATTTTGCTATTGTTGACTCTGATAAATATTTTTGCGATTCATTGATTATTGCTACTGGTGGTCTGTCTATTCCTAAAATTGGAGCAAGTGATTTTGGTTATGAAATAGCAAAAAAATTTGATTTAAAGATTGTTAAAACATTACCTGCCCTAGTACCTTTAACATTTAGTGAAAAAATACTTGCTATGTGCAAGGAGCTTACAGGGTTATCTGTTGAGTCTGTTGTATCGTTTAAAAAGATATTATTTGAAGAGGGGATGTTGTTTACACATAGAGGTTTGAGTGGTCCTTCTATTTTACAAATTTCTTCCTACTGGAAATTAGGAGAAGATATTAAGATTAATCTTTCACCAAAAATAAATCTTATTAAATTCTTGGAAGATAGAAAAAACTCTAATCCTAAACATGATATAAATGCTGTAGTTTCAGAAATTCTTCCTAAGAGACTAGCTCATATCATTTGTAATGAAAATAATGTCAGTGGAAATATATGTGAATTATCAAACAAGATATTAAATAAGCTAAGCAATTCTATAAACGCTTGGGCTATAAATCCAACTGGGTCTGAAGGTTACAGAACTGCTGAAGTTACTCTTGGGGGTATAAATACAGATGAAATTTCCTCTAAAACGATGATGTCTAAGAAGCACCCAGGTCTATTTTTTATTGGTGAAGTTGTAGATGTGACTGGTCACTTAGGTGGGTATAACTTCCAATGGGCGTGGTCTTCTGGCTATGTGGCTGGTCGTTACGCTTAAAGATTAGTTGTTCCTTGAGCATCTTCAATTTTTACTGGTTCTTCAATAGGCTCTGTTGTTGGGTTTAATTCAATTCCAGCAGGTGTTATGGTTGAAGGCATAGCAACGAATTGAGAATCAGGATTTTCTACTGTTGCTCTAATCTTCATTCTATAAATACCAAATATTCCTATTAAAGCATGAAAGAAAAGTAAAAATAAAAAAAATCCATTTGAACCAACTATATTCATAAAGAGTGAACAAAGAAATGGACCACCCATTGCACCTAAGCCAAACGTAAACTGTATACCAGCTCCAGCTGCAACAAATTTTTCCTTTGGTATATAATCATTAGTATGAGCAACAATTAAAGAAAACATCGGTAAACTACAAATAGAAAAACAAATTAAGAATATAAAAAACCATACTTTGCTTGTAGCGAGACCACCTGGTAAATACATTTGGCCTGAGGATAAAATAGCAAACAAAGCAAAAATACATGCACCAAAAGTTGAAATTACTATTACTTTCCTTCTATCATATTTATCAGAAAGTTTTCCAATAGGGTATTGTGAAATGGCTCCAGAAACTGCTAAAAGAAAAGTTACAAGTGATATCTGAAATATAGTAAAATTCATTGATGCTGCATAAACTGCTAACAATGTGAATAGTGCGGATTGAATTGTCCCATAAAAAAATGCACTTACTACTCCAAAAGGTGAAGTTTGATAAAGCTCTTTTAGAGGCATACCTTTAATTTTTTTAAATGTAGGTGGTTTTTTTTTAGTTAATAGAATTGGTATAAGAGCGATAGATGTAATGATTGAGATTAATATGAACGGCTCATAATTTACAGGACTACTAAAATTTAGTAAAAACATTCCTATACCCATCGAGCCATATAAAATAACCATATAAATAGACAAAACACTTCCTCTATTTTTATTGGATGATCTATCGTTTAACCAACTTTCAGCAACCGTATAAATACAAACCATGCTTATTCCTGTTAACACTCTTAGAGTAAACCAAACAAGTGGATTAATAAAAACTGAGTGAACTAAAATAACTAAAGAAGCTAAAGATGCAAAGGCTGCAAAAACTCTAATATGACCAACTCTAGTTATAAGAACAGTTATTGTTGATGTGCCAATGAAATATCCAACAAAATACCCCGACATCATGAAGCCAGTAGCTGTTAGACTAAAATTTTCTTGCACAGCTCTTACACCTAGGAGAGAACTTTGGAATCCATAAGCCATCATAAGGAAGCCCATACCTAAAAATAGTGCCCAGGAATTCTTTAAAACTTTATTCATAAAATTGACCGTACTTATTTGTGATCTAGATGTAAATCAAGTCTTTATTGTGGTTTGATTATGAATTCTTTATCTTGAGAAAAGAGTGGATTCCAATGGCGGTTATGATTACTGCCCCTCCATAAATCGTTTCAAGGCTTGGTTGCTCTTTAATAATCAGCCACACCCAAATAGGGCCAATAATAGTCTCTAAAAGAAAGAATAGATTAACTTCTGCAGCGGGAATGAACCTTGGTGCAATAGTGACTAGTACAAAAGGTATAGCAACACACATAATACACATAAGAGGAATAATAATTAAATCACCACCTGTTAGTACGAAACTTTCTATGAATAACAGTGCAAACAAAGCTACAATTAATTTTCCCACGACAGCAGCAGGTATTAAGTTTTTATCCTTTGCAGACCTAATAGTAACCGCACCAACAGCTAAACCTAGTGCTGTGATTAAACCCAATATATCACCAAAAAAATTACCAAGCTGTATAGAATCATAAAATATATATATGGCAGCAGCAAAAGTGATAAATATTGCAACCCACGTTTTTCTATCAGGAAATTCTTTTAAAAATATTGCTCCAAGAACAGCAGATAACATGGGTGCCATAGCAATCATAACTAATGTATTAGCAACATTCGTATTTTGTATTGATACAACGAAGGTAATATTAGTAATTGAAAAAGTTCCTATATAAAGTAGCCCATGATATCCACTTGAAAAAAGCATTTTAAAGAAGTTTAATCTGTAAATTATTAACATTCCTAGAAAAACAGTAATGAAAGGAATAAGCCCTCTATAAAAAACCAAACCCCAAGTATCAATATTAGAAAGCCTGATAAATAAAGAGTCAGGAGTAATAAACATTACTGCAACAAAAGCTAATAGTGATCCTTTTTGTTGTTCAGTGAGATTATTCAAGCTCTTAAACCCTTCCAAAAAGATTTAGCTAAATTTATATTGGTAAGGTCATAATATGTTTTAAGGCCAGTAGGTGAGGTTACGTTTATATCTCCATTTAATTGTTGATCTATAAAATCAATACCTGAAAAATAGATATCATTTTTTTTAAGATCTTTAGCAATTATATTAGAAATTTTAATTTCTACTCTAGTTAATTTAGTTGCTATAGGAATTGCCCCCTTACTCATGTTGCTTAAGAAGGATCCTTTTTTAGGAATTCTTGAGATTGCACCACAAATTTTTCCGTCAATTAAAAAAACTCTTTTATCTCCAAACTTAATTTTTGGTAAAAATTTTTGACACATAATATGTCCATGTTTTTTAATAAAACTTAAAATCATTTTCTTATTAATTTTTTTCTCTAAAAGATGAATATCATTTCCACTAAAACTATGAATTGGTTTGATAATAATCTTTTTATTCTTTATAAAAAATTTATTAATTTCATTGATATCTTTTGTAAAAATTGTATTTGGCATAAACTTTTGAAATAAAGTTGAATATAACTTCTCAGAAATATTTCTTATGGATGTTGGATTATTAATAATTTGAACTTTATCTTTGATCTTATCTAATATATATGTTGTAGAAATATACTCTAGGTTAAAAGGGGGGTCTTGACGTATCAGTAGATACTTACACTTAGATAAATCTAATGTTTGTTTGCTCAAAACTTTAAGGAAATTTTTATTAGAGTAGCTAAATTTTACATAATAGCCTTTAGCTACCACCTTATTATTTATTATTGAAATATTTTTTGGTTCATAATAAAATATTTTATACTTTCTATTTTGAGCTTCTATGGCAAGAAATATACTGGTATCACTTTTGAAGTTAAGTTTAGAAGGATGGTTTCCTTGAATAGCAACAATTTTACTTGTCATATAGTTCAATTAAATTTTCATTTTTAGAAAACTTACTAATCATATAATCTGCATTTGTTGTTTTGTTATCAATCAATTTTTCTAGATGGCTTAAAAACTTTGTCTCGTTTTCATTAGATTTATTTAAAACATCTCTACTTACCAAACCTTTTTTAGATAAATTGAGTAATAAAGACGACCAGTATAATAAATTCTTACCCATTAACTCTGTATTAAAACCTTTTTTTGGGGCTTCAAAGTAAGCATTAATAATTTTGTTTTTATCCCATTTAGAGACTAATTCAAAAGTCTCATCTAAATTTCCATACAAAATCCCTGTATTAAAAGCAGGCCCAGCGCACAAACAGTCCCATCCACATGTATCCATTGACCTTAATTCTATATATTTTTTTAACCTATTTTCAGTAAAGATAGTACTCAGGTGAGTGGTTAGGTCATTTTCCAAGGGTAGTCTGCCATTTATCTCTTTAATTTTTCCATTCATGAAATCTAAAAATGAATAATTTTTTCCTGATAAATACTCTTTGTCATTTTGAATGAATAGAAGAGGAAAATTTATTGCAAAATCTGCATATTTTTCAAAATTCATGTTATCAAAAAAAACCTCAGGAAGCCCTCCTCTCGAAGTTTCCTGCCAAACCTTTGACCTATAAGACATATAGCCACTTTTTTTTTTTTCAACTATTGAAGAGTTAGCAAATAATGCAATTGAAATTGGAACAAGTGAGTTAATTATTTTAAATTTTTTAATAAAGTCTTCTTCTGAGTTATAATCAAGGTTTAGCTGTGTTCCGCAAGTTCTATACATCATGTCTAGACTAAGTGAGCCACCATCTGGCATATCTCTTGTCATTACTTCATACCTCTGTTTGGGGTTATTTGGAACCTCACTAAGGGTTGAAATTGGATCAAAGCCAGCGCTAACAATTTTTAAACCAATTTTTTTAGTTACTTGCTGTAATTCAAATAAATAATCATGAGATTCTAAACAAGCTTCATGAATATTATTTAATTTATCACCCGATAACTCTATTTGGTTCCCTGGTTCAAGTGTTATATTTTTTCCTTCTTTTTGTAACCCAATAATATTTTGCTTTTCTATTATTGGTTCCCAGCCAAACCCACTTAATTCATCAAACATTTTAAGTATAGTTTTGTAATCAGCTCTTTTATTACTTTTTTGATCAAATAAAAACTTTTCATGCTCGATACCAATTTTGTAATCTTTTGTATCTTTAATTCCTGAATTAAAATAATTCACTATGTACTCTTTATTGGTAATCATTGTTTTATATATAGTGATATAAAGACTAATTTAAAGTCATTTCAGTAAACTTTACTGCACTTATTTTAATTATTTGATGCTGTACTTAATAGAGATAATTGAGTAATTTTATCATCACCTAATTCATCTATAGGTTTAACAGGGTACTCACCTGTGAAATAATGATCAGTTAATTGAGGATATATTTCATCCCTTTTTTTAAAACCCATCGCTCGATACAATCCTTCAATAGATAGAAATTCTAGAGATTGAGCACCAATATATTCACAAATTTCATCATTTGTTTTATTTGCAGCAAGAAGCTCTTTTTTAGTTGGTGTATCTACACCGTAAAAATCTGGAAATCTAATTTCTGGACAAGCAATTTTAACATGAACTTCTTTTGCACCAGCATCATAAAGCATTTTTACAATCTTGTGAGATGTTGTTCCTCTAACCAAAGAGTCATCTATTAATATAATTTTTTTATCTCTAATTGTAGATTGATTGGCATTCAATTTTAATTTTACACCTAAACTTCTAATTTTTTGACTTGGTTCAATAAAAGTTCGACCAACATAGTGATTTCTAATTAAACCTAATTCAAAATTAATTCCTAAGTGTTGAGCAAATCCAAGTGCTGCCGCATTTCCAGAATCAGGCACTGGTACCACTATATCGGCATTAATTTTATTTTCCTTAGCAAGCTCAACTCCAAATCTTTTTCTATACTCATAGGCTGATTTTCCATTTAACAAACTATCAGGTCTTGCAAAGTAAATATATTCAAAAACACAAGGACGGACTTTTCTAGTAGGGAAGGGTTTAATGCTTTTTAATTCACCGCTCTCTATATAAACAACTTCACCGTTTTCAACATCCCTTACATACTTAGCTCCAATAATATCTAAAGCGCACGTTTCAGAGGCAAAAACATAACTGTCTTTTATTTTTCCAATAACTAAAGGTCTTATTCCGTAAGGGTCTCTTACACCAATTAAAGTATTTTGAGTAAGCATTACCAGGGCATACCCTCCTTGAATTTGAAAAATAGCATCAATTACTTTATCAATTGTTTTGTTTCTTTTTGATTTTGCAATTAATTGAACAATAGTTTCGGTATCCGATGTTGTGTGAAAAATTGCACCATCTTGAACTAGTTTATTTCGAAGTGTGATAGAATTTGTCAAGTTTCCGTTATGAGCAACACCAATGCCACCAGCATTAGTATCTGCAAAAAAGGGCTGAATATTTCTTAAAGTATTATCTCCAGTTGTACTGTATCTGTTATGACCAACGGCATAGCTACCCGGTAAGCTTTTTAGTACTTTTTCTTTATTAAAATTATCCCCAACTAGCCCAAATCTCTTTTCGGAGTAATACTTATTTCCATCAAATGTTACAATTCCACAACCTTCTTGACCCCTATGCTGTAAAGCATGAAGTCCTAGTGCTGTAAGGGCAGCAGCATCATTGCTATTACTTATACCAAATACGCCACATTCTTCCTTTAATTTTGGATTAAAGATCTTTAATCTTGTCTTTAGAATCTTGATATGTTTCTTCATTTGGAAATTCTTTTATTAGATAATTACTACCTTTTTTCAGATATGGGAAGGTGTAAGATTTCTCTACGTTAATTGGCCATTTATTATAATTATAAACAATATCTATAGCTGAAAATAAGCAAACACAAACAACATAACTTCTTAAAAAACCAAAAAATAATCCAAAAATAGAATCAAGCCTGCCTAAACCTACAAATTTAACAGCCTTACTGATACCTTTATTAATCATTAGTATAACAAAAACAACCAAAATAAAAATAATGATACCTAGTAAAATATCCAACACATACTCACTATCAATTATATTTTTGAAATATGGTTTAATTCTAGAAAATAAAAATAATGTTACAACATAAGCTAAAAGCCATTTAGATGCTGCAAGTATGCTGAGAATAAAACCTTTACGATAGCATTTAATTACTGATAAAATTGTAATAATTAAATATATTAAATCTATAAGTGAGTTTACTTCATAAAAATTTCTTAAAGCATCAACCATAGTAAGTTTTATTCTCCAAAAGGCTTACTAATCAAAATAAGAGATGGAAGCAATGTCAAGACTGAGATCATAGCTAATAACATCGCGATACCAGTAAATAAGCCAAAATAAATAGTGGGTATAAACTTGGAAAAAATTAAAATAGAAAAACCAAACACTATTGTTATAGATGTATTAAGTATGGCAACTCCAACTGTTGAATGGCAAATCTTTAGTGTTTTATCATAATCTTTACATTTTAAAAATTCCTCTTTAAACCTGTAGATGTAGTGAATGCTATTATCCACAGCAATACCAATAGTAATTGCTGCAATAGTTATGGTCATCATATCAAGTGGTATACCTAGTAAACCTATGATACCTAAAATAAAAAAAGCAGCAATAAAATTTGGAACTACACCAATCAACGAAAGTTTGGTGTTTCTAAAAAGAATCATAAACATTGTAAAAATACCAACCATAACTAATCCCAATGTGAGTATTTGAGATTTAAATAGACTTTGAAGTAAATTATTAAATAAAATTAAAACTCCAGCAAGTTTAAATTCATCTTCAGTTAATTTAAGTTTATTTTTTAAATCATAATTAATTTTTTTAATTAAATCATTTCTCCTTAACCCATCCTGGGAGTCTATAATTCTTAAACTTATTCTTGCCTCATTATCTTTAATTGAAATATAAGGGTCAATAATATCTTTTTTAATCTTCTCTGGAATTTTAGAGTATAGAACACCCATTTCCAAACTACCTAAAGGTTTATTATCATTTAATTGTGTCGCAACCTGAATAATTGAATTAAAAGATATAACCTTACCTACAGGAGCTAATCCATCAAGATAGTTATGTACAGTTTCAATTCTATTAATCTTATCTTTGGTAAACCAATATTTATCATCATTTTGATCATCATCATCTTCCCAATCTTCAAACTCATCATCCTGAAAAGATTCCTTTTTTTTTACTTTTGGAAATTTTAAAATTACTTCTAATGGTGTGGTCCCACCTAAGCTTTCATCTATTAGTTTCATACCTTTGTATATTTCTGTATTTTTATTAAAATAGTTTATAAAACTATTTTCAACTTCAAGACGACTTATCCCAACAATACTCAGAATAATAACCAAACCTGTTAATGTAAATATTACCTTCTTATTATTGATAGAAACTCTTCCAAAAAAAGAGGTAATCTTTGAATCTCTATCCTCTTTAATGTTTACATTGTTACTTGAAACAAATCCTAAAAGTGTAGGCAATAAAGTAAAAGTAACAATAAAAGATATAATTAACCCAAAAGTCATCATCCATCCGAAATCTATGATTGGTTTAATTCCGCTAAATATTAGAGATAGAAAAGCACACACAGTTGTTAACACTGTATAAATAATTGGCCAAAACATTTTTTGTACTGTCATAGCAATAATTTCAAAGTTACTTGAATTTGGATAATCATTTCTCAATTGTAAAAAGCGAGTACTCATATGAATATTCATTGCCATTGTTAAAATCAGCATTAAGGCAATAAAGTTTGAAGAAATTACAGTAACTTTCCATCCTAAAAGTCCAAGAAGACCCGTCATAATTAGAACTGAAAAAAAACAACTACTTATTGGGACTATAATCCATATTAATCTTCTAAAAATAAACCAAAGTGTGGCTATAATAAATAAAAGAACCCCTAAGCCAAAAACTATAATATCACTTTTAATAAATGACATCATGTCATCAGCAATCATTGGAATTCCACCTAGGTATATTTTTCCAACATCATCATAACTTTTTATAATTTCTCTTATTTTGAGAATATTTTCATGATTTTTTTTCTTTGATGAATCTTTATAATCTTCAATTTCTTTTTGCGTTTTATCTTCAATATTTTCAATAGTGTTCTTTTTTATATAGACAATAATACCACTTGTCTTACCATCTTCACTAATCACAAAATTTCTAAATACAGGACTATTTAAAATTTCTTTAAATCCTCTTTCTTTATCAACATCCTCATCCTTCAATGTTTTAAAATTCTCCAATCTCTCTTGGAGGGGGGCTTCAGAATTATTCAGCAGAGGAATATCTAGTAATGTAACTACATTATAGACCCATTCTAAACTTTGAATCTTATACTTTAAACTTAGTAAGTTATTAATGGAAGACTCAGTTATCATCCCTTCATTTGGAGAGTAGGTTAAAACTAAAAATTCTTTAGAGCCATATCTCTTTGTCACTTCTTTTAAATATTCAAGGTCTGGATCGCCTTCGATTAAAAGAGTTTCAGATGATGCGTCTAATCTAAAATCTTTAGTAAAGTAACCAAAACTTAACAAAGTAATTAATAATAGAAAAAAAATTGATCTAGGATTTTTAAGAACTGTATTTTGATATAAATTAGATAGCATTAAATTCTATCTATATTGGAAATTAGTTAATTTGAGTATCTTTAAATTTAGTAAACATAGCCTCAAACTCTACCATAACATTGCCTGTGGGGCCGTGTCTTTGTTTTCCAATTATAAGTTCTGCCAAATTAGATACTTCACCCATTTTTGCTTGCCATTCTGCATGTTCTACGGTTGCTGGTCTTGGTTCGTTTTTTTCAAGATAGTAAGCTTCTCTATATACAAACATTACTACATCGGCATCCTGCTCTATAGATCCCGATTCCCTTAAATCTGATAATTGAGGTTTATGGTTATCCCTTTGCTCAACAGCTCTTGATAGTTGTGAAAGTGCAATAACAGGAAGTTTTAACTCTTTTGCCATTGCTTTAAGTCCTTGAGTAATTTCTGAAATTTCTTGAACTCTTCCGTCTCTATTGTTTGATGAGCCTTTCATTAATTGAATATAGTCCACAACAATTAAATCTAGGCCATTCAATCTCTTAATTCTTCTAGCCCTATTACTCATTGCAGCAATGCTAATTGCTGGGGTCTCGTCAATGTAAAGTGGTAACTCAGCTATATTCTTAGATGTTTCGATAAATTTATCAAACTCTTCATCAGTAATTTTTCCTCTACGAATATCATTTGATTTAATTCTAGATTGTTCGGCTAAAATTCTAGTAGATAATTGTTCGGACGACATCTCCAATGAAAAGAAAGCTACAGAGGATTTTTTTCCACTTTCTTGCAATTTCTGGGCAGCATGGAAAGCTATATTCGTTGCTAACGCAGTTTTTCCCATAGACGGTCTACCTGCAATAATAATTAAATCAGAGTTATGAAGTCCACCAAGTCTGTCATCTAGGTCTCGTAGTCCCGTAGGTACACCTACAATACCTTCATCATTTTTAAATGCTATTGATGCCATTTCTATAGTTTGTTTCAGTGCTTCATCAAATTTAATCAATGATGAGTTAAAAGATCCTTTCTCAGCAAGGTCGAATAGCAATCTCTCAGAATTTTCAATAATATTTTGTCCATTCACATCTAAGGAATTTAATTTTGCGGCATCAATTGTATTTTCTGATATTTTAATTAATTCTCTTCTTACGAACATATCATAAATAATTCTTGAATATTCAATTGCTTGCCTAGGTGGTGTTGAAAATTTTGTAACTTTAACCAAATACTCTGGTACGTTTAGCTCGTCTTTTTCATTTTCAAAATAGTTTTTTAAAGTGATGGGGTTTGCTAACATTCCCTTATAAACAAGACTTTCAATTGCAGAAAAAATTTTTTGATGCATTGGGTCGTAAAAGTTAACATTAGAAATAATAGTGTTTATCTCATCAAATATTTCATTCTGAACTAATATTGATCCTATAACTGCTTGTTCAGCTTCAATATTGTTGGGAAGTTCTTTAAAGGTGTCTTGGACAATGCTTAGGTTGTTTTCCATAACGAAATCTTAACTGAAATAGGATTTAAAAAAATAAAAATTATATGTTGGGGAAAAAATTGTATAATTACTGAATAGTTTCAGCTGTAATTACATTGATGGTAATTTCAGATTCTATTTCAGAGTGTAAGACAATCTTTACTTTAAATTTACCAATTGATTTAATTTCAGCTATTGGTTGAATCATTGAGGGTTTGATATCTAGCTTATCTTTTTCTTGTATTAATTTTGAAATTTCAGTTGGTTTAACTGAACCATAGAGTTCTTTATTCTCTGTGCTTAATTTCCTAATTTCGTACTCTTTTTTATTAATTTGATCTGAAATTTTTTGAGCTTCCTTTTTTTTTTCATTATCTTTTTTACCTAACTCAGATTTAATTTTTTCTACTTCAGCAATATTTTCTTTTGATGCATAAAGGGCCTTTTTATTTGAAATTAAATAGTTTCTTGCAAAACCTCTTTTCACATCTATTATCTCACCTATAGATCCAATTCTTCTTAAATTTTCTAAAAGTATAACTTTCATCTAAATTAACGCTAAATTTCTAGCTCTCTTAATAGACAGTGAAAGCTCTCTTTGTTTTTTTTGTGAAACATTTGTAATTCTTGATGGTAAGATTTTACCATTCTCTGACATATATTTTTTTAATAACCTTATGTTTTTATAGTCAACTTCAGGAGCACCCTTAATTGATAGTGGGCAAGATTTTTTAAATTTATATTTATTTGGTTGAAATATACTTAATTTTGCAAAGTTACTTTGACTGCCTTTTTTTTTACTTCCTGCTCTTTTTTTTGATGGCATAATTAATCTCTGTTATAATCTTTTTTATATTCTTTTTTTTCATATTCATCTTTTTTTGAAAAATACTTTGCTTCTAAATCAAACTTTTTTACTCTAACAGTCATATATCTTAGTAGGTTTTTATCTATAATTTCATTTTTCTCTAATTCATCAATAATTTTTCCAGAACCCTTAATTTTAAAGTGCATATAGATGCCTTTTTTATTTTTTTTAATGGCGTAAGAAAGATTTAATAAACCCCAATCTTCAGTTTGCACTACTTCACCATCATTTTTCTCCACAATATTAGAATATTTTTCAGTTAATGATTTAATCTGAGCTGGACTAGTATCTTGTCTGGCTACTATTGTATGTTCGTATAAATTCATAATTGTTCTTTAATAAAAAGTGAGGATATACTATTATAATAATTGAATTACAACACTTAAAACCATAATAAAATTTAGATATTTAAATGTTTTCTGTTATTTTTCCAGGTCAGGGCTCTCAATTAGTTGGAATGGGTAAAGACTTATTTGATAAATATAGCCTAGTTCAGGATTTATTCAAAGAAGCAGATGATACGCTTGGATTTTCGTTATCAAGTCTTATTCTAAATGGGCCTAAAGAAAATCTTGATTTAACAGAAAATACTCAGCCTGCAATATTTTTAATAAGCTACTCAATATTCAGATTAATTAAAGAAGAATTTAAAATTGACCTAAATAAAGCAAATTTTTTTGCAGGCCATTCATTAGGAGAATATACGGCGCTAGCTTCAGCTGGCGTATTAACATTTTCAGATACTTTAAAAATATTAAAAATTAGAGGAAAAGCCATGCAAAGCTCTGTACCAAAAGGTATAGGAGGGATGGTTGCGGTATTAGGTTCTGAAATTGAAACAATAGAAAATTTTATTAATGAAAATAAAACTAAATATGAGTGCTATATTGCAAATGATAACTCAGTGGGTCAAATTGTACTAAGTGGAAATTTAGAAGACTTAGAAAAAATGATGGTTGATCTAAAATCTGCTAATATCAAAAATATTAAACTACCAGTAAGCGCTCCATTTCATTGTAAATTGATGAATAAAGCGACAATTATAATGAGTGAAGAAATTATGAGATTAAATTTTAAAGAATCAAAAAATATTTTGATTTCTAATGTAACAGGAAAGGAAATAGCCGATTCAAATGAATTAAAAGATTTATTGATTAAGCAAATTGAAAGCAGAGTTCGTTGGAGAGAAAGTGTTTTACTAATGATTGATAAGGGAGTTAATAGATTTGTAGAAATAGGACCTGGTAAAGTTTTGTCTGGCTTAATAAAGAGAATAGACAGAAATGTTAAAATTAGTGCAATAAATACAGAAGAAGATATAAAGTTAATTGATATTAATGAGTAATTTAAAAAATAAAAATATTATAGTTACGGGTGCATCAGGTGGCATTGGTAAATCGATAGTTGAAAAACTGTATGAAAATGGTGCCAATATTTTAGCTACTGGAACAAGAATTGAAAAGCTAGAAGAGTTAAATAAAAAATTTAACAATATCAAGATACTCAAGTTTGACATTTCTCAACATGATAAGATTGAAGAATTTATAAATAAAGCAACTGAAGAGTTAGGTGGATCACTTGATTGTATAATCAATAATGCTGGAATCACAAAAGACAATTTAACAATTAGAATGAATTTAGAAGAGTGGATAAAAGTTATAGATATTAATCTAACCTCTACATTTTTAATGTGCAAATACTCTATAAAAAAAATGCTTAAAAACAAGTCTGGAAAAATAATTAATATTACTTCAGTAGTGGGCCATACAGGTAATGCTGGTCAGGCAAATTATGCGGCTTCAAAAGCAGGTATTGTCGCCATGTCTAAAAGCCTGGCAATTGAATACGCAAAAAAAAATATAAATGTGAATTGTATATCCCCAGGTTTTATAAGCACAGCGATGACAGACCAGATTGATGAAAAACATAAAGAAGCAATAATTGCAAGAATCCCATCAAATAGACTTGGTAAACCTGAGGATATTGCGAACGCAGTTACTTTTTTAAGCTCAGATCAAGCAGACTATATTAATGGAGAAACATTACATGTGAATGGAGGCATGTATTTGGGTTGACAAAATTGCTTTTTGAACTATTAACGAAATATAACAAAAAGGAACATTATGTCAGAAGATATTTCAGGTAAGGTAAAAAAAATTGTAGCAGATCACCTAGGTGTTGATGAAGCTAAAGTACAAGATGATGCTAGCTTTATAGATGACCTTGGAGCAGACAGTTTAGACACAGTTGAGTTAGTAATGGCTTTCGAAGAAGAATTTGGATCAGAAATTTCTGATAGTGAAGCAGAAAAAATTCTAACTGTAGGTGATGCTGTCAAATTTATTGAAGGCAAAGCAAATTAATAATTAAAATGTCCATAAAAAAAGATGGGATAATGGTGATTTTATCATCCCCATCTGGGGCAGGAAAAACTACCTTAGTAAAACTTTTATCTAAGAGCGAAAAATTTCATATATCCGTATCTCATACCACAAGAAAACCAAGATCCAACGAAATAGCTAATAAAGATTATTATTTTGTTAATAACGAAAAATTTGAACAGTTAATTAAGAATGAAGAGTTTTTAGAGTATGCAAAAGTATTTAGTCATCTTTATGGAACCACAAGAACACCAGTCATAGAAAAATTAGAAAAAGGTGAAAATGTAATATTTGACATTGATTGGCAAGGAGCTGATCAAATAAAAAATAAAAAATTAAATTATAAATTGATTACTTTTTTTATTTTACCACCAAGTAAGAAAGTTTTATTTGAGAGACTATCTAATAGAGACATGAAAGATAAATTAATTGTAGAAGAGAGGATGAAGGAGTTTAGTAGAGATGTATTGCATTGGATTAATTATAATTATGTGATTATAAATGATGATCTTGAAGATTGTTATTCTAAAATTAATAATTTGATCGAAGCTGAGATTAATAATGGATCAAAGGATTATGATAAAGAATATATAAGACAGCATATCAACCTATTAACTTCTTAAGTTCTCATATTCCTTAACTAGATTAAAATACATTTCAGGTTCTAAATTTTGAGGTCTTAAATTTAGATCAATATTGAATTTTTTTGAAACTTCTTTTGCATTGTTAAAAATTTGATTAAAAGGTTTTTTAAGCATTTTTCTTCTTTGACTAAAAAAAACTCTAGTAATCATCTCAAGGTTTTTTGCATCTCTTAACTTAAAAAAATTTTCTTTAGGCGTGAATAATAACAGCGTACTATCAATTTTCGGTCTTGGAGAAAAACTTTCAGCTTTAATGTCAATTATTTTTTTAATATTTAATTTCCAATTTGATAAAATAGATAACCGTCCATATTTTGATGTATTAGATTTAGCAATAATTCTATCAGCAACTTCTTTTTGAAACATCAATACAAGACTTTCAAACCAAAAATTTTTATCTAAATTAGTAATCCATTTTGATAAAATCCCAGTAGAAATGTTATAAGGCAGATTACCAAAGACTATCAATTTTTCATTAGTAATATTATTCTCGGATATTTTTAAAATATCATCATTAATAATAGTAATTTCATTGGTAAATTTTTCCTTCAGTAATAAAACTAAATCATCATCTTTCTCAATTACATAAAATTTTTTTGGATTTTTTTTTAAAATAAATGTAGTTAAATTTCCACTACCTGGACCAATTTCTAAAACTTCTTTATTTCTAATTTCAACCGTATCAACAATTTGCTCTAGTACATTACGATCTATTAAAAAATTTTGTCCTAAACTCTTTTTGGGTTTAATAAACATCTATTTATCTAAGAATTTTAAAGCCTTAATTAAGCTTTGAGGGTTGGATAAATTTTTACCTAACATAGAAGAGTTTGGTCCATGGTCTGGCGAGATACGGATAAAAGGTAAACCAAGAGTTATATTAATTGCATCAAATCCAAATAAAGCTTTCATTGGAGTAAGAACCTGATCATGATACATGCCAATAATCACATCAAAGTTTTTTAAATTTTTATTCATAAAAATTGTATCAGCAGGAAAGGGACCTTTGACTAAAAACTTTTTATTTTTTAATTTTTGAATTACTGGGATAATTATTGAGTCTTCTTCACAATCTTTAAAATTACTTTCGCAATGAGGATTTAAGCCTGTTATTGCAATTTTTGGTTTTTTTTTAAAATTTTTTTTATAAAATTCATTAATAAGTTTTACATGAGCATATATTTTATGTTTTGAGAGATGCTTATTAACATTTTTTAAAGCAATATGCGTGGTAACAGGGCTAACAGATAATTTTTTATTAAATATTATCATGGCAACATTATTCTTTTTTGTTTTTTTTGATAAAAATTCTGTAATACCTAAAGTCCTTCCTTTCAAAAAATGTTTTTTAGATATTGGTCCGTTTATCAACCCAGAACAATTTTTTTTTTTTAAAAGCTTAAGTGCAATTTTAAATGATTTATTTATATATGAATTTGATTTATCTGAAATTTTATCAAATACTTTATCAAAACTAAAGTTAACATTTATTAAGTTAATTTTTGTTTTATTTAATAAATTAAAGTTTATTTTATTTTCATTAATTAAATTTATTTTAAAATTAAATCCAAGTTTTTTCATTTGCAATATAAGCAGTTCTTTAGATGCTATTAAGATTACAGGTTTTTTAAGATTAATTTTTTTTTTCGATTTAAAAAAAATCTCTAAAAAGATGCTAAAGGGTTCTCCACCAACTACAATAATAGGTTTATTGTTCACTAAGTATGGAATTTAGCTTTATTTTATTGTAATAAATAATTGAAAACTGATTGTACTGCTTAATTGTTTCATACTGGATTGCTTGAGCCAATAATTTTTCTTTATTTACTTCAATTATTTTTTGTTTTTTATTTTTTATTTTTAAAATCATTAAACTATTTGATATATTAAAAGGTTCTGATATATCACCAATTTTCAATTTTTCTAAAACAGCAGTTATTTCTGGGGTTAATTGCTTTTCATCAACCCAACCTATGTCTCCACCAAATTTAGACGAATCAGCTATACTATGAATGTTGGCTGCATTTTTAAATCCACGTTCTGTAATGTCTTTTTTAATTAAATTTAGTTTATTATTTAAATCATTTTCGTTTGTAATTTGAAAAATTATTTCTGATAGCTCATATTCTGTAAGAAATCCATTAGTTTGAGTATTTTTTGCAATTTTTTGTCTTAATATTTCCTCCTTGATATTTAGTTGATCTTCATATTTTGTACCAATAAGCTTATTCCATAACATTTCAATTTCAATTTTATTTTTAACGGATAGCAATTCTAAATCACGTCTATTTAAATAAGCTTCAAAATCTTCTAAACTTTTAATATTTATTTTTTCATAAAAATTTTTGACAATTACATCTAAATATTTTTTTGTACTATCAAACTCATAGTAATTTAATAATTCATTTTTTTTTATTTTCTCTCTAATAACTGATTCTTTAGCTAATTCTAATATAGTTTTTTTATCTATGTTTTCTAATTCATTATTTAAAGCAATTAAATATCTGTATTCTGTTTCTATATCTAGATTGGTAACTATTTCATTATTAACTTTAAATTCTATATAACTTTCAATTGCATGCAATGGTGCAAAAATTACTAAACTGAGAAATATTAATTTAATCATTGTTTTATGTCTGGTGTGTTAACTTTTCCAAAGGGCATTATTGTAATAGAAAAAAATAACTGCTCATCTGGTTTCAACGATCCATCAGTATAAAAATCTTTCTTATATTCTATGCCTGCAAGCAAACAATCATTTTTGTATTGGTAAATTAAATTATAATATTCAGTTAGATTCTTCTCTTTATTTTTTCTTGTTTTATAACTTAAGGAAGAGTTATCGTTAATTTTAAAACTTGTTTCATTTGATATATAACTTTCACTACTTATATTATTTTTTCTTTCTAAAAAATCAAATGTCGATACAAAATTATAAAAGCTGAGAGTCGATTTAATTTGATTATAATTAAGTGTTTTCAAATTGCTATCTAAAGAAAAATTATAATCAAAATCTATAAATTTAGTTGCATCAAAATCAATATTTCCAAAAATGTCAGAATTCTTTTTCCCAATTGTACTATTTATGGGTAATTTATTGTTTTCTGCGTCTCTAAAAACAGTAGCTAAATCTACTGAAATTATCTTTTTATTATCATTTAGACTATTGTATAAAGAATATTCATTTCCAATGGTAATAGATTGACCACCCTCTACAGTATCAGAGAAACCAATTCTATTTATTGAAAAAATATTATCATAGTCCATAACTCTGTCGTCTTGTGATTTATTTTTTGACTGACTCGGACTATATTTAGCTGAGATAATTGGAGTTAATGTGCTAAAAAATTTTTTTCCAAATTTTTGTAGTGGGTATTTAGCTTCGTAGTTAACAATTGATTGTAAAGTGTTCTCAACCTTATTTTTATAAATAGTTGAATTTTTTGAATCAACATTAAAATTTTTTAATAAAATTTCATAATTGGTTATCAAACCACGGGTACTGAATTTATTATAAGATTTATAACTTAGGTTGTTAACTAGGGTTTTTTGATGTATATTTGTATTAAATTGCTTATTAATACCAGTTGAATTTAAGGTTAAGTTTCCTTCATAAATATCATTAATATTTTTTATAATGCTGAAACTTGGGTATACATACTCATACTTATCAGAATCTAATAAACCTAATTTTTCATATGCTTCAGCTAAAACTTCAATTTCCAGATCATCTCTAGAAATCTTGAAATTAGCACTAGAATGTAGGTTGTTTTCAGATTCTATTAGAGGTGATTGAAGTTTGTAAGTTTTTAAGTAGTCATCCCTAGATGTTTGCTGAATTTTTATATCTAAATTTGCTTTGTCAAAATTATTTACCTCAAGATCAAACTTGGACTTTAAAAAAAAATGTGTAGATGAATGTTTATCTTTTTCTTCCAGAATTATTGCATTTTTATTTTTAATGCTGAAATCAGCTATATGTTCAGAATTTTTCATATAATTTCTATATTCTGTTTGATATATAGCTTTTCCATCATCATAAAACCTTGGAGAAAACGTGAGGTCAGAAGCTTCTGTAAAAGCAACAAAATAAGGGGTTGAAAAATAATTTCCAAGATTACTAGATTGGGAAAATTTAGGAGTTAAAAAACCAGACTGTCTTTTAACAGTGGGATCTGGGTGAAAAAATTTTGGAAAGTATAATACCGGAATATCATAAATTTTAAGAATAGCATTTTTATAATTTATAGTCTTTTTTGCTTTATCATGCTCAATTGTTTCAGAACTTAAAACCCATGGTGGGCAGGTATCATTTTTTTTGCATGTTGTAAAAACACCTTTGTCAATACGAGTTAGATTTTCTTTATAAAAAAAGGCATTTCCTTTAAGTCTTGGTTCATTTTTATTTGAGTTTAAATTTGTACTATTAAAACTTAAGTTTAAATCTTTACCGAGTATTTCATTTGTCTTTAAGTTATATTTAATATTTTTAACATTGTACGTATTTCCCTTATTGTCATTTATTTTAACATTGTTTGTAGTTAAGATTTGTTTTTCTGTAGAAAATTTAAAGGAATTCATACTAAGTTTATTATTATTGAGGTCCTTGACCAAGGTTTTTTCATTAGAAGAAAGTATATTTAAATTTTTATTAAATGTAATATTTGAAGTTTCCACTATATGACCACTAGCTAATTCAACTATTGTTTTGCCTGTTGAATTAATAATATTTAATTTTTTGTAAAAAATAATCTGATTAGATTTTATCAAGTTTTTATTTAATTCATCTTTAATTAAAACATTATCCTCAACCTTTAATATAGACTTAAGCTTATTGTATTCAAACTCTTTTCCCGTGATAACTAAATCACTATCATTAATTTCAACACCTTTATAACCCTTAATTAATTGTCCATTATTAAAAGATTTAATTTCAGAAGCATAAAACTCAATTTCATTACTTGAAACAAGACTTGAGAAAAAAGTTAAAAAAATACCAACTAGTATTTGAAAAAAAAATTTATTTTTCATTAATTCTTACCAAGCCGATTAAGCACAACAAAAGTAATAAAAATTGAGTAAACCATACAGAAAACATAAAAGGAATCTTTTGATTTTCAATTAAAATATTAAATAAATAATTCATATAATAAATTAAAACAGATATTAATATTCCCATAATTAAATAGAAAATACGTGTTTTATTATGTCCGATGTTTAACATCAGGATAGAAGCAATACAAACCATAATAGTTAAATAAACAGGATACAAGTATATATTTAATTGATGGCTATGAATTTTAGAAATTGAATAGCCCAATGAAGTAAAATCTTTTTTTAATCTATTTAATCGTATTAAATTCAAGGAAGACAGGTCTGTAAATAAAGTTGAGATTCTACTATGATCAAAATTTGTTTTAAATATTATATTTTCATTGAATTTATTTTTTAAATTTTCTTCAGTAATTTTAGAATTTTTGATCAACCAGATCTTATTTTCAATGTTAATATTTTTAACCTCAATTATTCTTATAAAATTGTATTCGTTATCAAATTGACTTATTATTACATTATTTAATTCCTTATCTATTATATTTTCTGCGTTTATAATGTTTATTTTACCATCCACATGATCCCTTATCCAAAGTCCGTTAGCAGTTATCACAGCAAGATATTTATCATCTTTGGTGTAATCATTTTTAATGTCCAAATATAAGAATTTTAAATTTGATGAAATATTATAAAAAATCAAAACCATAAATACACCAAGGATAAATGTTGTG
>Ga0307986_10000659_pt1 | contig 25304 bp, 30 predicted proteins | sample EllFjometageno82_FD_203170 | JGI IMG/M metagenome (GOLD analysis project Ga0307986, IMG submission 203170) | Marine microbial communities from Ellis Fjord, Antarctic Ocean - #82 | ecosystem: Environmental > Aquatic > Marine > Unclassified | place: Southern Ocean | collected 2014-10-09 | reverse complement strand
GGCCTCTACACTGGAGGTTTCGCAGTTTTCATTTTATTGATGGCTGTTGCGGAATCAGCGGGAGTATCAGCTAAAAACATCGGAGTGATGTTTGTGGTTTTTACAGTTGGTATTTATGCCTTCATTGGTTATTTATCAAGAACCGTCCAAGTAGATGCTTACTATGTTGCTGGAAGACAGGTGCCTACCGTATTTAACGGGATGGCGACTGCAGCTGACTGGATGTCAGGTGCATCATTCGTAGCCTTAGCGGGTGGAGTATACTTTGGAGGTTATACATATATGGCTTTCTTGGTTGGTTGGACAGGCGGTTACGTGCTTGTGGCAACTCTATTAGCTCCATACCTAAGAAAATTTGGATGTTACACAGTTCCTGATTTTATCGGAACACGATACGGTGGTAATCTCGTAAGAGCTTGCTCTGTATTCGTGCTTTTCATAGCTTCATTTACTTATGTAACTGCACAAATTAACGCTACGGGAACAATTGCTTCAAGAGCGCTAGGTATTCCATTCGAACTAGGTGTTTGGATTGGACTAATTAGTATCTTAATCTGTTCAATGTTAGGTGGAATGAGAGCCGTAACATGGACACAAGTTGCACAATATATTGTATTAATCGTTGCTTACCTGCTGCCAGTTTTCTGGATTAGTAGTAAAGTTGGTGGAGGAGTATTCCCTCACTTAATGTTAGGTGATGAAGTTGCGAGATTAGGTGAACTTGAACAACAATTTGGACTAGTTAAAAACAGCGCCGCAGACATAAAAGCAGCAGGAGTACCGGGAGGATTAAAGTATATCTCTGGACCTCACTCTGCAGTGCCTGATGGTGGAATGGCTGTATGGAAATACTTATCATTAGCGATTTGTATGATGGTCGGAACTGCATCGTTACCTCATATTCTTATGAGATACTTTACAACTCCTTCTGTTAAGTCAGCGAGAAGATCGGTAGCTTGGTCGCTATTCTTTATATTCTTGCTTTACTCTTCAGCGCCTATGTTAGCGACTTTGTCTAAGCTATCTTTGATGGATCCAAGCTTAGCGACTGGAATTATTGGTAAGTCTATTGCCGAAGTTCAGGCTATTGAGTGGGTACAAAGATGGTCAGAAGTTAAACAAGTATTCATCGCAGACTTTAATGGTGATGGCATACTTCAGTTAAACGAGTTCTTTATGAGAGGTGACGTTGTAGTATTAGCTACTCCAGAAGTAGCGGGACTACCGTTCGTAATCTCAGGACTTGTGTTTGCTGGTGGTATGGCTGCTGCTATGTCGACTGCAGATGGATTAGTACTTGCGATATCAAATGCTTTATCACATGATATTTACTACAAAATCATTGATCCAAAAGCTGATACAGCAAAAAGACTAATCGTTGCTCGTGTACTTCTAGTAATAATCGGTGCCGCAGGTGCTTATATAGCTTCGTTTAGGCTTACAAGTATCTTAGGTTCGGTTGCTTGGGCGTTTGACTTTGCAATGTCAGGCCTATTCTTCCCACTTGTACTAGGTGTATGGTGGAAGAGAGCTACTAGAGAAGGTGCAATCGCCGGAATATTAGCAGGAATATCTTCAGGGTTAGTATACTTATTGTATGTTTATCCTAAGTTCTCTGTTGCTATCTGGGGAGTTGCTCATGACCCTTGGTTAGGCATAGATCATTTAAGATTTGGAATGATCGGTGCTCCAATTTGTTTAGTAACAATGGTTGTAGTTAGTTTAATGACTAAAGAACCAGATGCTGCTACTCAAAAAATGGTTGATGACTGTAGGATACCTACAGGTAAAGCCGTTTTAGGCAAACAACACTAGTAATAAAATACAAAAATTAAAGGGGCGAATTTTTCGCCCCTTTTTTTTTGCCTAAATAATGATATTTTGACTTTATGATACCTACTTGGATAATTGTTATGGACTACATACTTGGTATGATTATGTGGACTTTAATAGGTAGGGCCTTCATGAATATTTTTCAAAGAGAAGACTCTACTTTTTTCTTCATGAGAGTTTTTGTCAAATATACAGATCCAATAATAAAATTATTTAAATTTATTACTCCTAGTTTTTTGTTTAGTGGTTTTATTGCACTTTATGTGGCTTGGTTTTTCTATCTTTTTAGGTTCTATGCTATGCCATACCTATTAGGATATGATGTATGGGGGATGCTGGCGTTTCCACTAGAGAGTGATTTTTCTAAACAACTTTATCGTTTATTTTACTAACAAACTATTTTTTTGACATCGTCAAAGTTTAAAATATATAAGTAGAAATGAGCTCATCAATTAAAATATCACCTTCTATTCTTTCAGCTGACTTTAGCAAATTAGGTGAAGAAATCATAGCGCTTGAAAAGGCAGGAGCTGACTATATTCATATTGATGTAATGGATGGTCACTTTGTACCAAATATTACTATTGGGCCAGAAGTTATTAAACGATTAAGACCAGTTACAAAACTTACCTTTGATGTTCATTTAATGATCACACCTGTCAATAATTTTATTAAAGATTTCGCTGAGGCAGGGGCTGATATTATTACTTTTCATCCAGAGGCGACCGAAAATGTTTCTGAAACTATTAATTTAATAAAAAAATTAGGAAAAAAAGTTGGAATTTCATTAAAACCTAAATCTCAAATAAATTTAATCGAGGATCACTTGAATGAGATTGATTTAATTTTAATCATGAGCGTAGAGCCAGGTTTTGGTGGACAAAAATTCATGCCTAGTGTTTTGGAAAAAATGAAAAAATTAAGAAATATAATTAATGAAAAAAAAATTAATGTTGATATTGAAATTGATGGTGGAATTAACTTTGATAATAGTAAGAAAGCAAAAGATTTTGGTGCTAATATTTTAGTTTCTGGTTCTACTGTTTTTAAAGAACATAACGGCAATTTAAAAAAAAATATTCAATTACTTAGATCCAATTAATGTTTGGTTTTAGGGCCACTTTTTTTTACTTATTGGCAGCAAAAATTGTATTAATTCGTTTTGTAAAAAATATTTATTTTTCAACAAATTATTATAACAAGTCATTAAAAACAAAATTACCTGAACAATTATATTTTTATCCAAATCCGTTTCTTCTTTCTTCATTTATTAATCAGAAAATATTTACATTTAAGCTTTCAAAAATAAATATTGATACTTTTTGGAGCGATTTTGAATCAAAAAAAGAAGAGGAAGATCTTAATAGTTTTTTTTGGTTAAATTTAATTAATCGGAAAAATGATGGTTTAATTATTCAACAAATAATCTCTATTTGGATGAAAAATAATAGTAAATATAAAAAAAAAAGTTGGGATAATTTAAATATCAGCAAAAGAATTTTAGCATGGATTCTTAATGCAGATATTATTTTAAATAACACTGATAAAAATTTTAAAAAAATTTTTTTTAATTCGATAATTATTCAAGTTAATCATTTAATAAAAAATTTATATTTTGAAAATGACCCTGTAAAAAAGATAGAAATTATTTCAACAATTATATTATCTGGGCTTGTTTTTAAGGAGTACAATTCTAATTTTGAAATTGGTATCAAGGTTTTAAAAAATACTGTTGAAGATTTTTTTGATAATGATGGTTTTCCTGCAAATAGAAATATTTATGATCTGGTGCAATGTTCAAAGTTTCTGGTTTTAATTAAGGAGTGCTGTAGAGATGCACAGGAATATATCCCAGATTATTTAGATGATATTGTTGATAAACTAATTGATTGTTCGTATTCACTAAAAACACCAACAAATAGAAGCCCATTATTTAATGGAACTAGTGAGTTTAAAATAGATGCCTACTTGGAATATCTTTCAGGTCTAGAGTACAAATCAAGCAATGTAATAAATATAATTAATCAAATTTACATCGTAAAAGGAAAAAAGAATCTTCTTTTTTTTGATCTGGGTGCCCCCCCTAAAAAGAAATATTCTAAAAATTATCAGTCGGGACCTTTATCGTTTGAATATTTTATTGATAATAATAAGATAATAACAAATTGTGGCTTTGGTAATAAAATTTCAAAAAAAGCTGAGTTAATTAGTCGACTAACTTCTGCTCAATCAACATTGTGTCTCAATGACTCTTCTGTTGTAAAATTTGAAAGAAATAGTTTAATTAACAACGTTTTTGGTGCCACTATAACGTCTACATTTAAAATTTTTGATTTAAATATTGATGATACAACCAATTTTATGACACTGTCAGCAAAACATGATGCTTATGAAAATGACTTTAACTACATCCATCAACGAATAATTAAAATAGATAAAAGAAACAGTAATTTATTTGGGGAAGATAAATTAATTTCAGCTGATGGAAACAAAAAACTACAAAATATATATAGTATTAGATTTCACCTTTATCCTGGAATTAATGCTGTACAAACTATGAGTAAAAATTCAATTTTAATACAAGTCAATAAAAATAAATCATTGATTTTTACTACTAGTGCAGACAATTTAATATTAGAAAAAAGTATATTTTTGGGTAGAAATCAAATAGTTAATAATTTTTGTATAACTATTTCTGGATCTCTAAATAATAGTGAAAATAAAAATATTATCTGGGAATTAAAAAGAAATAATTAAAATGAAGCAAAAAATTAAAACAGCTTTAATTTCAGTGTCAGATAAAACAAATCTATCTGTAGTGCTAAAAACTTTAAATAAATATAAAGTTGAAGTTATAAGCTCTGGAGGAACTTATAAATCAATTAAACAATTGGGTTATGCCTGCACTGAGGTGTCTAAGTACACTGGATTTGATGAAATGTTAGATGGACGTGTTAAAACCTTACATCCAAAAATTCACGCTGGTATTCTTCATGATCGATCTAATAAAAAACATGCTCGGGAGATGAATAAACATAAATTTCCTTCGTTGGATTTAATTGTTGTTAATTTTTACCCTTTTCAAAAAATAGTAAATAATTCAAAAAACAACAAAGTAATTATTGAAAATATTGATATTGGTGGACCTACTATGGTTCGAGCTGCAGCAAAAAACTTTAAAAATGTTTTAATAATTACAAATAAAGGTGACTATTCAGATCTAATAAATGAAATTGAAAAAAATAAAGGTAAAACAACATTAAATTTTAGAGAATATATGTCTAGTAAAGCTTTCGGACTTACAGCTTATTATGATGCAATGATTGCTAATTGGTTTAATCAAAAATTAAATATTAAATTCCCTGAAAAAAAAACTATTTTTGGGCGAAAATTTAAACAATTAAGATATGGAGAAAACCCACATCAAAAAAGCTCTATATACATAAACAATTATAATGATAAGGAGCTGGGTCTATACCAGTTGGGTGGTAAAAATCTCAGCTATAATAACTATAATGATATTTTTGCTTCTTTAGAAATTTTATTTTCTTTAAAAAATATTGCAGGCACTGTAGTTGTCAAGCATGCCAATCCTTGCGGAGTTTCCATCAACAAGTCTCCTATAGTTTCTTTTAAAAATGCATATACTTGTGACCCTATGAGTGCTTTTGGAGGTGTCATAGCTTGTAATTTTAAAATTAATAAAAAAATTGCAGATGAAATAAATAAAAACTTCTTAGAAGTTATTTTAGCGAAAGGGTTTGAAAAAGATGCACTTAATATTTTAAAAAAAAAGAAAAATTTAAGAATAGTGGACATTTCAAAATATAAACAAAAAAATCAAACAACTATTAAAACATTTGATGGATCTTTTTTAATACAAGAAAAAGACAAATCTATTTTTACTAAAAGGGATTTAAAGTTTGTCACAAAAAATAAACCAACTCTAAAAGAATTAAAAGAAATAGAATTTGCATTTAATATTTCAAAATACGTCAAATCTAATGCAATTGTACTAACACATAATTTTTCAACCATTGGTATTGGTGCAGGACAACCAAGTCGTCTGGATAGTTGCAAAATTGCCGTTCAAAAAGCTAAGCAGTTTCAGGCTAATAAAATTAAAAATTCAATAGCGGCATCGGATGCTTTTTTTCCTTTTGCTGACGGTGTGAAGTTACTAATAGCAGCAGGTGTAAGAATTTTTGTTCAGCCAGGAGGATCAATTAGAGACCAAGAAGTTATAAATGCTGTCAATAAGGTAAAAGCAAAAATGGTGTTTACTAACACCAGACACTTTAATCACTAATTAAATCTGGTCGATTTTAGCAGCTAGTATAAAATCACTTTCAGTTAAACCTTTAATTGTGTGTGTGAAGATTGTAATTTTAGTGTAGCCCCAACCAAAATATATATCTGGGTGGTGACTTTCTAGCTCTGCAATTGAACCAACTTTATTTACAAACTCTTGACTTCCAATAAAATTTTTGAATTTAAAACTTTTTTCTAAAAAATAATTTTTATCATCATTGCTTTTTACATCCCATCCATCTACTTTTTTTAAATAATGGTGTATTTCAGAAATATCGAAAGGGAGAACATCTCCACGACATGGAATACAATTTTTTTTACTTAAATCACTCATAAAACTAATTTGGAGCGGGCAAAGGGGCTCGAACCCTCGACCTTCTCGTTGGCAACGAGACGCTCTACCACTGAGCTATGCCCGCAAAATACAAATATTATAATACATTAATTTTAAGTAGATCAACATCTATAAATATAACAAGTTTGCCACTATGGTTAAGTTCTTTTTTCTATTATAAATTAATTATTATGAAATTACATTTACCTAATACTATTCCTATTTTTCCATTGAGTGGTGTTATTTTCTTTCCAAAAACTAACTTGCCCTTAACTATTTTTGAACCTAGGTATTTAACTCTAGTGAATGATTGTATTAAATCAAATAAATATATGGGAATGATACAGTCAAAGAATAATTCATCCGATGTTTATTCGGTTGGTTGTCTTGGTAAAATTACAGATCACAAAAAAACTAAAGATGGTAGAATTCTTGTAAACTTGACAGGTATAAGCCGTTTTGAAATTAAGACAGAAATTAATAATGATAAGATTTACAGAGAATTTGAAGTCTCTTATGAAAAATTTAAAGAAGATCAAGGGCTCGAAAAAAAACAAACAATAATGTTAGAAAAAATTAAAGAAATATATGAAAAAACTAAAACCTTTTTTTTAAAAAATGGTTTACTGTTAAACTGGGCAGAATTTGAAAAACTAGATGAAGACCAAAAAATTAATACGTTAGCTATGATAGCTCCTATTTCAAATGAAGAAAAGCAAATGATTTTAGAGGCTGTTCATATTGATTCTAAAACTAAAGTTTTATCCAAGATCATTGAATTCTATTTATATGAAAAACGTACGAGCAAAATAACTTTACAATAGTTAAAACAAAATTCCTCGGTTAGATACAGACTGGCTTATTTTATTTATAAAACTAAATTTACTAATATTCTTAAGTATTCCTTTTTTGAGTGAATTAAAATATTTGCCTTCTTTAAAAAAAATATTAGTTAAATTTATTCCAAAACCAAATAGATTATTTTCTGGCTTCCTTGCATTGTAAAAATCTTTCAAAATAAAGCTATTTTTAATCAACAAGCCAAGTTTTAGTGTTTTTGAAATTAACTCTTGTAATTTTTTTATATCTCTTAAAACTAAGTTAAATCCTTGCCCGGCCATTGGGTGAACTGTGTGCAGTCCATCTCCAAGAATAAGAACATTTTTTTTAAAATACTTTGTTTTTAAATTTAAATTAATTGGGAACGAATGGATATCTTCAATGTTTTTAATGTTTTTTATTTTTAGTAATATTCTAAGCTTTTCACTCAAAATATTTTTAATATTTTTTTTATTTATATCAAAAAATTTACTACTTACACTCCACACAATAGAAAATACATTTTTCTTAAAAGGTAAGATCGCAAGTGGGCCCTCCTTTAAAAAAAATTGGCTTGAGTTTTCAATTCTTGCATTGTGTTTAATAATTGCAGTTAATGCTAGTTCTTCATAATTTTTTTTAATAGATCTTCCCTCATCTATTGTGTCGTATAATTTTGAACGACCTCCTGTACTTAAAATTATTAAATCATAAAATATTTTTTTTTTAGCATATCTGATAAATCCTTCCTCATTATCAATATCTTCAATTTTTTTTTTTATTATTTTTATTTTTTTTGTTGTAGAAATAATTTTATCTAATTTTTTTTTTAAATCCTTATTTTGAAAAATGTACATAAGATTTTTATTTTTTTCTTTAAAATTAAAAAAATTTATTATTTTTTCTTTATCTTGAAAAAATAAATTTATTTCTTTACATGACCAAAAATAATTTTGCCTATTAAGATTTAATTTTTTTTTTATATATTGATAATTGCTTTCAGAGATGGCTGTAGTTCTATTATCTAAATTTTTTTTTTTATTATTGCAATACAAATCAATTTTTACATTTTCTTTACTTAAAATTACAGCTGTAGCTAAGCCGGCTAAACCATCTCCAATAATGCAAATTTTTTGCTCATTCATATTTAAAAAAATTTAATCAGTTTAATAAAAATGATACAAGGTAAACTAAATGATTCGTTAAATGAATAATGATTTATAAAAATTTTACTATTTTTTTAAAAAACCGAGCCATTGAATTAATGGGGCTTAGCCTTATTTTTATTGCCCTTTTATTGATGGCATCTTTTTTTTCTTATTCTCCAAATGATCCTACAGTTATATACGGAACAGAAATCATCAAAACCAATAATCTATTAGGCGTCTATGGAGGTATAGTTGCAGATTTTCTATTACAAAGTTTTGGTTTAACCTCATTTCTTATTTTAATAACTATTATGTCGTGGGGAATAAATTTAATTGCAAAAAAAAAACTCAAGAAAATAAAGTTTAAAATCTTTTATTTATTTTTATATATTTTATTTACCTGTATTTTAATTTATTTAACTTACAATAATTCCTTTTGGCTAATTGATAATGGGAATTCTGGCTTCGTAGGACAAATTTTATATAATAAAGTTGTAAACCTTTTTCCTTTTATTCGCCATGATTACACGATTTTTGTTCTTATAGCTTTAAGTTCAGTTTTTTTTATATTAGCCTCTAATATTAATTTTAAATATATTCCTCTATTTTTTATAAATATTTTTAAGAAAAATGACAATATTGAAAATCAATTTGAAATAAACCTTAATCAATCTGAAGAATTACTTGATCAAGATTCAATCATAGAAAAAACTCAACAGACTTTTTCTTTTGAAAAAATATCACACATAAAAGAACCACCCGTTCAGCATGATGGTTTTAAAAATTTTAAGCTTCCATCTTTAGATCTACTTGAAAAAAATCCATCTAAAATTACTTTATTAGATCAATCTAAGAATAGACCTGAGGGTTCATTTATAGAAAAAATACTATTAGATTTTGGAATAGAGGGAAAAATAACAAAAATTAATAACGGACCCGTAGTTAGTTTGTATGAATTTGAACCAGCACCTGGAGTAAAAGTTTCAAAAATTATTAATTTATCTGATGACCTTGCACGAAACACTAGTTCTACATCTGCGCGTGTTTCAATAATACCGGGAAAAAATACTGTTGGTATAGAAATTCCAAACGACTCTAGAGAGAGTGTTTATTTAAAAGAAATAGTTGGAAATGAGAGATTTCAAAAAAAAGAAATCAAACTCCCTATCGCTATAGGAAAGAGTATTTCAGGTATGCCTATTATTGGAGATTTAACATCCATGCCTCATCTTTTGATAGCTGGGACAACTGGTTCAGGTAAATCTGTTTGTATTAATACAATTATAGTTTCTCTTCTTTACAGGTTAAGTCCTGATCTATGTAAATTTATTTTGATTGATCCAAAAATGTTAGAGCTTTCAGCTTATGAAGGAATCCCACATTTACTCAGTCCTGTTATTACTGATTCTAAGAAAGCAGCGTCCGCTCTAGGCTGGACAGTTAAAGAAATGAATAGTCGTTATAAATTAATGAGCAAAGATGGTGTGAGAAATATTGATGGATATAATGCAAAACATAAGCTTAAAATGCCCTATATCGTCGTTGTTGTTGATGAAATGTCAGACTTAATGCTTGTAGCTGGCAAAGAAATAGAAAACTATATTCAAAAGCTTTCACAAATGGCTAGAGCAGCAGGTATTCATATTATAATGGCCACCCAAAGACCTAGTGTAGATGTTATCACAGGAACTATTAAAGCAAACTTTCCAACAAGAATATCTTTTAGGGTAAGTTCTAAAATAGATAGTAGAACTATTTTAGGTGAACAAGGTGCAGAGCAACTTTTAGGTAATGGAGATATGTTGTTTATGTCTTCAGCAAATAGAATAGTTAGAATTCATGGTCCTTATGTTTCTGAAAAAGAAATTGAAAAAATTACTAATATTTTAAGAGCACAAGGAGAACCTGACTACATTGATGAAATTACAGTTAATGAAAAAAATGATAATTCAGATTTTGCTTCTAATGATGATACTGACGAACTTTATAATCAAGCTATAAATATTATTAAAACTGAGGGTAAAGCTTCAACAAGCTTTTTACAAAGAAAATTACAAATCGGTTATAATAGAGCGGCAAGAATTATTGACATGATGGAAGAAAAAGGGATCGTTAGTAAAGCTAACCATGTGGGAAAAAGAGAGGTTTTATAGATTGTGTTAATAAGAATATTTTTAATTTTTTTTTTATTTATTAACTACTCTTTAAATTCAGCAGCAGATGAGAAACAATCAATTATAAATCAATTATTAGAAATTAATAATTTTACTTTTAGTTTTGAACAAATCTCGCAAGGAAAAGTAGAAACAGGAACTTGTTTGCTTGTTTTCGATAATAAACTTAAATGCTATTACATTGATGATAAACAAAAAGAGATTATAATTAACAATAAAACGTTAGTAGTTGAACAAAAAAGATATAATAAAATTTTTTTTTACCCTTTTTCAAAATCCCCATTTTTAAAAATTCTAAGTAAAAATAGCTTAATTAGCTTAATTAGAGAATCAAATTTAGAATTAAATGATAATATTGATTTAATTTACATTGATGAAAACAAAAAGAAAATTATAGTTTTTTTTGAAAAAAAAAATTATGATTTAATAGGCTGGAAAATAGAAGATGAATTTCAAAATGAAATGTATTTTTCATTAAATATTCTAAATAAAAATACAGAAATTGACAACGATCTTTTTAAAATTCCATCAAAATTAATTAAAAAGTAATATTAATTGTCTCTTCTTTAAATACCTTAAAACCTTTCGATAAGTAATTATCTAGAGCATATTTGTGATCTAAACTACAAGTGTGAACCCATATTCTTTCTACATTTTTATTAAAACCTTCATGAATTATGTATTTCAAAAGAAAAGATCCAAATTTTTTACCCTGGTATTCTTTCAAAACACCCATCTGTATTAATTCAATTTCATTTTTACTCTCGTGAAATTCCTGTTCATAAAAACCGATTAATTCATCATCAAGTTTCATAATTCCTATTTCTAAGCTTTTATTATTAATATATTTGCTCCACTCTTTATCGGACCATAAAAGTCTGTCACGCCAGAAATGATCTTTTCCAACTTGCCTATAAAAAAATTTATTTATATTAATATCTTTTTTAGCATCAGGGAGAATTTTAATATTTTTTGGTGAAATAATTGATAGATTTGTTTTTCTATCTTTTTTCAATTCTAAAAAAAATCTTTGTACTTTAGGCATCCAATAAGATTAAACGACTATCTTTCCGATTTGTTCACCACCAAAGATGTGATAATGAAGATGGGGAACTTCTTGTCCACCGTGTTTGCCGGTATTGCTAAGCATGCGGTAGCCACCTTCTTGGTTAGAAATTTTTAAAATTTTAACGATGTGTATGATCGCCTTATTAAATTCTACTATTTCTTTATCCGAACCTTTATTAATAAAATCATCTAAATCGACATATTCACCTTTTGGAATAACGAGTACGTGTATTTTCTTTTGAGGATTAATATCATAAAATGACAAGACGTATTCATTTTCATATACTTTCTTACAAGGTATTTCTTCTCTAAGTATTTTAGCAAATATATTGTTATTGTCGTAACTCATTTATTTTTGTCTTTTTTTTAACTCTTCCATCACATCTTCTATTTTGATGTCATTCGATTCAAGATAAACCATTAAATGATATATTACATCTGCCGCTTCATGTGTCTTGTTTAAATTTTCCTCTACAGCTTCGATTAGTTCTCCTATTTCTTCTTTTACTTTTGATACACTTAAATTTTTATCATTCAATAATTTATTAGTATAAGATTGATCTGGTGAAGAATTTTTTCTCTCTCTTATTATTTTAACAAGTTCTTCTAAATTTTCAAACATTTTATAATCTTACAGGTACTTTTTTTGAATTCAAATATTCTTTAGCATCTTTAATACTATGTTCACCATAATGAAAAATAGATGCAGCTAGTACTGCGCTGGCCCCACCTTTATTAATTCCATCATATAAGTGCTCAAGCGTACCAACACCACCTGAAGCAATCACTGGAATATTTGTGTTTTTTGTAACCATTTTTAGCAATTCAATATCGTAACCTGATTTAGTTCCGTCTTTATCCATAGAGGTTAATAAAATTTCTCCAGCTCCAGCTTTTTCTGCTTTTTTTGAAAATTCTACTACATCTAGCCCTGTTTTATTTCTACCGCCATGAGTAAAGACTTCCCATTTGTTTTTTGAAATATTTCTTGCATCTATTGCCACAACGATGCATTGGGAGCCAAATTTTTTAGAAGCATCTACAACTAAATTAATGTTGTTTACTGCCGCAGTATTTATTGAAACTTTGTCTGCACCAGCTAACAAAAGATCTGTTATATTCCGTATGCTTCTTATCCCCCCACCAACAGTTAGTGGTACAAAACAATTTTTAGCAGTTTTTTTTATTATATTAATTATTGTTTCTCTATTCTCATTAGATGCTGTAATATCTAAAAAACAAATTTCATCTGCACCTCCATCACTATAAATTTTAGCTTGTTCAACAGGATCGCCTGCATCCCTCAATTCGACGAAGTTAATACCCTTAACAACTCTTCCATTTTTTACATCTAAACAAGGTATGATCCTATTCTTAAGCATTTATTTCCTTTGCTAGCTCATCAAGTTTAATATCACCATCATAAATAGCTTTTCCAATTATAATACCTTCAATATTTTTGTTATTTAACTCTTTTGCTTTTTTGATATCTTTCATTGAAGAAACCCCTCCAGAAATAATGACGGGACAATTTGATACACCTGCAATTTTTATTGACTCTTCAAAGTTAGGACTTTCTTTGGTTCCGTCTCTATTAATATCTGTGTAAATTAATCTACTTATACCATAATCATTCACGTCTTTTAAAAAATCTAAAGTTTTAATATTTAAATTTTCTTTCCAACCCGAAACAGATAAGTTTCCGTCTTTAGCATCTAAACCTAAAGCAATTTTATTTTTAAATTTTACACATGCTTCCTTTAAAAATTCTTTGTTTTTTATTGCGGCACTACCTAAAATTATCTTTTCTACACCCACATCAACGTATCTTTTGATGCTATCAAGAGTTCGTACGCCTCCACCTACTTCAATTTTTAAATTATATTTACCTACTATTTCTTGAATTATATTTAAGTTAACTATCTGACCAGTTAAAGCTCCGTCAAGATCAACGATGTGTAAGTTTTTAAAGCCATGTTCTTTGTATTTTCTTGCTTGATCAAGAGGTGTGGTTTCATATTCAGTTTTATTTTCAAAGTTACCTTGAATTAATCTCACACATTTTTTATCTTTAATATCTATTGCTGGTAGTATTTTCATTTATAAATTTAAAAAATTTTCAATTAACTTTAGTCCAGTTTTATCGCTCTTTTCTGGGTGAAATTGCGTCCCAAACAAATTATTTTTCTCAATAGAACAAACAATTTTCGACGAATAATCTGTTGTTGCTGAAATTACAGATTTATCTTCAGGTACAAACTCATAACTGTGCACAAAATACATGTGGGAATTACTTTGGATGTTTTTAAATATTCTGCTTTCTTTTACTATTTGAATTTCGTTCCAACCAACATGAGGAAGTTTGAATTTACCATCTTGGTTATCAATTTTAGTTACCTTTCCAGGTATCCAGCCCAACCCTCTAGTCTCTGATTCTTCATAACCAACATCACCAAACATCTGCATTCCGACACAAATCCCCAGAAGTGGTTTTTTGTTTATAATTGCAAATTCTTCAATAGCAACGTGTAAACCATTAATATTATTCAAGGAATCGACACAGCTCTTAAACGAACCTTGTCCTGGTAATATTAGTTTGTCACTTGATTTTATTTTATTTAAATCTGAAGTTATTTCTATCTTTACTCCGTCTTTTGCAACTAGTTTAAAAGAATTTATAATAGAACTTATATTTCCTGATTGGTAGTCAACAATTGTGACATTCATCAAATTTATAAAGAGCCTTTAGTAGATGGCACAGAATTTTTAATTCTTTTATCTATTTCAAAGGCATCTTTTAAAGATCTTGCCAAACCTTTAAAGCAAGATTCAATTTTGTGATGACTATTTTCTCCATAGACATTTTCTATGTGTAGAGTAATTCCTGCTGATTGTGAAAAAGCCTGAAACCACTCTTTAAACAATTCTGTGTCCATCTCACCTAATTTTTCAACTTTTAAATCAACCTTCCAAATTAAATAAGGTCTATTAGAAACATCTATAGCAACACGTGTTAATGTTTCGTCCATTGGTATTAATGCATGAGCATATCTTTTTATACCCTTGCGATTGCCAGCTGCTTTTTTAATTGCTTCCCCGATAGCTATGCCCGTGTCTTCGGTCGTGTGGTGCAAATCAATGTGGGTATCACCTTTAGCTTTTACCGAGATATCCATTAAAGAATGTTTGGAAAGTTGTTCCAACATATGATCTAAAAAACCAATACCTGTTTCAATTTTATACTTACCTTTACCGTCAATATTGACCTCGACAATAATACTTGTTTCTTTGGTCTTTCTTGAAATTTTTGCTTTTCTACTCATAAATAAAAGAGAATATATCTCATGATATATAGATAAATTTTAATTTTATCAATAAATGCAGAGTATCTATTGAACAAATAAAATTAGTAGCCACATACAAAGCTATGAATACTGCTGAAAAATGGCATGGAACTACAATTATTTTATTAAGAAAGAACAATGAAACTGTGGTTGCGGGAGACGGTCAGGTTAGTCTCGGTAATACGATATTAAAAAGTAAAGCCAAAAAAGTAAGGAAAATTGATAAACACAATGTGATAGTAGGTTTCGCAGGATCTACAGCTGACGCTCTAACTCTATTTGAAAGATTAGAAGCTAAACTTGAAAAACATGCTGGTAATCTCCCAAGATCAGCTGTTGAACTCGCTAAAGATTGGCGAACTGATAAGTATCTAAGAAGATTAGAAGCTCTAATGGCAGTAGCAGATAAAGAAAATAGTTATATTATTTCTGGAACAGGTGATGTTTTAGAACCTGAAGACGGTATTATAGGAATAGGTTCTGGGGGAAATTATGCTTTAGCTGCAGCAAAAGTTTTAATGGAGATGGACCTCTCAGCGGAAGAAGTTGCTAAAAAAGCAATAAAAATAGCTTCTGATATTTGTGTCTTTACAAATAATAATGTCACGGTAGAAAAAATATAATTATGAAAGAAGCTAATAAAATTGCAAAATTAAATTTAGTTAAGGAAGATAGAAGAAGAAAAAATTCAAAAGTAAGTGCTTTATCACCAAGAGAAATTGTTTCGGAGCTTGATAGATATGTTATCGGCCAGAATAATGCAAAAAAAGCTGTTGCTATTGCATTACGTAATAGGTGGAGGAGACAAGCTCTTGATGATCAAATGCGAGAGGAAGTTTTACCAAAAAATATTTTAATGATAGGACCAACAGGAGTTGGAAAAACAGAAATTTCTAGAAGATTATCAAAACTAGCTCAAGCACCTTTTATCAAAGTTGAAGCTACAAGATTTACTGAAGTGGGGTATGTTGGAAGGGATGTTGAGCAAATTATAAGGGACCTAGTTGAAATAGCTATAGCGTTAGAAAAAGAGAAGAAAAGAAAAGAAGTTTATGTTAAAGCGCAATTAGCAGCAGAAGAAATGGTTTTAAATTCTCTAGTAGGTAATAAAGCAAGTGTTGCAACAAAAGAAAGCTTTAGAAAAAGGCTTAGAGATGGTGATCTTGATAATAATGAAATTGAAATAGAGGTCAGCGAGAATCCATCAAATATGCAAAGTTTTGAAATTCCAGGAATGCCGGGTGGCAATGTAGGTATGATAAATGTTTCTGAAATTCTAGGAAAATCTATGAGTCAAAAACCTAAAAAGAAAAAAATGACCGTTAAAGAATCACACGATATTTTAATAACTCAAGAATCAGACAAGATGATTGAACAAGATAAAATAATAAGTAACGCGAAAAAATCTACTGAAGATAATGGAATAGTTTTTTTAGATGAGATTGATAAGATTTCAGCCCGAGGTGATCGTACGGGAGGAGATGTATCGAGAGAAGGTGTGCAGAGAGATCTACTTCCTTTGATTGAAGGGACAGTTGTCAATACGAAACACGGGCCTATAAAGACTGATCACATTTTATTCATTGCTTCAGGTGCATTTCAACTAGCCAAACCATCAGACCTGTTGCCTGAACTGCAAGGACGTTTACCGATAAGAGTTGAATTAAATGCTTTAACGGAAGAGGACTATAAGAGAATTTTAAAAGAGCCAGATAACAGTTTAATTAAACAATACGTTGCTTTATTAAAAACAGAAAATGTAGAATTAGAATTTACAAATGATGGTATCGAATTATTAGCAAAAGTGTCAGCGGAAGTTAATGCTTCAGTTGAAAACATAGGTGCAAGAAGATTGCACACCCTATTAGAAAAAGTATTAGAAGATATTAGCTTTACAGCATCAGATCGTACAGGTGAAAAAGTTATAGTCGATAAGAAATATATTGAAAGAAATCTTGGGGATCTAACAAAAGATATGGATCTTAGTAAATTTATTTTATAGTCTTTAATTTAACTATAATGGCTCCCTCTCCGCCATCATTAATTTTAGCCGCCTCAATACTAATTACTCTATCCGACAAGTCTTTTTGCATTTTAATATACTCTGGTATGGCAAATTTTAATTTGCTTAACTCTTTAGATACATAAGTATTCTGATCTGTATTTGAGTGTAATCCTTTACCTGTTATTAATAGAATTTCTTTAAACCTATTTTCCTGACAATGCATTATTAATTCTCGAACTTTTTTATTTGCATCATGTAGAGTAAAACCATGTAAATCAAAACGAAATCTCTTAGAACGATGGTATTGTTTTGTGTCTTCTAACTCTTTGTCAAAAAGATCTTTTGGATTTTTAAGATATTCTTCCCAAAGCTGTTTCTCTGTATCAGAAATACCCTCTTTTTTTTTCACTTACTAATAATTTCAGCGAGGAACCAGTTTGGATTTATACTTGAAGTTTTTTTTGAAAATTTCCAATAATCAGTTACTGTTTTAATTTTATTGGGATCACCTTCTATGATAGCTTCATTTTTATCTTTTTTAACGGATATGATTTCACAAACTATTTTTACCGTAGAAAAGTATTCATCTTTTATTTTCTCAAATTTTTCTACCTTAGATTCTTTAAAGCCAATAAAAGTAAGTTCTGATTTTATGTTTTCTTTATTTCTGTGGTCTATTGCTTGTTCAAAACTATTGAAGATATCTTTCGTTAAAAGTTTTTTTAACTTTTCTTTTTCTCCTTTGGCAAAGGAAGTCAAAATACTTTCGTAAGCGATTTCAGCTCCTTTTAAAAATTGTTTTTTTTCGCCATCTTCTAAATTTTCTTTTATAATTGTTGTATTTTTAACTTGGGGCTTAAATTGATTATAATCTTTTTTGTCAAAAATATTTGTAACTTTACCTTCGTGACCAGTTTTTTTACCTAAAATGTTTCTTAAACGTAAAATGATAAATCCAGCAATCATTGCTAGTAAAATTATGTCTATAAAGCCTAAAATGTTACTCATTATTTGATAAATATACATTAATAATATAATTTTGTACGAACCAAATGAACTCACTTTTATTAATAATTATAGGTCTACCAATTTTGGAGATTGCAGTGATGATTAAAATTGGTCAAGAAATCGGAACATTTAATACAATTTTAATAATCTTTTTCACTGCAATAGTTGGAATTTATTACGCAAAAGTGGAAGGTATAAACACTATTAAGGCAGGCATGGTTAACCTGTATAAAAATAAAATTCCTTTTTATGAAATATTATCTGGAGCATCAATTGCTATAGCGGCTATTTTACTTATTTTACCAGGATTTATTTCGGACGCGATTGGTTTTTTATTTCTTGTTCCTTTTACCAGAAAATTAATAATAAGCTTATGGCTTAGAAACAAATATAAGAATAATCCCCGGAATAAAGAGGATATTATAGATGCTGAAATAATTATGGAAAAGAAAGAAAAGGATGAATTATAAGATAGTAGCTAAATATATTAAGGATTTAAAATTTGAAATACCTAACCCTAAAACCTTTTTTTTATTAGAGAAAAATATTTCTAATTATAAAATTAATATTGATATTAAAAGTAATCAATTTAAAGAAAAAATTATTGAAGTTGAAACAACGCTTACTCTCAATCCTAATACAGATGATTTTGATAAAATAAATACTAAAATAGTTTTTTCTACTATTATTGAAATTGATGGTGAGCTAACTAATAAAAAATCTTTAGAAGAAGTTATTTTAATCAAAGTTCCTAATGAAATTTACCCTGAAATTAGATCCCTATTTGTTTTATTGTTTGAAAAATCTGGATTTAAAAAAATTAAGATTGAAGAAAGTATAGATTTTAAAGAACTTTATCTAAAAAGAAGTATTCAATAATAATTTTTTTTTAACTCTTTTTTTAAAAAAGCTTTGTGAAGCTCAAGCTCTTCATTGGTTGGCTCAACAACTATTTTACAGTAATCTTTTTTACTATTCGTTCTATTTTCAAGATTGGTTTCTAAATTTTCGTTTGAAAAAATAAGTTTAGGTTCTTTTGCATCTAATAAATTTATATATACTTCTCTTAAAAGTTCACAATCCAATAAAGCATTGTGTTTGGTTCTTCTGGATAAATCTATATTAAATCTTCTACAAAGAGCATCTAAAGAATTAGAGGTACCAGGAAATTTTCCTCTGGCAACCTCGAGACTATCAATAACGTTGACTTTTTTAATTTCATTTTTTCTAATTAATTTTAGTTGATAGTTTAAAAAGCCAAGATCGAAAGACGCATTATGAATTATAATTTTTTTATCTTTTATAAACTCTAAAAATTCGTCAGCAACCTCTTCGAAAGTTTCTTTGTTTTTTAAAAAAACAGTTGAAAAACCATGAATTTTAAATGCTTCATCTGGAACATCTCTTTGGGGGTTAATTGCTTTATGAAAAATTCTTTTTGTAGGGATGAGGTCATTTGTTTCAATACAGGCAATTTCTACTATTCTATGCTTATCGTTAACTGAAAGACCGGTTGTCTCTGTGTCTAAAAAAATCTCATTCATATTTCTTTATAAAATTTTTAACATTTTTTCTTAGAATAGCTAAAGAATAATTGTTATTGATTGTATAATCACAAGTATTCTTTTTTAAAGCAGGTGATAATTGCCTTTTATCCAACATACTAAATATTTTTAGATCGCCTTTTTTTTTAAGGTATCTTTTTAACCTTAAATTTTTTTTTGCTTCAACAAAGACTAATTTATCAAAATACATATTCAATTTACTTTCTATTAACAAAGGTATTTCCAAAAATAATAGTTTACTTTTCTTTTTAATAAACTTTATCATTTCTTTTCTAACAAAGGGATGAATGATGGATTCTAATTTATAGAGATTATCTTTATTATCTTTTAAAATTAATTTTATTTGGTTCTTGATTTTTTCTTTACTGCTTAATTTAAATTTTTTTACTAAAATTTTATTAAAATTTTTTTTCTTATATAGATTAGAAACAATATTATCTGCACTGAACAATGGATATTTTTTACCCGCCATTAAGTGTGCAACAGTACTTTTTCCTGAGGCTATTGATCCTGTGATTCCTATAATTTTCATTTTAAATTACTAGTTATTAATTTTTTTAGTTCATCATCTATTTCTGGATTGATTCCGTTCCACAAATAAAAGGATTTTTGACCTTGATAAAGAAACATCTCTAAACCATTAAAGGTTTTAACTTTTTGTTTTTTAAAATTTTTTAACATTGTTGTTTCTAACGGATTATAAATAACATCATAATAAATTAACGCTGAGTTAAATTTTCTAAATACTTGATCAAAATTATTCCCATCTTTCATGCCTAAAGAAGTGGTATTAATAATAACATCCACATCTCGCGATTTGCTACTAACATTTTCCCACAAAATAATTTCAACAAACAGAAATTTTTTTTTTATAATTTCAGCTTTTTCTATTGTCCTGTTGCTTATAAATATTTTTTTTATATTTTTTTTAGCTAGTGCATAGATTATTGAGGGTGCAACTCCACCGGCACCAAGTATTAAAATATTTTTTTCTGATAAATCTTTTTTTTTTAACTTTTTAACAAACGAACAATCAAATCCATAAACATCTGTATTTTCTCCAACAATTTTATTATCACTATTTAAATATATGGTATTTACAGATGATGTTTGTTTCGCATCATTTATAACTAAATCCAAATAAGGAATTACTTCTTGTTTGTAGGGTGTTGTTATATTAATTCCTTGTAGTTCTTTTTTTTTAATTTTATTTATAACCTTACCAATTTGATTTATTTCGGTTTTTATTAAAGAATAACTTGCTTTAATATTGTATTTTTTAAACCAAAAATTCTGAAGCAGTGGTGAGAGTGAGTGTGATAGAGGTTTTCCAATAATACCAAATTTTTTTTCTGTCATGTTGATGTTTTAATATAATCTATTATCTGTTTAATGGGCAGGCCCATGATTGCATCTCTGTCTCCTTTAACAGATTCGAATAATTCTAACCCTCCCGCTTCTATTTGATAAACACCATAGGCCAACAAAGTCTCTGTTTTAATTTTTTTTAAATAATTATTGAGCTGATGGTCAGAAAGTTTTTTCATTTGTAGCTCTGATTTTTCTGTAAAATTCCAAATCATTGCACCGTTTTTGGAAATACATACTGATGTTATTAGGTAATGTAATGAACCATTAAGTTTTTTTAATATTTCTGAAGCCTCTTTTCTTGTTTTAGGTTTATTAATTAATTCATTATTTAAGCTTATGACACTATCTGCACCTAGCACCATTTGATCTTGATGTTTGTTGCTGATCTTTATTGATTTTAATTCTGCTAAATTTTTTGAAACCAGCAAGGGAGTGGCTCCAGCAGCTAATAAGGAATCTTTAACTTGATCTTCGTCTACGTTCGATGGAATTACAGTGCAACTAAAATTATTTTTATCTAATATATTTTTCCTGACCGCACTTTTAGATGCTAATATTATTTTCATTTTTTTTGCCCATTTTTTATATCAAAAATTTTTATGATTGTGGCAGCTGTTTCTTCTACTGATTTTCTAGTTACATCTACAACAGGCCATTTATATTTTTTAAAAAGTTTTTTGGATTTTTCAATTTCTTTTTGAACAAAATCTAAACTTGAATAGTTCGGAATATTAATTTCTTTCATAATTTCTAACCTGTTGCTTCTAATATCAGATAATCGATCTGCCTCAACGACTAAACCTATAATACAAAATTTATTAGAATCTTCCTTTAAAAGAATAGGAATTTCTTGTGTCTCTACAAGAGGAATGTTTAAAGTTTTATATCCTTTATTGGCTAAATAAATTGATGTGGGCGTTTTGCTGGTTCGGCTAACACCTAATAAGATAATATCTGCAGTTCCGATATCTTCTATTTTCATTCCGTCATCATGTGCCATAGAAAATTGTAAAGCTTCGATCCTTTTATAATAATCATCGTCTAAAACATGTTGAGCGCTAGGGGTGTGTGTGGGCTTTTGTTTAATTAACTTTGAGAAATTTAATATTAGATTTCCTAATATACTGAAACAAGGTATTTTTTTTTTCTCACAAACCTGCACAATGTACTCATCTATTTTTGTTTCAACAACAGTATATAAAATTATTACATTTTCTTTACCTTCACATTCTTTTATAATTTTGTTAATTTGTTTTTCCGTTCTAACAAAAACATATTCTTTTTTTTCACAATCAAAATTAGAAAATTGTGATTTTAATGCAAGAAATATTCTGTCGAGCGTTTCGCCTGTTGAATCTGAAATTAGTTTAATTTGGTGTTTATGTCCCATAAGTAATCCTGTTAACAACTTTATTACAACTCGTTGTTATACATTTGAGATTTTTAATAAAAAAATTCTTTCACATCAATTAACATGTTTTTAACATTTTATTAGTTGTTAATAAGAAATAATAATCTTTTAAGAGCCTCTTGATAATCTGAGATTTTTATTAATTAAGCAACTTTTTTTGATTTCACCGTAGGACAAACTGTTTAAAACTATGTATAAATAGTTATTTCACAAACTAACATGACCTATATCAAATAATATGCTTTTAAATAATTTATTATATTAATGACTAGATTAACAAACTGTATATTAAATAAAGATCCTTCTTGTTTTCCAATTTGGTTTATGAGACAAGCGGGTCGTTACCTCCCTGAATTCAGAAAGATTAGATCTCAAAATGAAGATTTTATTAAACTATGTTTAAATAGCAATCTTAGTTCTGAAATTACATTACAACCCATAAAAAGATTTAACTTAGATGCTGCTATAATTTTTTCAGACATTTTAATGATTCCTTTCGCTCTTGGTCAAGAAGTTAAATTTGTAAAAAATAAAGGACCAATTTTATCTTTATTTAACTTACAATGCTTTTTAGACCACAATACTAAAAATTTTATTGAAAAACTTAAGCCTGTTTATGAAGCAATAAAAATAACAAGAAATAATTTAAATAAAAAAAAATCTTTAATATCATTTATTGGTGCGCCCTGGACCCTCATTGTTTATATGTTTGGATTAAAGATAAATAAAAATGAAATTAATCTTAATAAATTAAAAAAACTAGAGGTAGAAATTAAAATAGTTTTAAATAAAATTAATGAATATTTATGTGTCCATATTAGTAATCAGATACAAGCAGGCGCAGATACAGTTCAAATATTTGACTCTTGGGCCGGTCTAATACCAAATGAAAAATTATTTGATTATTGTTATGAGCCAAACAAAAGAATTGTTGATTTCTGTAAAAATAAAAAAATTCCAGTTATATGTTTTCCGCGAGGTATAAAAAAAAATTATCTAAACTTTGCCAAAATGGTAAAACCTGATTGTTTAAGCCTGGATTATGAAATAGATCCTACATGGGCTAAAAATAAATTAAGTGATTTTTGTTTACAAGGAGGTCTTGATCCTAAGATTTTATTTAAAAAAGAAGACGAAATATTTCAGGAAGTAGATAAATATCTAAATATCTTTAAAGGTCACCCTTATATTTTTAACCTTGGCCATGGTTTGTTGCCAGAAACGAACCCAGATGTTTTAAAAGCCGTTACGGAGAGAGTAAATAATTTTAAATGAAAAAAGCTATTATATTATTTAATTTAGGTGGGCCTGACAGTCTTGATGCGGTCCAACCTTTTTTATTTAATTTGTTTAACGATCCTGCGATAATTAACTTACCAGGGATACTCAGATACCCTCTTGCTAAGTTTATTTCCAAAAGAAGGACACCTGTGGCAAAAGCAATATACGCTGAAATGGGTGGTAAATCACCAATTTTAGAAGAAACCCAAACTCAAGCAGATGCTATAGAAAAAATCCTAAAACAAGAAGCTGACGAATTTAAATGTTTTATAGTAATGCGATGTTGGAACCCAAGAGCGATAGATGTGATTAAAGAAGTTAAGAAATTTAATCCCGATCAATCTATTTTACTTCCGCTATATCCTCAATATTCAAATGCTACTTCTGGTTCTTCAATAAAAGAATGGTTAGACGTCTGTAAAAAAGAAAACCTAAATACTGAAAACAAGATTATCTGTTGTTATCCAACTGAAAAAGATTTTATTTTAGCTTATGCAAATTTAATCAAAGAAAAAATTAATTTAAATAAATTATCAGAAACAACTCTAGTTTTTTCAGCTCACGGTCTTCCAGAAAACAAAATTAAGCAAGGCGACCCTTACCAGTGGCAAGTTGAAAACACAGTCAATCATTTAGTAAAAAAGTTATCAATAAAAAATCTAAATTATATTTTAAGCTATCAAAGTCGTGTAGGACCGTTAAAGTGGATAGGCCCTTCTACCGAAACAATTATTAAAGAAGAGGCAAAAAAAAAGAAAATCATAATTGTCGTTCCTGTTGCATTTGTTTCAGAGCACTCAGAAACATTAGTAGAGCTTGATATTGAATATAAAAAGTTAGCAGAACAGAATGGATCTAAGGAATATATACGCGTTCCTGCTGTTACTGTAAATCAAGACTTCATTAATTCTTTAAAATCCAGTATTCTTTCCGCCAGCGGCGGAGGTCTCTTCACGTCCTCTGTTAGATGTCTCACAAAGTTTAAAAAGTGCCCAAGATTGCAAGATGTATAAAAAATGAATTATTATCTTTTATTTAAGTCACTTCATTTAATTGCAGTGATTTCTTGGATGTCAGGCTTGCTTTATTTGCCTAGATTATTTGTTTATCATGCAGAAACAAAAAAGAATATTGAAAAAAAAGAAACCTTTCAACTAATGGAAAAAAGACTTTTTTTTTATATCATGAACCCGGCCATGATTTTATCTTGGCTGTTTGGTATTTCGTTGCTCTACGTTATAGGAATGGAAAATTTTATTTATTTATGGCTTCAACTAAAACTAATATTGGTACTTCTGTTAACCATTTATCATTTTTTTCTTTTTTATTGTCTTAAAAATTTTAGCCAAAGTAACAATAAATACTCTCCTAAATTTTATAGAATATTAAATGAGATTCCTACTTTGTTCTTAATAGTCATTATATTTGTTGTTGTTTTCAAGCCATTATAAAGCTTGAAATCTTATTAAAAACACCTATATTTGTTTTACACACCTCAGCCATCAAACAATCCTATGAACCTACAAGAATTGAAAAAACGAAATCCTGCTGAACTTATTATTGAAGCTGAAAAACTTGGCATCGAAAATCCAAGCACATTAAGAAAACAAGAAATTCTTTTTGCTATATTAA
>Ga0307986_10000658_pt1 | contig 25305 bp, 28 predicted proteins | sample EllFjometageno82_FD_203170 | JGI IMG/M metagenome (GOLD analysis project Ga0307986, IMG submission 203170) | Marine microbial communities from Ellis Fjord, Antarctic Ocean - #82 | ecosystem: Environmental > Aquatic > Marine > Unclassified | place: Southern Ocean | collected 2014-10-09 | reverse complement strand
AATTTTATTTTACGGTAAACAAGAAAAGATCCAGCTGAGACTTAAAGCAGAATGTACAATTCACTTTAATGATGAAATTACAAAAGAGTCCTGGGAAAACACAGGTCATATAAGTAGAAAATGCTATCTAGTTACGAATGGACCGGGTACAGATTCTGTAACGCCTACTTCAGGATTGGATGATAAATTTGATAATTTTAATTATACAAAAGAAGAAAGTGAAACAGGATATAAAAACTTTTGTGCAATTAGATGTAAGGTTAAAAGTATTGAGTGGTTATACTTAGCGGCTAAAGGTCATCGCCGAGCTATATTTGACCTAGAAAACAATAAAAAAAATTGGCTGGTTCCATAATTATTTAACACGTTCGTAATCTGAAACTGCACCTGATTTAGTTAAAAACCCACTGTTATCCCTACTGGCTTGGGTCCATTTACAACCCGGACCAATATTTGGTATTTTATGAGGAGGTGCTCCTTCTGCAATTTTTTTATTCATCATTTTTATAGTTTTTAGAATTTCAGGATGATTAAAATTTCTATATTCCTTTAAACACATAACTTTATAAGGATCGTATGAATTTTTTGATGTTGGTGTTAAATAAACGCTATCTTCAGTTTTGGGACAACCTTTTTCCTCGTGAATATATGCTGGACCAGCTGTAAGTCCTGAGCCAAGATGTGTAGGTTTATTTTCGTCGATATAGTGACCGTTTTTAACTCCTGGTACACATTCAAAACCTTGTCCTTGTGTGTGATACAGTTCATGAATAGTAAGTTTTAATAATCTTTGTTTTTCAGATGATTTACCACCTATAAAAGCAGACCCAACACCAGGTCCTGCTTCACCTTGGCCAGCACTTCCTTTTATGTCTGCAAAATTAAAATAAATTTTTTTAGGATTGTTAAGTCCTTGTAACCAAAAATATGGGATTATGTTGTTGTTTGGGTATTTAGTTATTTCTTTACTTTTTTTTGTTAGACGAATGAATGTAATATCAAGCTTGCCATCTTTTCTATAATCAAATTTAAATTTTTTACTTTTTCCATTAGATAATGGATGTTTAGCTGTTTCTCTTGCCATGATATCGTTTAATTCAAGTAAGATACCTTCCATTTTTCCATTAATATCCCACTCAAAGTCCTTGGTTTCAGCAGCTAGGACATAATTAAAATGAATTTGATAATCATCATTTGTGTCAGGCTGATCTACAAAAAATCTTCCTGATTTTTTATCTTCAGGTTTTATAAAAGGCTTAGAATAAAGTTCAATTTTGTTAGTTAGTTTTGTATCACCAGTGCCAGTAGAAAAATTCCAAACAATTTTATCATTTACAGAATACAAGGAACATTCTGCAGTCTTACTAATTTTATATTTTCTGATTTGTTTAGTGCATTTTTTAAATAACTTTTCGTGAAATTCATCTGTTATTTCGTCAGTAAAACCAGATTGCCAAACTGAATTATTGCTACCTCCGTCAGTATAAAAATAAAGAATATATTTTTTACCTATATTTTTCTTTTTTTTACTATTTTTTTCATACTGATTTTTTATTTGTGTTTGTATATCCGTTGGTACTTCTGATTGTCCTGCTTTCTTGAAGCCTGCGTTAACATTTGTTTGAAGTAATAGTATTAGAAAAAATGTAATTAATTTTATCATACGTTATTTTTTATATTTTTTATAATTTTCAACATAATGTTTAGCGTTTTCTTTAATTTCTTCTACTTCTTTGTCTGTAACTTGTCTAATAACTTTTCCAGGAGAACCGAGAACTAATGATCTATCTGGTATTGTTTTATTTTCTGGAATTAAAGTGTTAGCACCTATGATACAATTTTTACCTATCTTTGTTTTGTTAAGAATAGTACTTCCAATCCCAATTAAAGTATTGTCACCCACTTCACAACCATGCAACATAACCATATGACCAACGGTTACGCCTTTACCTAGTGTTAATGGACAACCTGGATCTGTATGAAATACGCTTCCGTCTTGTACATTTGATCCTTCTCCAATCGTAATAGGTTCGATATCTCCTCTCAGAACGACATTGAACCATATGTTTGCATCTTTTTTCAAGATAACTTTTCCTATTAAGACTGCGTTACTAGCGGTCCAAGAATCTTCGTTTAGTATTGGTGTGTTGCTTTGAAATTCGTAAATCATATAATTGCTGTAATTTTATATTAAAATATTTATAATATTAATCCAAGAATAAAACTTATCTGATGTTTGTAGTAATCACTAGAAATTTTCCACCTGATATTGGTGGAATTCAAAGCTTAATGGAAGGTCTATCTAAAGGCTTGGTCAAACACGGAGCTGTAAAAGTTTTTGCAGACGAATATTTAAATTTCGAAAGTTACGATAAGAGCTCAAGTTTGGACATAACAAGGGTTAAAGGCTTTAAAATTTTTAGAAAGTTTAGAAAAGCTTATGCGGTAAATGAATATTTAAAAACCAATAAAATTAAAGCTATCTTTTTTGACCATTGGAAAAGTTTAGAGCATATAGACGAAGAACATTTAAATAAAAATTCTAATTTTTGTTTAATTCATTCAAAAGAAATTAATCACCCTGTTGGTAGTTCGTTGAACGAACGAATGAATAAAGCTTTTAAAAAAGTTAAAATCATTATTGCAAATTCTAAGTATACGAAGGAATTAGGTATAAGCATGGGTTTAGATCAAAATAAAATTCACATTATTCACCCAGGAACAAACTACCCAGTTGAAATAGATGATGAAACTAAAATTAATGCAAAAAATATATTTGGATCTGCCTTTCCTAAAATTATTACAATCGCAAGATTGGATAAAAGAAAGAGTCATCAGAATATATTAATGACTATTAAAAATTTGATACCTATTTTTCCTGATATTAAATATGTCTGTATAGGAGATGGAGATGAAAAAAATAACCTGGAAGAATTAAGAAAACAATTAGATATTGAAAAACAAGTAATTTTTTTACCTAGAGTAGAAGAAAATTTGAAAATAGCATTGCTTGATCGGTGTAATCTATTTTTAATGCCCTCGGTAATTTATAAAAAATCAGTTGAAGGATTTGGTATTTCTTTTATCGAAGCAGGTAGCTATGGCATAGGTTCAATTGGGGGCATTCATGGAGGAGAAGCTGATGCAATTGAAGATGGTAAAACAGGTTATTTGTGTGATGGGAGTGATTTAAATTCTATTTATAAAACAGTTTTAAAATTTTTTCAAAATGAGAATTATAAAATTTTAGGATTACAAGCTAAAGATTTTTCAAAAAAATTTAAATGGGAAAATATTGTTAAGCAGTATCTGTCTTTAATTTAAAGCTTTCTTAATCTCTTCCATTACAGCCTCGGCTTTAAGTAAATTTAAGTCTCTTACAGAAATAGGTTTAAATTTTTCTGTTTCTATGCTTACTTTATGTGCTGAGGTGTGGCTTCCAAATAAAACAATCCCAGGTTTGTTCATGTGGCTACAAATATGAGCAGGTCCGGTATCGTTCGCAACAACAAAACTTGCGTCTTTAATTAAGCTTATAAGTTGATTTATATTTAAAGATTTATTTTTATCTAAAAGAGTATGTGCATTTAGTAATTTAGCTTCTTTGATTTCATTGGGACCTGGTGCTAGAACAATGTGATACTTTCTGTTATATTTAGATTTTAACTGAGAAATTAATATTCGATAGTAAGGCCACTTTTTATTTTCTAGTTTCGGTGAGCAGAACGGAAAAATTAAAATATATTTTCCGTCAAAGTAATCTTTTGTAATATTTCTAATATTAACAACAGCCCAATTTAAATTAGACTTTTTAACATTTATCGTTTTAATCCCACTTTTTTTAAGTTGTATTTCCATTCTTTCTAAAACAGGACCTTCATTAAAATCTGATTTTTTTTGATTAGGTTCTAGAGTTGTAATAGTTGAAGACCATTTAGAGTTACTTAAAAGATATTTGCTGTAAAATTTAGTCCTACTTGAGTTCTGTAAATCAAATATGTGTGTAAAATTAAAAGAAGAAAATTTTTTCTTTAGTCTATATAGGTAAAATAAATTCCACCTTGGTAGTCTTGCATCAATTAAAACTTCGTCGATATAGGGGCATTTACTCATCAAATCAAAATATGGTTTTGAGGTTAAAAGAACTACATGTGATTTTGAATTAGACTTTTTGATATCTTCCATAGCGCCGTTAGCTTGGATTAAATCACCCAAAGAACCAAGTTTTATAATTAATATATTTGTCATTTTTTAATATTTAAAATATATTTATAGTATATTTAAAAAAATCACTATGAGTAATAAATTAGACATAATATTGGCAGAAATATCGGTTGGCGAACTAATTGATAAAATAACTATCTTGGAAATAAAAAAAAAAAAAATTACTGATTCTAAAAAACTTAAAGATATAAAAAAAGAACTTTCGTCTCTGAGCAATACTTTTAAACAGTCAGTACCAGATTTTTCAAAAATTAAATTATTAATAGAAAAATTAAAAATTGTTAACCTTAAACTCTGGGATATTGAGGATGGGAAAAGATTAGCTGAGAAAAAAAGTGATTTTGGAGAGAAATTTATTGAACTAGCAAGAAATGTTTATAAAATTAATGACGAAAGATCTAAGATCAAACTTGAAATTAATAATATTTTAAATTCGAATATAAAAGAAACTAAATCTCACTATTAGTCCTTGTTGAGACTGGGAATAATTTTTCTTAAGACTTTAGGTATTTTGGGGTCGATACTGACTGTAATAACTCCATTTCCTTTTTTTAATTCCTTTAAAATTTTTCCATCTGGTGAGACAATTAAAGAGTGACCAAAAGTTTTTCTACCATTCCAGTGTGTTCCAGATTGAGCTGATGCAAATATATAAGAAAAATTTTCTATAGCTCTAGCTTTTAATAAACTATGCCAGTGTTTTTCTCCTGTTGTTTTTGTAAAAGCAGAAGGCACAGATATAAATAAAGATCCCTTTTGTGAAAGCTTTCTATACATGTTGGGAAATCTAATATCGTAGCAAATTGACAGACCAAGTTTACCCCAAGGTAAATTTACAGTTTTGATTAATTTTCCTGGTGTGAAAATTTTGGATTCAAAATATTTTTCTTTTTTACTTAAAGTAACATCATACATGTGTATTTTATCATAATAGGTTTGTATTTTACCTTTAGGATTAATTAATACTGACCTATTCTTAATTTTATTATTTTCTTTGACTAAAACAGAACCAACTAAAACCCATTTCTTATATTTTTTTGTAATCTTTTTGATTTCTGTTAAATAGAAATCTTCTTGCATTGAGGTAGTGGACTTTATTAACTCTTTTTTATTCAAGCCAAATAATGAAGAGTTTTCTGGAGTTATAATAAAATCTGATTTTTGTTTGACAGCTTTTAAAAATAATTTTTTTGTAGATTGAAAATTTTTTTTTATATCTTTACCAGAACAAATCTGAATGCAAGAAACTCTAAACATACAATAAAAATTCTACATATTTACTTCATTATAGATGACGCGAAGTTCCAATTACAATCAAAACTAGGAACATGAACTCCAGAAACTTTGACATTGCCAAAACTTTTTTCTAAAACTTTACACCAATTGTCGACTTGTTTTGGTTTTTTATCTTTACTGCCCACTTGTGCGGTTATTACTCCACCAGGCTTTAAAATTCTTTTTAAACTTTTCATATTTTTACGTGCAAGGTCAATGCAGTATTGATCATCATTAAGGTCTACAAAAATTTTATCATATTTAGAATCTTCAACAGATTTTATACTTTCAAAAGCGTCGCCCCAAAATGTATTGACAGTGTTACTTTTTTTAACTTTTGAGCAAACTGTAGGTAGGTGTCGGTAACACGATTCAACAATTTCAGGATCAAGTTCATACCAATCAATGTAATTAACACTATTGTCTAAACATTCTCTTGCAACACCTCCGTCACCTCCACCTATAATAGCTACATTGTTATTTTTTCTACTGAGATCGTAACTAGATTTAAAAAAAGTTGAACTATAAATTTTTTCATCTTTTTCAGCTACCTGAATTTCATGATCAATGAAAAGTGCATTACCAAATTCTTCAAGATTCATTATCTCAACAAACTGACCTACTTCAGAGGTAAAAGTTTCTAATACGTTATTAACTACATAATATTTTTTTTGTCCAGGTGTGCTATATATGTCGTCGTACAGACTAACACTGCTTCGATTAAAACTGTTCACTACGACTCTTTCGTGGTCAATTTCTTTCTTTAATATTTTTAGGGCGACTTTAGGATGAACTTTTCCACATGTAAAAAAATCAAAACTAATTACATTTCTTTCTGGGAATGTGTGAAAACTAAAATGACTTTCAGATAATAAAGCAACCAATGTAAATCCTTGAGGTTGAAACTCGTGATTACAGACATTTAGTATTTCAACTTTAGCAGCTTTTGCTATTTTATAAATAATTTTTTCAAAAAAAGATTTAGTATAATCTTTTTTAACACCTAAAAAATCTAATGTGATGTGTTCTCCAACTTTGATCATAAAAAAAACTAGCCTTTCTTATAATTTTTCATCTTGTTTAAAACTATCTTCATTTCTTTTTTAGAAAGTATCTTTGGTATTCCAATTCTTAGGGCATTAATATATTGATTACAAATATTTTCAACCTCTTGAGCTAACTCGAAAGCTTTACCTAAATTTTCTCCAAATGCAATCTGGCCGTGATTCCCAATTAAGCAAGCTGATCTATTTTTTAATGCAATTAAAATATTATTTGATAATTTTCTTGTTCCAAAAGTTGCATATTTTGTACATTTTATATCCTCTCCACCCGCTACACCAATCATATAATGAAATGCTGGGATAGATTTTTGATGTGTTGAAACAGCTGTAGCACACGTAGAATGTGCGTGTACAATGGCGGTGGCTTCTTTTTTATTCACATAAATATCTTGGTGGAACCTCCATTCTGAAGAAGGATTCCCTTTTTTTTTGTCAAATTTACCTTTTAGAGAAACAAACACTATATCTTTAGTTTTTAATGAAGAATATTTCATTCCGGATGGAGTTATATAAAAACCTTCAACACCTTTTTCTTTTACTCTAACTGATATATTTCCTGATCTTAAAGTTGATAAATTTGTAATATTTAGTTTTTTTGAATATTTGATTATTTCGGCTTTAAGTTTACTCACTTAAATAATCCTTTCAATCCTTTTTCTGATGCTTCACAGACACCTTTCTCTGTAATTAGTCCTGTCACATACTTAGCAGGGGTTACGTCAAAAGCTAGGTTCATTGCTTTACTTTTTTGTGGATAGATTAAAACTTTTTGTAATTTATTATCTTGATCCAGACCTTCAACATGTGAAAGTTCTTCAGAATTTCTCTCTTCTATAGGAATCTGTTTATGATCTTTAATATTCCAATCTATTGTTGAGCTAGGTAAAGCTACATAAAAAGGAACATTATTATCTTTTGCTGCAAGTGCTTTTAAATAAGTTCCAATTTTATTACAAACATCTCCATTAGACAATGTTCTATCAGTCCCAACAATGCACATATCCACTTGACCTCTTTGCATTAAAATTCCACCAGTATTGTCTGCAATAATTGTATTCGGAATGCCTTCCTCGTTTAATTCATAAGAAGTTAAATTTGCTCCTTGGTTTCTTGGTCTAGTTTCATCTGCCCAAACATGTACTTTAATTCCTTTTTTGTGAGCATGGTAAATTGGAGATGTTGCGGTGCCCCAATCTATTGTTGCAAGCCATCCAGCATTACAATGAGTTAGTATATTTACTGTATCTTTTTTCTTTTCTGCAATCTTCTCTATTATTTTAAGACCATTAAGACCAATATTTTTACAAAAATCTATATCCTCTTCAACAATAGACTTTGCTTCTTCTAATGCTAATTTCAAAATATTATTATTATTTACTCCGGATAATTTTTTCATCATTCGATCAACAGCCCATTTTAAGTTTATAGCTGTAGGTCTAGATGAAATTAAATCTTCACTAGACTTCTTAAGAAACAATAAATCATTTTTTTCTATAAGAGATAAAACTAAACCATAAGCAGCTGTTGCACCTATTAATGGAGCTCCTCTAACTTCCATTTTTTTAATTGCATTAATTGCTTCTTGAACTGTTTTGAGATCTTTAATAATGAATTGATGAGGAAGTTTTGTCTGATCTATTATTTTAACTATATTATTTTCAAACCAAATCGTTCTGTATAATTTACCTTCAATTTTCATTTCTTATTTCCTAGAACTCTCCCAGCAATATTTATAAGTTTTTTAATTGTTTTTTTTGTTCTTAATTTTGGATCAGTTATTATTGCTACATTTAAACAATCATTTGCAGCTTCTTTATCTGCTGGAAAATCTTTAAATGTTCTGACAACTTCTTTAATCATATTTTGAGCATTAGAGGCATTTAGTTGTAGTGTTTGAATTACCATTGAGACGTCTACTTCTTCATGGTCAGGATGCCAACAGTCGTAGTCCGTGACCATTGCAACAGTACAATATCTTATTTCAGCTTCTCTAGCTAATTTTGCTTCTGGCATATTAGTCATGCCAATTACATCGGCTCCCCACGATCTATATAAGTTTGATTCTGCTAAAGTTGAAAACTGTGGACCTTCCATAACAACGTAGATGCCATCTTTTTTACTTTTAATATTTAATTTTTTTAATGCCGCTTCGCAACAATCAGATAAACTGGCACTTGTAGGTTTTGCCATTGAAACATGTGCCACAATTTCTTCATCAAAAAAAGTTTTATCTCTTGCAAACGTTCTATCGATAAATTGATCCACTATAACAAAAGTTCCTGGTCTTAAATTTTCTTTTAAGGATCCTACAGCTGACACAGAAATAATGTCTGTGACACCTAATTGCTTCATAGCATCAATATTAGCTCTAAAATTTATATTGCTTGGGCTAATTTTATGACCTCTTGCATGTCTGGGGATAAAACAAATTTCTTCTTTACCTAGTTTAGCTGTTAAAATTTCATCAGAAGGGCTTCCCCAGGCTGTTTTAATTTTTTTCCACTTAGTTTTTTGAAAGCCTTCCATTTTATAGAGACCGCTGCCACCAATTATTCCAAGCTTTCTTTTTTTCATCATTTAATTATTAAAGCTTTTTTGTTAGATATAGAAGCTAAATATGAATTTAAAAAAATACATAAGATCAATTCAAGACTATCCTAAAAAGGGAATTTTATTTCGTGATATCACCACATTAATAAAAGAACCCAAAGCTTTTAATTTTGCTATTGATAGAATTATTGAGATATCAAATAAAATTGAATTTGATAAAGTTTCCGCCATAGAATCTAGAGGTTTTATTTTTGCATCTGTTGTTTCTTACCTTACAAATAAGCCTTTAATTTTACTACGTAAAAAAAATAAACTGCCTGCAAAAAGACATTCTGTTGATTTTCAGCTTGAGTACGGAGAAGCAACTATAGAAGTTCACAAAGATTCGATTAAAAAAAATGAAAAAATTTTAGTGATTGATGACCTTATCGCCACTGGTGGTACAGCCAAAGCTGCAGCAAAATTAGTTGAAATATCTGGCGGTACTGTAGCTGGGTTTATATTTATAATAAATTTATTTGACTTACCTGGCAATAATTTACTTAAAAAAAAATCTTATTTTACTGAAAGTTTAATGGATTTTCCAGGTCACTAAATTTCTTTATTAGTCCAAGTTTTTGGCGTAAGTGAATTTTTAATTTCAATCTCAATGTGATAATCAAAGGGCCTATGACCCCTTCCTTTGATATATTCATAGGTTTTTTTTATTCCTTCTTCTAAAGTGGTTGTAGTTTTATAATTCAGAATTTTTCGAGCTTTATTTGCTGAGCAAGTAGCGTGTAGGACTTCCCTAGGTCTACCTGGCTTATAAATTGGTGCAAGATTAGTTCTTGTAATATTTGAGCAAATTTCTGCAATCTTGTTTATTGATGTAAATTCTTCATCTGGGCCAATATTAACTATTTGTTTGTTAAGATTTTTTTGATCTAACATTGGGATTAAGCAACTAAGACAATCATCGATATATGAAAAACATCTTTTTTGTTCGCCATCTCCATAAATTATTGGTGCCTTTCCTTGTAACATTCTGTTCAACATTATCGAAACAACATTTCTGAATGGGTCATCATATTTTTGTCTTGGACCGATTATATTATGTGGTACTGCAATTACCCATTCTATATTATTTAATTCACAAAGATTAATTAGAACTTCCTCTGAAGCAACTTTTGAAATAGCATATGGATCTTCGGGTAGTGGCTTCATATTTTCATCAAATGGTGTTTTTTGTTTTCCATATCTGGCCATAGAAGAGCAAAAAATAATCCTTTTTACATTTTCATTTACAGCCGCTGAAAATATCGAAACTGATGCTAAATAATTATTTTTAGTTATTTCGTAAGGTGAAAAAACTGAAAGACCTTCGTGGGCAGTAGCAGCGCAGTGATATACTACATCGATCCCTTTCATTATCTTTTGGACGTCTTTAAGATTGCAACAATCTATTTCTGAAAATTTAATATTTTTAGGTATGTTGTCGGTATAACCACCAAGCATGTTGTCTATTCCAATCACCTCGTGACCTGCGTTAGCTAGTTTTTCGGATAAATGAGAACCAAGAAATCCTGCAGCTCCAGTAACTAATATTTTAAGTTTGTTTTGAATCACTTTTGTTTAATACATATAGTATTGAAAACTCAATTATAAGAGCTATTTGTCATCTGTATTATAATAGTAAATTGGCCAGTTTCTTGTTTTTGAGTATTTCATAAACCAATAAGGTAAATATCTTTCTGCTAAATAAGCATAAATACGCCCTGTTTCATATCCTTTAAGTTTTTCAAAACCAAATATCTCCTCACATTTAAACAGCCAAGTAAAAACACTCTCGTACCAATCATTTAATAATGTTTTTGAATTACAGCAAAAAAGATTCCAAACAGGGGCTGACGTGTTTGTGTTTAGATAATGTGTAAACTCATTTTTTTCTTTTTTATCAATAACATTAAGAGCTTTGTCTAAATTACCCTCGTAGTGCATCAAATCAAAATGAAATTTTATGTTTCTTTTTTCAGGTTTAAAAAGCAAAGATGGATTTTTTATTAATAATTTTTTTCCTTTTTTGATCAGTTTAGAAAATTTAATTTTACTAAAATCAGTAGGTTCGGTAAGTATCGTACTGTAACCATTCCAAGAATCTGGTGGGGTTTGAAGTATTTTATTCTTAAGCTTGTCAGATTCAAGAAATGACGTTTCGTTTTTCCAAAATCTACGATAAGTAGAAAAACAAACCCACTCATTATCTTTGATTTTATCTAAGTAGTTTTTCCAGAACCAGTAATGAAAAGAATACATGTCATAATATTTATTCTTTTTACTAATATTGTCCCCGGTACTGTCAGTTATCCATGAGTCTGGAAATTTATTTTCACCCATTCCAACGTTTAAATAATTAATTTTTTCTAACTCGGAGTTATATTTATGGGTTAAACAAAAATTATACATAGAAACTATATTTTAACACACATGTGTTTAAAAACTCACGATATATTTGGACGATACCAAGACGGCTTACCAATTAAAGAATTTAAAATACCACTTAATCGATAAAAATAAATTAATCTTAGTTTTTTATTAAGCGTCAGTGCGTAAAACAAAGTTTTAAAAAGTGCTCTTATAAGTTTTGGTGAAATAATTATTAAAGCAATTAAAAAATTTTTATTTTTTTTATGATAATAAAAAGTTGACCACATCCAGTGCCAGTTTCTAGTCAGCTCTATCTCAAAATCATATTTTTTGTTTACAGATTGACCTCCGTAGTGTTTTATTTTGATGTCATGGTCTATGTAAATTTTTTCATTATTTTTTTTTACTCTTTTGCACAAATCAATTTCTTCATAATATAAAAAAAAATTCTCGTCAAAAAAACCTACTTTTTTAATTTTTTCCATATTTAGAAACATTGCATGTCCTTTCACAGTCTCAACTTCAGCTAAATTAGAATCTATAGTGTAATCTAATGTTTGATTTGAATCTAGTGGAGCTAAAATAGCAAAATCTAATTTTTTTTTTAGAAATTTAAAAAAATTATTTAAAGCATTTTCTTCCAAGACTGTATCTGGATTAAGTATTAAGGAATACTTAGTTTTAACTGCTTTAAGTGCTAAATTGTTTCCTCTTGAGTAACCTAGATTTTTATGTGCAATTATACACTGAACGTTAGAAAATTTTCTTTCAATATCTTCTTTAAATTTATGATTCTGTGAATTCTCAATAACAATAATTTTACTTTTTTGGTTTATCGATTTTAAACATTCTTCAATATTTTCTTCACTTTTGAATGTAACTATTATTATGGTTAGATCAGTTTCTGTCATTTTTTAAACATTATTGAGTTTTATAAACTATTTCTTTTTATAATTTAATATAATAAATCATTATATTCTAATTTATTAATTATGAGAAAAATTATTATAACAGGCGGTAAAGGTTTTATAGGTAGCAATCTAGTAGATTATTTTTTAAAAAAAAAATACTTTGTTATAAATATAGATAAAATCACATACTCAGCAAATTCTTATAAATTAAAAAATATAACTAAAAAAAATTATCATTTTGTAAAATGTGACATTGGTAATAAAAAAAAAATTACTAGTATTTTAAAAAAATATAAACCTTCAATTCTATTTAATTTAGCCGCTGAAACACACGTTGATAGATCTATAGACAGTCCCAAGGAATTTATTCAATCTAATATTTTGGGTGTGTTCAATCTTTTAGAAACAATCCGTAATTACAATAGAACGACAAAAAAAAAAATCAAATTAATTCATATATCTACAGACGAGGTTTATGGAGATATAACAGATATGTCCAAAAGAGCTGATGAAGAATATGCCTACAAACCTAGTTCACCATACGCTGCTTCTAAAGCTAGTGCAGATCATCTGGTTAAATCCTATATACGAACATACAAATTACCGGCTATAATTTCTAATTGCTCAAATAATTATGGTCCACTTCAGTTTCCAGAAAAATTAATTCCAAAGTTAATATTTAATATTATTAATAACAGGCCTTTACCTATATACGGAACTGGACATAATTCTAGAGAGTGGATTTATGTAGATGACCATTGCAAAGCACTGGATCTATTATCGGTTAAAGGAAAAATTGGTGAAAATTATAATATTGGAAGTGGTAAAAATATTGATAATCTAAATTTATCTAAATTAATATTAAAAATTATGAAAAATAAAAATTTAAAAATAGGTAGAAAAGTAAAAATTAAATTTGTTAAGGATAGACCAGGCCACGATGTTAGGTATGCTTTAAATTCCAGAAAAATACACACTCTTCTAAAATGGAAAGCACATACAAATATAAAAGAAGGACTTAAAAAAACTATTAATTGGTATCTTGATAACCTTGAGTACTTCAGGTCTTCTTCAAAAAAAAATTATGTTAATAGAATTGGTTTAAAAACATGATTAAAAAAGGAATTATTCTTGCCGGTGGTACCGGCTCAAGAATGAGCCCAATTACCAAGGCTGTAAATAAACAGTTGCTACCAATATATGACAAACCACTAATTTACTATCCTCTTTCTGTTTTACTGCTAGCTAATATAAAAGATGTTCTAATAATTGTTAATCAGGGACAGTTGTATCAGTTTAAGAAAATACTAGGAGACGGTTCAAGATTTGGAATTAAGATTTCTTACGCTGAGCAACAAAAGCCGTCCGGACTACCCGATGCATTTATTATAGGTGAGGAATTTATAGGAAAAGAAAATGTTGCTCTTATACTGGGAGATAATTTTTTTTACGGGCAAAACTTCACAAAAAGCCTTAGAGAATGTACAAAATTAAAAAATGGAGCCAAAGTTTTCTTGCACTTAGTTAGTAATCCTTCTGCATATGGTGTTGCGAAGGTAAATAATAATAATAAAATAGTAAAAATAGTGGAAAAACCTAAAACTAAAATTTCAAATTTAGCAGTAACTGGTCTTTATTTTTTCGATAATAGTGTAGTTAAATTAAGTAAAAAGCTAAAGCCATCTGATAGAAATGAAATTGAAATAGTTGATCTTTTAAATATTTATAAAAAAAAAAATAAACTTAAAGGTGAATTTTTAGGTCGTGGCGGCGTTTGGCTTGACACCGGGTCTATAAAAGATTTTTACGATACCTCTGCATTTGTTTCAACAGTGGAGAATAGACAGGGTTTAAAGATAGCTTGCTTAGAAGAAATAGCTTTTAAAAAAAAATGGATTAACAGAAAAAATATAAAAGAAGCGATTGTTTTTTATGGTAAATGTGAATACTCAAACTACTTAGCTAAATTTATATCAAAATCAAATTTTAAATGAAAATAAAATCTACAAAATTTAAAGATTTAAAAGTAATAAGTTCTCCGATTTTTAATGATTCAAGAGGAAGCTTTAGAGAAGTGTTTAAAAAAAAACAATTTAAAAAATTAAAATTTGTATTTAATATTTCATCCACATCAAAAAAAAATGTTTTAAGAGGTCTGCACTTACAAACAAAAAAAACTCAAGGTAAATTTCTTACTGTTTTAAAGGGTGCGGTTTTTGACGTTGCAGTAGATCTTAGAAAAAATTCTAAAACTTTTAGTAAGTATTTTGCAATAAACCTTACAGATAAAAATGGTCTATCGGTCTATATACCGCCTGGCTTTGCACACGGGTTTCTTTGTCTGGGAAAAGAAAACATAGTTTGTTATAATTGTACAAATTATAGATCAGAAAATCATGAGCTGGGGATTAAATGGAATGACAAAGATATTAACATCCAATGGCCTGTTAAAAAACCTAGTTTATCTTCAAAAGATAAAAATAATATATCGTTAACAGAATATATAAAATTACATACTTAACTTATGTAAATATTACATATGTTTAAGTAAATATTATTTACTAAATATTAATAAATTAAACTAGATACCTGCTATTAGAAAAAAATTAAATTAATTTTTTTAACTCTTTAATAACAAGATTTTGTTCATCGTCGGTGAGAGTAGGATACATTGGTAGAGAAAATATTTTTTTTGCTTGCTCTTCTGTTTTCTGTAGACACGTGCACAACGAACAAACAAAATGTTTGTATGCATCCATAACATGTATCGGCCATGGATAACTTATATTTAAATGAATATCTTTTTTCGACAAAGATGAAATTATCTCGTCTCTGTTACTGTGTGCAACAACATATATATAATAAGCATGCTTATTATCTGGGTGTTCTAAAGGTAATTCTATATTGAGTCCTTTTAATTCATCGTTATATTTTTTAGCTATATCTCTTCTTCTTGAAATCCATTGATCTAAATAAGGTAATTTTTTTAAAAGAATTGCAGCTTGTACTTCATCAAGCCTTGAATTCATTCCATGTTCGACTGCGTAGTACTTTCCGTTCCAATGACCAGATGACATTTTTTTTTTTTCCATTCCAAGAAATCTAATTCTTTTCATTCTGTCATATAAATTTTCATTATTAGTTGTAATAAAACCTCCATCACCATAAGCACCAAAAATTTTTGTTGGATAAAATGAGAAACATCCCACATCACCAATTGATCCGGCTTTTTTGCCCAGATAGGTAGCTCCATGTGATTGTGCACAATCTTCAATAACTTTTAAATTATGTTTTTTGGCTATTTCCATAATTTTATTCATCTCACAAATTTGTCCATAAAGATGAACCGGCAATATGGCTTTAGTTTTTGGAGATATAAATTTAGGAAGCTTAGCAACATCCATCAATGAGTATTTATTAATATCAACAAATTTCGCTGTAGCACCAGCATTAACTATAGCTGTTACGGTAGGAACAGCCGTATTAGAAGTTGTTAAGACTTCATCTCCTGGTCCAATATCTAAAGCTTTTAATGCGATTGTAATTGCATCCGTGCAGTTACCAACGCCCAAACCAAACTTACAATCGTGATATTGAGAAAACTTGTTTTCAAATTCATCTAATCTTGGTCCAAATATTAGCACACCATCTTTAAAAACTTGATCAACAGCATCTAAAATTTCATTTCTTAAAAGCTCATATTCTTTTAAATAATCCCAAACTTTTATCATAATTTAAACTATAAGTTTTAATGTATTTTATCAATATTAAAACAAGCAAATAAATTTCTTGCTTCGATAGTAAGTAAATTTTTCTTTATTAAATCAATAATCTGATTGTGAGAAACCCAGATAAAATTATTTTTTTTGGTAAATTTTTTATCATTTTTTAAAAAATAAATTGAATTAATAGATTCATTTTTAAAAAATCTACCACCTTCATCTGAATACGTAAAATTAGTAAGATTTTTTTTTTTAAAAAAATGTAAAAACTCTACATTAGAATAATTTTTTCTATTATCAAAATTTTTTAAACTTATGGTAGTGGTATACATCGGGGAATTAAAACCTGGCTCTAAGATGATTTGCAAAAAATAGTGCGTAGTATTATTAACTCTTTTTAATAGAAAAGCATTATATGCGTTAAAATAATCACTAATTAATGGCTGAGACCATTCTTTAACTTCTCTAGAATTCGTTTTTACATTTATAAATAAAATTGAAAAAAAAAGTTTTTTAATGTGTTCTATTCTATCCTTAAAAATTTTCCATTTTTTCAATTCATTAAATAAAGCTGCTTTTTTAAAGATTTTATTTTTTTTCTTGAAATTGTTTAATTTTTTTATAATAATTGATAATTTGATAACTGGAAAATCAGTAAAATTTTTTTTTATTGCACTAGAAAAAACTGAAATCGTATCCATGTTAAGTAAATTTTTTTTTCCAAGTAAATAAATTATATTTTCTTTAGATAGCCAAATATAATTTGAATTTTTTTCAATTTTTTTATTTTTAACGTCTACTAAAATATTTCTATTTGCTTTGTTTAGATATCTCGTACCTTGCTCTGAAAGTTTTAACGAAGTTATAACTTTAATATTTGATTTTTTTTTAATAAAATATTCTAAATAATTAGTTTTTTTTCCACCGTGTTTTTGTAAGTAATTGCTTTTTGTTGCTTGCACTGTAGGTGACAATTGAAGTTTATTTATATTTCCTGGCTCAACTTTAGCTTGTAGCAAATAATGGTCAACTAAATCAATTTTCTTCTTTATAATACCTAAAATACCTACTTCTTTTTGTATTATTAAAGGTTGGAACCATTTTTTTTTTTTATTTACTTGAATTTGAAAGGGTTTAATTGAAAAAAAATTTCTTTTTTTATTATAAATTTCTTTATTTGATAAAACCCAGTTTTCTATTTTTGAAATACTGGTTTTTACCACCTTCATTTTTATCTGATGCTGTTTTTTTTTTATCCATTGGTTTAATTCACTTTTTTTCTTCATCTTCCTATGATTTTTACATTTGGTACATGGGTTATAAATTTACCGCCTCTTTTTAAGAAACTAAATTCCTTTTTTTTAATTTCTTTTGCAAAATTCCAAGCTCCTAAAAAAGCAAAGTCTACATCTTTTTTAATTCCATCCACTGAATCAATAATTGGTATATGTTTTCCAGGTGTAAATTTTCCTTGCTTATTTTTTGTAGAATCTAAAACGTAATCAATAAAATTTGTTCCAATGTTACAATAATTATAAATTGTTGCAGACTTATACGTTGCTCCGTAACTAATTATTTTTTTCCCTTTTTTCTTCAATCTTTTTAGTAATTTCAACAAATCTTTTTTTGATTTTCTAACTCTGTTGGAAAATTTTTTATAAGTATTAAATTTGTGCAGTCCTTGTTTTATTTCTTTTTTTTTTAAATTTTTAACTTTATGAGTTTCTTTATATTTTGCACTATTTTTAGTTACATAATATCTTAAAGACCCGCCGTGTGTATTCAGTAACTCAACATCAAAAATCTTTAAATTTGATTTTTTTACTAGGTTAGAAATTGCTAATAATGAAAAAAGATGAACGTGTTCGTCATAAAATTGATCGTAGGAATTCATTTTAATTACAGAACCTATATATGGATCTTCAAAAACAAATACTCCATTGTCACTTAGTGCAACAGAGATAGCGTCAAACGTCTCTTTTAAATTTGGAATATGTGAAATTGTATTAGCTGAATATATTAGATCTATTTTATTTGTTTTCTTTAAGATTTTTTTTACCAGAGCCTTGTTCCAAAAATTACCATATGTGTAATACCCTTTATTTCTTGTAATTTTAGCTAAATTTGAACATGGTTCTACAGCTAAAATTCGATCCTTTTTAAAATTTTTTAAAAAAACTCCATCGTTGCTTCCAATTTCTAATGAAAGTTTTGGATTAAATTTTTTTTTTAATTTTAGAGCTATTGTCTTAAAAGATTCATTCATTGTAATGGACTGTGAAGCTCTATGTGCATATTTGTCTGTGTATTGACGCTTTGGATTAATGGGGTTTAATAAAGACACTAGATAGTTTTTCTTATTAAAACCTATTGAAAGATTATAAAAAAACTCATTTTTAATATTCTTATTATTTATCTTATTTATATATGAATTAGTTATTGGTTGGTTTAATAAGTCTAAAAATTTTTTTTTCATGTGATTAGTGGTACCATATTATATCTCAATTAATATATTTATTAATTAAAACTTTTATATTTAAAGATTATCTAGTAAAATACAAAGATCTAATTAAATTACAAATAATATTTTAAATTGAAACTTATTAACAAAAATATAGTTATTACAGGTGGTGAAGGAAAGTTTGCCCAAGTATTAAAAAAAACTAACCAAAAATTAAAAATTTTTTATCCTAATAAACAAGAACTAAATATTTTGAACATTCAGTCAATAAAAAGGTATGTAAAAAAGATTAAACCAAAGTATCTTATTCATAACGCCGCATTATCAAGGCCAATGAAAATTCATGAAGAAAATATTGCTAAAAGTATTGATCTAAATATTATAGGAACTTCAAACGTAGTAAAAATATGTTCAGAATTTAATATAAAATTAATTTATTTCTCTACAGGTTATGTTTATCAGGGAAAAATTGGAAATTACAGTGAAACAGATTCGGTTCTACCAATAAATAATTACGCGTGGTCAAAATTAGGTGGCGAGTGTGCGGTAGCACTATATAAAAATTCTTTAATTCTAAGAATAACAATGTGTGAAAGACCTTTTTTACATAAATATGCCTTTCATGACGTCAAGACTAATTTTATTTACCACGATGAAGTTGCAAAAATTATTCCTAAGATTCTGAGAGCAAAAGGAATATTAAATATTGGTGGTAAAATTCAATCTGTTTATAGTTTTGCTAAAAAAACTCAAAACAATATAAAAAAAATTTCGGGTAGAAATTTGTTTCCACCAAACCCATCAATGAATATTTCTAAACTAAAAAAAATTCTCAAATAATATATTTTTCTTTGTTTCAATTTTTTTTTAAATAAGATCTTTCAAAATAATTCGATTAATACTTATATATTGTTGGGTATTGATAGAATGTAAAAGGTAATTTTATTGTATTAATAAAAGTGTTTAGTCTATCTGATAAATGAAAATTACCTAATCTTGCACAAGATAATATTGATTTATTTTTAAATTTACTTGCCCAATACGATGTGAATCTTTCAGCTAAAAAAGTTGGGAGTCTTTGATTGTATTCAGTTAACAATAAATTTTTATCTGCACAATATTTATAACACTGATCAACCCAAGGAAAAATTATCTCACAATATTCTTCAAAATGTTTTTTTTTTATAATTAATAAAGGTCCAGTATACAAAATATTTTCTTGTAAATGTTGCTTGAAAGGATCTTGATGCTCTTTTGGCAAAAAAGAAATTGCCTCTTTTAGTATATTTTTTCCGTGTATTTCTTCAAAATCTTCAAAAAGATTTTTTCTTGTGAAAATAATTGGTTGTCTTAATATGATATCACTTACTTTAAAGATTTTATTATTTGGCTGCAGTAATTTATTGTAAAGACTGTAAGGAGAAAATTTTTGTTTTTTAGTGTATAATTCGTTTAACCACAATAACCTATGTTCGCAGTTTCCAGTAAAATCATTAGCATTTAATTGCTTTAGTTTATTTTTCCATATCCAATAATACATTGTGAGTTGAGCGTAATATTTATTTAAATGAGAGATATTAATTCCGTTTTTTTCTTTTTCCCATTTATCTGGAAAAATATTATCTCCTAGACCTATAGGCATTATATATGATGGAAGTTTATCTAAAATTTTGTAATATTTTATTGTTGAGCAGTATAGTTTTAGATTCATTATTAATTTTCAGTTTTTGGTAGCGGGAAGTGGGATCGAACCACCGACCTCAGGCTTATGAGTCCTGCGCTCTAACCAACTGAGCTACCCCGCCATATTATCTTAATGCTTTATAATAGATTTACTTTTATGTTTAAATTTAAAATTTTTCAATGTATTAAATGTTTATAATTACCTTATGTTTTTAAAAAATATAAATTTCAAAAATAAATTTGCTCTTGTAACAGGGGCTGGAAAAGGCTTAGGTAGAGCATGCTCTATAGCTCTAGCTGAGGGTGGCGCTCATATTATTGCTATAAGCAGAACTAAATCAGACCTAGACTCACTAGAAAAAAAAATAAAACGTAAAATTTTAAAAATTGTTTGTGATATCACAGACTATGACGATTTAAAAAAAAAAATTTTAAAAATTAAGAGAATTGATATTTTGATAAATAACGCTGGAACTAATATTCCAGAATTAATGAAAGATGTTAAGCAAAAAAATTTAAACTACTTAATCAATCTAAATTTAAAAGCAGCATTTAACGTAGCTCAATTATGTGTACAAAAAATGTTAAAAGATAAAACTAAAGAAGGTTCAATTGTTAACATGTCATCTCAGTTAGGACACGTTGGCATGGAAGGAAGAACTGTTTATAGCATGACAAAAGCAGGTATATTGGGTCTTACCAAAGGGATGGCTTTAGAGTTGGCTAAGAAAAATATTAGAGTTAATGCAGTTTCACCTACATATGTCGAAACACCTCTTGTAAAAAAACAATTCTATAAAAATAAGAAATTAAAAAAAATAGTTTTAGAAAAATTGCCTATGGGTAAAACAGCTACAGAAAGTGATATTGCAACAGCAGTCTGTTTTCTAGCTTCTTCAGCAGCTGCTATGATAACCGGAACATCGTTATTGGTGGATGGTGGTTGGACAGCACAATAACTTTTAGATAATGATGAAATTAATTCTTAGTTTTATTTTTTTTTTTTTCTCTTTTAACATTTTTTTAACTGCTGCCGAATTTAGAGGAAAATTTTCCCAAGGTAATTTAATTATTGGAAAAACAACCTTAGGTTCAAAAATATTTATAGATAAAAAAAAAATCAAAATTTCAGAAGATGGTTTTTTTGCTTTTGGCTTAGATAAAGATAGAAAAAATGACATTATTATTGAAGTAATAAAAAATGGTCGTTCTGAAAAAATCATAAAAAAAGTTTTTAAGAAAAAGTATAAAATACAAAGAATCAATGGGCTTCCTTCAAAACAAGTAACACCTCCTAAAGAAGTCTACGAAAGAATAAAAAATGACAATAAACTAATTGGTAAAGCAAGATCGATAAATAGCAATTTAAATTTTTTTAAACAAAATTTTAATTTTCCTATTAAAGATGCGATTATTACGGGTGTGTACGGAAGTCAAAGAATATTGAATGGAATTCCTAAATCACCACACTATGGATTAGATTTTGCAGCTAAGGAGGGCACAAGAATCAAAGCAATGTTAAGTGGAGTAGTAACTCTTTCAGAAAAAAATTTATACTACACGGGTGGTACAATTATTTTTGACCATGGTCACGGCGTAAGCACTCTTTATATGCACATGAAAGACATACATGTAAAAGTTGGTCAAAAAGTACTACAGAATGATGTTATTGGAACTGTTGGAAAAACTGGAAGATCTACAGGGCCGCACCTTGATGTGCGCTTAAATTTATTTGATGTTAAGCTTGATCCTTTGCCAGTATTAAGTTTAAAATAATTTAAAAATAAAAAAAAATTTTTAATCTAAGTTAAATTTTTTTTTGTAATCATCTTTTAAATTCTGATTTTGATCTGATTTAAATAAAATAAAATCTTCAATAACTAAAATATCTAAATTAGTTCCCATAAAACACCTGTATGCATCTTCTATTGAGCATACTATTGGCTCACCCCTTATGTTAAATGAAGTGTTAACTAGAATTGGACATTTAGTTAATTCATCAAATTTTTTTATTAATTTGTGATATTTTGGGTTTGTTTGTTTGTGCACTGTTTGAATTCTGGCAGAATAGTCAACGTGAGTTACAGCTGGAATTTCTGATCTTTTTACATTCAACTTTTCTATACCAAATAAATTTTTTTGATCAGAGGTCATGGGTATTTGTCTTTCTTTCTTTATATTAGCAACCAAGAGCATATATGGACTAGCTTCATCAATTTCAAACCATTTACTTAATTCTTCATTTAAAATTGAAGGAGCAAATGGCCTAAAGCTTTCTCTAAATTTAACTTTAAGATTAAGCTCTTTTTGCATTTTTGTAGATCTTGGGTCTGCCAATATTGATCTTCCCCCTAAAGCTCTGGGGCCAAATTCCATTCTACCTTGAAACCATCCAACAGTTTTATCTTTGCTTAATTCTTTAGCTACAATATTAATTATTTCATCTTCTTTAAATTTTTGAAAATTTGCATTTAATACCTTTAGTTCTTTTTCAATAATATTATTTTCAAATTTAGGACCTAAGTAAGATCCGCTCATGCTATCGATTGGGTCTTTAACCCTTTCTTGTTTAAGTTCTTGGTGCCAATAAGCTAAAGCTGCGCCTAATGAACCACCTGCATCACCAGCTGCTGGCTGAACCCAAATTTTATTAAATATTTTATTTTTTAATACTTTTCCGTTCGCTACACAATTTAATGCAACGCCACCTGCTAGACATAAATTATTTATTTTATATTCTGAAGCTGCATCTTTAGTTAGTTTTAAAACTATCTCTTCTGTAACACCTTGGATAGAAGCAGCAATATCCATATGAAATTGTGTTAATAACTCTTCTTCAGATTTTCGAACTGGATGACCAAACAAAATATCAAACTTTTTATTCGTCATTGTAAGACCGGTTGCAAAATTAAAATAGCTCATGTCTAACCTGAATGATCCATCTTCCTTTAGATCAATTAAGTTTTTTAAAATTAATTCTTTATAAATAGGTTGTCCATATGGAGCTAAACCCATAACTTTATACTCACCGCTATTAACCTTAAATCCTGTATAATAGGTAAATGCAGAGTATAAGAGACCCAATGAATGCGGGAAATGTAGCTCTTTAAGCATTGTGATTTGATTTCCTTTACCGTGTGCGAGAGTAGTAGTGGCCCATTCTCCCACTCCATCTAATGTTAATATTATTGCTTCATCAAAAGGCGATGGATAAAAAGCACTTGCAGCATGGCTATAGTGATGTTCCGAGAATTTTAATTTTTTAATATCTTTAAAGTTTTCATCTAATTCTTGAAGTAAATCAAATAAATATTTTTTTTGAAAAAGTTTTTCTCTTAACCATATAGGCATCGCTAGTGAAAATGATTGAAAACCTTTAGGAGCAAACGCAAGATAAGTTTCGAGTAATCTTTCAAATTTTAAAAATGGTTTTTCAAAAAAAACTATGTGATCGACCTGACTTAATTTTACTTTACCTTCCAGTAAAACATAGTTTATTGCATTTTTAGGAAATCTTTTGTCATGCTTCTTTCTTGAGAATCTTTCTTCTTGAGCTGCTGCTATGATTTTTCCATCTTGAATTAAAGCTGCTGCGCTATCATGATAGAATGATGATATGCCTAAAATATTAATCACTTAAAAAATTGTATAAATAAAAGGTGCAACAACAGAACCTTGGCTGAGAACAATTAAACTTCCAAATAAAGCTAAAACAATTATGATTGGTAATAACCAATATTTTTTTCTAACTTGCAGAAATTCCCAAAATTCTTTTATAAATTCAATCATTAAAACTGTTTATTCATAGTGGTAATATTTTTTTCTCTTTTTATCCAGTAAGTATTATTTTTTGAAAACTTAAGTCTAAGTAAATCTTTACCTAAAACTCTAACAAAAAAGCTTATTGGAGTTAAAATAATAAAAAATATTAAACACATAATTATTGGCGCAATTATTTTCCCAAGTATTTCACCTAGCTTAAGCCAAGAATAGTTTAGCGGTTTTAATAATCTAGGACGAACAAGAGCTAAAGCCAAGAGTACAACGGCTAGGCTTATGGACCACAACCTTAATGGGCTTGCGCTTAAAAGGGGCCAAAGTCCAATTAGAAAAAAAATAGCTGAAAAAAATAACCCAAAGTTTCTCTCAGACGATTTTTTCATAGGATGTTACTCTTAGTACCAGATTAAATAGTCAATTATTAAGCAGCAGCTTGCAAATTGTGTTTTGCTGAGATACCACTCAAAAAATTCCAAAGATATTTCGCTGTAGATAAAGCTGCTTTTTCAGCCACACCCTGTTCTTCTTTGGAAAGACCATCTAATAATTTTTCGCATTCTGCTCTGTGAAAAACATCAGCTTCTTTGTGAGCTACAAAAAACTCGAGACCTTCTTTTGACTTAACCCCGTAATATTTTTTAAGTCCTTGAATTTTTGTTTCTGCTATTTCAGGTATTTGTCTCTCATACGTATATAAAGATGCAAGTCCCTCCGCGTAAGTTGATCTTCCATTTTTAAAAAAGTTATCGATCATGTCTTGAGTAAACTTATCTGCCTTAACTTTCTCAATTTTTTCAGAATCAGCACCCATAGCTAATGCAAAATTTTTCCAAAGTTTTGGATGATCTGCGTCTCTATTTTCTTCGTCGTTTAAATTTTCTAATAGAATTTTTCTTTTTTCAATATCTTCACATAAGGAATGTGTAGCACTGATATATCTAGGAAATGCTTTTACATGTTGGTAATACTGTTCGGCATAATCTTTAATAATTTCTCTTGTTAATTTTCCTTCATTCCAAGATTTATAGAATGGATGATTTAACAGATGGTATTGGTCTAATTTTTGATTTAAATTTTTTGAAAACATATAATCTCCTTGGTTGTTTTTAACTTATTATATTAAGACTGGAATATTCAATTAAAATAAATACAACTCTTGGATGTATCTGTTAATAAGATTGTAAATTACTATGAAACAAGCAAAATACAAAATTCATATGTCGGAAAAA
>Ga0307986_10000657_pt1 | contig 25323 bp, 24 predicted proteins | sample EllFjometageno82_FD_203170 | JGI IMG/M metagenome (GOLD analysis project Ga0307986, IMG submission 203170) | Marine microbial communities from Ellis Fjord, Antarctic Ocean - #82 | ecosystem: Environmental > Aquatic > Marine > Unclassified | place: Southern Ocean | collected 2014-10-09 | reverse complement strand
TGTACCTCTGAAGAACCAGTGTCCTTCTCATGCATTTTTAATTCTTCTGCTTTTTTCGTCATACTATTTATTTTCCTATTTGTTTGTTTGTTTTATTAAATTTTCTATTTTTTCTGCATATTCAAAAGAGTCATCTTTAGCAAAAAGTATTTTTGGTATATATTTCATAATTACTTTTTTAGACAAAACTTTTCTAATTAAAAAAGAATATTCTTTTAACTTTTTAATAACTTTTTCTGTATCTTTTCCTCCTAATGGCAATACATAAGCTTTTGCAATTTTAAGGTCTTGGCTCATTTTTACTTCTGTAACTGTAACAGTATTAGTTTCTAAATTCGGCACCTTAGCTTCATTTCTTGCAAAAATCATACCTAAAGATTGCTTAATCATCTCTCCAACTCGTAATTGTCTCTGTGATACTGGTTTTCCTGTTTTATCAGCCATTAAATTGTTCTCTCAGTTGAAGTCGTACTATAAGCCTCTATTGTATCGTTTTTTTGGAAATCGACAAAGTCTTTAAGGGTTATTCCACACTCTTGACCATTACTAACCTGTTTTGCCTGATTTTTTTCCCTAAAAATAGTGCTAATTTTACCAGTATATATAATTGTCCCATCGCGGATCAATCTAGCATCAGCACCACTCACTATTTCTCCTTCCACTACTTTAGAACCTGCAACTTTACCTGTTCCTGAAACTTTAAAAATTTCTAAAATTTGAGCGGTACCAGTAATTGTTTCTTGAATATCTGGCACAAGTAGTCCTGACATTCTTAGTTTAATATAATCCAAAACTTCGTAAATAATGTTGTAAGAAGAAATTTTAATTTTTTCATTCTCTGCTAGTTTTTTTGCTTCCTTGCTTGGCTTAACATTAAATGCAATTAGGGTAGCATTAGATGCTTTTGCCAAAGTAACATCCGTTTCAGTTATCATCCCAATATCAGATAAAATAATTTTAGGTTTAACTTCAGCGTGAGTAATTTGGTTGATGGCACTTTTAATTGCCTCAGCAGATCCGTGTACATCTGATTTAATAATAATATTCAATTCTGCTGCAGATTTATCTGCAAAAGCAGAGTCTTGAGTTGCTAAAGTTAGAGGGCTTCCTCCATCCTTTGTTTCTTCAGCTCTATTCCCACTTAGTGTTTTTGCTTCTTTTTCAGAATCTAAAACAATAAAATCATCACCAGATTTAGCTGCTCCATTAATTCCTAAAATCTCTACAGGAGTAGAAGGTGGTGCTTCATTTATATTTTTTCCTTTGTCATCAATTAACGCTCTAACTTTCCCCCACTTTAATCCACTAACAAAAAAGTCACCTTTTTTAATTGTACCAGAGGTTACTACAACTGTTGCTACAGCTCCTCTACCTACATCAATTTTTGATTCTAAAACAATACCTGTTGCTTTAGATTCAAAATCAGTTTTTAAATCTAAAATTTCAGCTTGTAATACAATTGATTCTACCAATTTATCTAAATTTTTTTTTGTTTTTGCAGAAATTTCAACCATCAGAGTATCTCCTGATAGATCCTCTGCTATAAGCTCATATTCTAAAAGTTGATTTTTAATCTTTTGTGCATCTGCATCTGGCAAATCACATTTGTTTATTGCAACAACTATTGGAACATTTGCTGCCTTAGCATGCTTGATTGATTCTATTGTTTGGGGCTTAACACCATCATCAGCCGCCACAACTAACACTACAACATCTGTCAGTTTTGATCCTCTAGCTCTCATTTCTGTAAATGCTGCGTGACCAGGTGTATCTATAAATGTAATCTTTTTTGATTTGTGTTCTATTTGATAAGCACCAATATGTTGTGTTATTCCTCCAAACTCACCCGATACGACGTTTGCACTTCTTAAGACATCCAACACTGAAGTCTTTCCATGATCTACGTGACCCATTACGGTTACTATTGGTGGTCTATTTTTTAAATTTTCAGATCTGGACTCTTTTATTTTTTGAATAATTTCTTCAGCCTTTGTTTCTCTTATAGGATTGTGACCAAATTCTTTTACTAAATATTCCGCTGTATCTGCTGCTAGTGTTTGATTAATAGTAACTGTTACACCCATTCCAAATAAATGCTTAATAACATTATTGGATTGTTCAGCCATTCTATTTGATAATTCTCTGACTGTGATTGCTTCAGGAATATTTATATCTCTTTTTATTGGTTTTAAGTTTTCTTGAATTTCTTCTTTAGTAAGTTCTCTGTTTTCTTTTAATTTTGCTCTCTTTAGTGAAGCCATACTTCTTGATCTTGCTTCAATCTCATCACTTAGAGCTCTTGAAACTGTTAACTTTAATTCTCTTTTTTTTGTACCAGATTTTCCCTTATCTCCAGATTCACCTTTGAGTCTTTTAGTCGCTCTTTGTTCAGCTAATTTACGCTTTTCATAATCATTCGTAATTGGAGAAGAAAATTTAGGTGCTGCAGTGCTTTTTGGTGCATCATTTCCTGTGGAACTTATTACAGGTTTTGATCTTACGCTAGCTGGTCTACTAAAATTACCCCTAGGGGCAAACTTGCTTGGTTTCTTTTCAATGACAACTGAATTTTTACTTTGAGTTTTTGCTAGCTCTATATTTTCTATCGATTTCTTGGCTATGCCAGAAAGTGTTAGTTTTGTTTTTTTGTTTTCCATATTTCATTACTCAATCTTTATAAATTATATTTCTTGCAGACATAATTAGCTCATCTGCTTCAGTTTTTGATAACGCAAAATCTTCGAGGTATCCTTGAATCTTAATTCTTTCACCTTTTACAATATCATAACCACCTGTTAACTCGTCAGACGCAAGGTCTGCAAAATCAGTTAGATTTAAAATCTTTTGCTCACCAAGTGTTACAAGCATACCTGGGGTTAATCCTTTGTGATTGATTAGATTATCCTCTAGTCCTAAATCTTTAATTCTTTTTGTAATATCTTCTTGGTCTTTCTGATAAAATTCTTTTGCTCTCTCTATCAAGGCTTTAGCTGTATCCTCTTCTATACCTTCAATTTTCATTAATCCTTCAGGCGTGCTATCTTTAATATCTGAAATTGATGAAAAACCTTCAGCCACAAGTAATTGACCTAATGTTTCATCTAATTCTAAATTTTTTACAAAATTTTCTGTTTTTTCTTTAAATTCTAATTGTCTTCTTTCTGAGTCTTCTTGGTCAGTCATTATATTAATCTCATAATTTAACAATTTTGTAGCAAGTCTAACATTTTGACCTCTACGACCAATTGCTTTACTTAAATTTTCTTCTGTTAAAATTACATCTAATTTTTTTGCAACACTATCAACGTTAACTCTTTGAACTTCTGCTGGTGATAGTGCATTTGAAACCACTATTGCTGGATCTTCAGACCAATTAACAATATCAATTTTTTCACCTTGCAGTTCGTTAACAACCGCCTGAACTCTTGACCCCCTCATTCCAACACATGCTCCTACTGGATCTAATGACGTATCAACAGCTTTAACACAAATTTTTGCTCTGCTCCCAGGATCCCTTGCAGATGATTTAATTTCAATTAATCCATCATATATTTCTGGAACCTCTTGAACAAATAATTTTTCCATAAATTTAGGGTGAGCTCTTGATAAAAATATTTGCTGTCCTCTTGCTTCTCTTCTTACATCATAACAATAAGCTTTAATTCTATCACCTGCTTTAATATTCTCTCTCGGAATCATTTCATTTTTTTGAATTATCGCTTCTGTTCTACCTAAATCTATTATTACATTCCCAAATTCTAGGCGTTTAACAATACCACTCAAAATTGAATCTTTCTTGTCTATAAAGTCATTAAATTGTCTTTCGCGTTCAGCTTCTCTTACATTAAAACTTATAACTTGTTTGGCTGTTTGTGCTGCTATTCTTCCAAAATCAAATGATGGCAGTGGCTGTAAAATTTCGTCTCCAATTTTCTTATCTTTATTATCTTCATTTAAAATTATTGCATCAGAAAGATTAATTTCTACATTTATATTTTCTGGATTTTCAACAATAATTAATTTTCTGAAAATTCCAATATCACCATTTTCTCTATTAATTAAAACTTTGATTTCATTATCCTGACCAAATTTTGACTTTGCTGCTTTCGCTATCCCAGTTTCCATGGAATCAATAATTAATTCTTTATCTATAGATTTTTCTAAAGCTACAGCTTCAGCTATTCTTAGTAACTCTAATTTATCAGATCTTCTATTTAACATATTTTTATTAGCTCCAAAAAAAAATGGGCTTAGGCCCATTCTGTAATCTCAATAATGTAAGGGCAATATATAAAGATTTTTTTTTAATTCAATAGTAACTATTTAGAAAAAACACTTTTTTTATCAGTTTTTTCCCATGAAAATGAACCATTAGCCTCTGGCGTTCTTCCAAAGTGTCCATATGCTGCTGTTTTTTCATAAATTGGCTTATTTAAATCTAGCATTTTTCTTATTCCTCTTGGAGTTAAATCAAAATTTTCTGATATTTTTTCAGTAACATATTTATTTTTTTCTAAATCGTTATCAAATAAATCTACATAAATGGATAAGGGCTTTGAAACTCCAATCGCATAAGCCAATTGAATTAAACATTTATCAGTAATGTTGGAAGCTACAATATTTTTGGCAATATATCTTGCTGCATAAGCTGCTGATCTATCTACTTTAGTTGGGTCTTTTCCAGAAAATGCTCCTCCACCATGAGGCGCTGCTCCACCGTAGGTGTCAACAATAATTTTTCTACCTGTTAAACCACAGTCTCCATCTGGTCCACCTATTACAAAATTTCCTGTTGGATTAACATAAAATTCTTTTTCATTAAAATCTTTTAAAAATTTTTCTGGAATTGATTTAAGCATATAAGGTCTTAACAGTTCTCTTACTTTAGCTTGATCTACATCTGCGGTGTGTTGTGAAGATATTACAACTGACTTAACTTTAGTTGGCTTTCCATCAATATATTCAAAAGTAACTTGACTTTTTGAATCTGGTTCAATATTTTTTAATTTTCCTGACTTTCTATCTTCTGCCATAAGTCTTAAAATTTTATGAGAATAGTGAATTGGTGCTGGCATTAATTCCTCTGTTTCATTACAGGCATACCCGAACATTATTCCTTGGTCACCAGCCCCTTCATCTTTATTACCTGAGGAATCTACACCCATTGCGATATCTACAGATTGTGAATGAAGGTGACTTTCTATTTTTGTCTCCTCTTTCCAGGTAAAACCATCCTGGTCATATCCAATATCTTTAATACAGTCTCTAACCTTTTGAATAAGTTCTTCATCTTTAATTTTAGGACCTCTTACTTCACCGGCAAGAACAACTTTATTGGTGGTAGTTAGTGTTTCACAGGCTACTCTAGAAAAAGGATCTCTCGAAAGGTAGCTATCAACTACCATATCTGAAATACGGTCTGAAACTTTATCTGGGTGCCCTTCAGATACAGATTCACTAGTAAATAAAAAATTCTTTAAATTACTCATGTGTAAGTCTATTAAATGAAAAAATTAAAAAAATATACAGTAAAATTAATATTAGAAAGATTTTATTTCCATATAACATGAAAGGTGTTGATTTAACTGACTTGCTTTCTGATAATTCAACAAAGCCAGTTGTATCAAACTTTACTTTTTGTTCCGTAAATCCTAGAGGGTTTATAATAGCTGTAATTCCATTATTAGCGGATCTAATTATATATTTGCCACTCTCAATTGATCTAAAAATACTGTGTGAAAAATGCTGCATAGGTCCTATAGAGTTTCCAAACCATCCATCTTCTGAGATATTAACTATATAATCAAAGTTTTTATTTTTAGACATTTTTCCTGAATAAATTATTTCATAACAAATTAACGGAAGTAAATTTAAATCAAATTTATTAGTTTTTATATTAAGTGGCTTCCTAATATTACCTCTAGAGAATGAACGATACTTATTCGTTATAGTTTTAAGACCTATTAAGCCTAAAACATTCTCAAATGGTGTAAACTCGCCAAAGGGTACTAGATTAACTTTGTTATAATTTTGAATTAAGTCTAGCTCATTATTAAATATAGCCATCGAGTTAAAAAATAAACTTTCACCACCTTTACTTTCTAAGCTTTTTAGGCCCATTATAATCACGTCATCATCACTAAAACTATTAATAAATAAGTTTTTATAAATTTTCATATCCCTTACATAGCTGTCTGGAATAATTCCTTCTGGCCATAAATATATTGTTGGTTCTTTTTTAGTTGGGGCACTTAACTCTATAAGCTCATTAATTATCTTTAACTCATCTTGCTCTGAATAAAACCTGTCTAGACTGATGTTTGATGATATGGCTTTTATTCTATAAGAGTTTTTTACACTTTCTGATAAATTGAAGTTATTAATCTTTACATTACCAAATATTAGAAAACTAATAGAAATTACGATAAAAGAAAAACAAACCATAATTTCTTTCCTAGACTTTCTTAAAATGAATAAAGCTGGAACAGTAAATAAAGATATGCAAATTAAATTGAATGAGTAAGTTCCAATAATTGAGAGAATTTGAATGAAATAAATACTTTCTGAAAAGCTGAATGCAATTAAATTCCATGGAAATCCAGTAAGTACAGATCCTCTTATAAACTCGATTAACCCAAATAGAATTGAATAAATAAAAAACGAGCTGGCTAGATTTTTAGAATGGAAAATAGAAAAAAAATATGTAATTAAGCCATAAAATATAGCCAAAAAAGCTGGTAATAAAATTATAACTACCGGTATCAAAAGTTTAAAACTCTGATCAAAAGTCAATGAGATTACCACCCAATACAAATTAAATAAAAAATATCCAAATCCAAAATACCAACCATAACTAAAAAAATATTTATTATTTAATAATTCTTTTTTTTTTTTAAAAAGAAAGATGAAAAATAGAGAAAAGGTAATAAAATTAATTATGAAATAATTATATGGGGGCAAACTAAAAGAGCTTACTGCTCCTAAACTGATAATATAAAAAGATTCTAAAAATTTTTTTTTAAACAAGTTTGGCGATCTTTGTTTCGATGGCTTTATAAATATTTTTTTCTTCAACAAGCATTTTTTTAAAATCTTTTAATCTAGTATGATCATAACCTAATAAGTGAAGAAAACCGTGAATAAAGATCTTGATTACTTTATGCTTAAATTCCAAAGTATTTAAATTTTTTGGTTTATTTATAAAATCATAACTAATGACGATATCTCCGATATAAGGGAATTTTTTTATATTAAACTTTTTTTCAGAAGGAAAAGACAAAACATCTGTTGGCTTATTCTTATTTCTAAATTTCTTATTTAATTTTTTAATGTTTTTATTATTTGATAATAAAATTGTTAAACTTACTTTCTTTTTAATAAATCTATATTTTTGAGGAAAAAAACGTACTATAGAATTAAAAAAAATATTTTCTTTTTTAATCTTTTTACTCCAAAGATTACTCTCTGAGATTACATCAATGTTAATCATTTTCTTGGTCTGAATATGCTTTCACAATCTTGGAGACTAATGGGTGTCTGACTACATCGGAATGATCAAAATCTACTACTGAGATTTCATTTAAGTGCCCTAATAACTTCTTAGAACTATTCAATCCAGACATTTTTTTATGTGGTAAATCGATTTGGGATGGATCACCATTTATTACAATTTTGGAGTTCTCTCCAATACGTGTTAAAAACATTTTTATCTGAGTACTAGTTGCATTTTGAGCTTCATCTAAAATTGCGAATGAATTTTTTAATGTTCTACCTCTCATAAATGCCAGAGGTGCTATTTCAATATCACCAATCTCAATCATTCTTTGAATTTTTTCAAAATCAAAAAGATCATAAAGGGAGTCATATAAAGGCCTTAGATAAGGATCAACTTTTTCCTTCATATCTCCAGGTAAAAAACCCAATCTTTCTCCTGCTTCTACTGCTGGTCTAGATAAAATAATTCTTTCAATCTTCTTATCAAGTAACAAAGTTAGACCAACTGCAACAGCTAAAAATGTTTTACCTGTTCCAGCAGGACCTGCTGATATTACAATATCACTTTGTCTTAAAGCTCTAACATATTCTTTTTGTTTTTCTGATCTTGGAATAACTGATTTTTTGGGTGTTTTAATTATATCGGAAACATTTTTATTTTTTACTTTTTCTTCGATCATAAATTTATCTATAGAAGATATTATATCTTTTTTTTCTATACAGCCATTATTTATAAACTGATTAGCTAAAAATTGAATAGCATTTTTTGTAATTTCATTTTGTGTTGGTGTTGATTTTATCAAGATAGAATTACCCCTAGAATATAAATTTGTATTGGTAATTTTCTCTAATTCTTTTAAATTTTTATTAAACTCACCAACTACACCTATTAACAAATCATTATCATGAAATATAACACTTAAGGAATTATTGTCAGAATAGACAAACTTTAATATAGAATTAATATTTTTAAGATTAGTGTTATTCAACTTCTAAGCTACCCTTTGTTTATAATTTTCTTTTAACTTTCCAAATAAACTATTTTGATTGCTATTGGTTATTTCAACTTGCACAATTTTTCCAATATTTTCTAGACCACCATCAAAAATTACTGAAGTCATAAATTCTGTTCTACCAAATAATTTAATTCCGTCTTTCATTCTATTTTCAACCAGAACATTAACTACTGTGGTTTCTAAAGATTTATTTTTTTCTATTTGATTATTAAATAACTTTTTTTGGATTATTTCTAATCTTTGCTTAGATTTGTTCTCATCAACCAAATCCAGATCTTCAGCTACAGTGCCTGGTCTGGGACTAAAAACAAATGAATATGAATTGATAAATTTTATTTTTTTTATCAATTTCATTGTGTCTTTAAAATCTTCATCATTTTCTTCTGGATAGCCAATAATAAAATCACTTGAAAACTCTATATTGGGATTAATATTTTTTAGCTTTTCGTGTATCATTAGGTATTCCTCAATAGTATGTTTTCTATTCATTAATCTTAGAATTTTGTTTGATCCACTTTGTACTGGTAAATGAACCAAGGGCATTAGTTTATTTGATCTTTTATAGACATTTATTAGATCATCAGTCATGTCTTTTGGGTGGGATGTTGTGTATCTAATTCTCTCCAACTCATCAAAATTCTCTAGCTCTATTAATAAGTCAGATAGTCTAAATTCTTTTTTCTCACCTTTGTGGCTATATGCATTAACATTTTGCCCTAAGAGAATAATTTCTTTAGCACCACTTTTAATTATTTCTTTTGCCTCACTTATGATTTGGTCAAATGGCCTAGAATATTCTGGACCACGCGTATATGGTACAACACAAAAATGACAAAATTTATCACATCCCTCTTGGATTGTTAAAAATGCAGACACCTTACTATTTTTATTTTTAATTTTACTTAAATAGTTAAATTTAGAAATAGTATCAAACTCTGTTTCTTCCTCTTTTTTTTTATTATTTATATGGTTTTGAATGACGTTGTTAATTTTATGATATGACTGTGGGCCGATCACTATGTCTATATAAGGCTCTCGTTTTAACATTTCTTGATTTTCTGCTTGAGCAACACATCCAGCTACAATCACAATTGGTTTTTTTTTAAATCTAAAAATTTTTTTCACTCTCCCAATTTCGTGGTAAACTTTTTCTTTTGCTTTATCTCTTATGTGGCACGTGTTTAAAAGGTAACAATGCGCATCTTCATACTTATCTGTTTTTTCAAAGCCTATCTTTTTAACTGTATCAAATATACGGTTTGAATCGTATTCATTCATTTGACAACCAAAAGTTTTAATAAATATTTTTTTCAACATTGTGTTAAGGCTTCTTTTTTACGCCATACAATTCTAGCTTATGGTCCACTAGTCTGTACCCATATTTATCTGCAATTTTTTCCTGCAATTTTTCAATTTCTTCATCAACAAATTCTATAATTTCTCCTGACTTAACATCTATTAAATGATCGTGATGACCTTCATTTAACTCTTCATATCTGGCCTTACCACCTTTGAACTCATGCTTTGCCAAAATCCCAGATTCTTCAAATAGTTTTACCGTTCTGTAGACTGTTGCAATACTAATTTTTGAATCAATTTTTGAGACCCTATTATAAAGTTCGTCTACATCAGGATGATCATTTGACTCTGACATAATTTTAGCAATAATTTTTCTCTGATCGGTAAGTTTAACTCCTTTGGCTAAACACTTTTGTTCAATATTTTCTGACATAGTTAATTTTAACTTAAATAAATAGGATTAATCAAATTCTTTTTAATTTTATATTTTTCACATAACTGGGGCACATCTACATATTTAATGACCTCTAGCTCATTAAAATCCTCAAAACTGAAGCAATAATAGTCAATTTTTTTGGTTAAAAACAAAGCTTTAATAGTTGATAAAGAGTTTCTAATGCCAGCAAAACTACCTGGTCCTCTATTTATGTAAATAGCACTTATATCGTTTAAAGAAGCTTTATTATCTTTCAAAAATTCATTAATTAAGATCATTAATTTTTCAAAATTAATTTTACTATTTTCATGACTACAAGTATAAATATTTTCACTGACAATGAATGCTAAAAAAATTTTATCCCTGGCAGCATCAATTATTAAGTTATTCATTATAATATTATTATTTCATTCTAACTCTAAAGCAGGAGAACAGAATATCAAATCTTATTCTGATGACAAAGGTATTCTCACGCTGATGTATCATAGATTTGATGAAAATAAATATCCCTCAACTAATATCCAAATGGATGTTTTTAAACAGCAAATTAAAATAATCAGAAATTCAAAATACAACTTTTACAACCCTAAAGATTTAAAAAAAAATTTTGATATTATAAAAGTCGAAAAAAAAATACTTATTACTGTAGATGATGCATTTACATCATTTTATGAGGTTGCCTGGCCTTATCTAAAAAAAGAAAAAATTCCATTTATTCTTTTTGTTTCAACTGAAGCTATCGGAAAAAATGGATATATGTCTTGGGATCAAATAAAAGAAATAGAGAAAGAAAACATTACCTATATAGGTAATCATTCTCACTCACATGACTATTTGGTGGATCTTAAAAATAACGATTTTAAAAAAGATATTAACACTGCTAGTAAAATTTTTATTAAAAACCTTGGATATAATCCTATTTTTTTCTCATACCCATTTGGGGAATACAGTAATTTTATTAAAGAGTATGTAGCTAAAAATTTCAAATTTTCTTTTGGTCAACATTCTGGTGTTATTGATGTTAACAAAGATCGTTATGAATTACCGAGGTTTCCAATTAACGAAAAGTATGGTGATCTTAAAAGATTTAAATTTTTAATTAACCTTCACCCCTTACAATTTAAAAATTTACTTCCTAATCAGAAATATCTAACAAATAATAATAATCCACCAAATTTTTCTGTAGAGTTTTTTAAAGAACAAAAAAATATCAATAATATTAATTGTTTTTCAGATGAGGGGAGCAATTGGGGTAAATCTAAAGTCTATTTTGATAAAAATTTGTTGAGTATAAAATTTAGAGAAAAGTTTATTTTTAGAAGGGGGAGGATCAATTGTTCCTTAAATGATAATGGTGTTTGGAGATGGTTTGGAGTTCAGTACTCTGTTGAACAAAATTAGATTAAACTTTCAAGTTTAATACTAGATGGTAATAATTTAGCTTTGTCAAAATCAGTTAATTTATTTTGTTTTATTATTTGCTGTAAAATTTTAACATATTCTTTACCTGTTTCTGCATACTTATCCAAATGCTCGGAAAGAACTAAACTATCAAGTTCTTTTTTTTTATCTCTTAGTTCCGCTCTAGCACTTCTAAATCCTTTATAAGAAAGATGCGTATTTAAATTTCTGTGATAAGCTTTTACAGAAGCTTGTAATACTTTAAATTTCATTACTTTATGGGTACTATCATCATCAGCTCCTGCAGGCTTTATTCCATCTCCAGACCATGTCCATTGACCAAATAATGCATTTCCTTCTTGTGCAAATCTAGATGTTCCCCAACCAGTTTCTTTTGCTGCTTGTGCTATTGCCATAGAAGTTGGAACTTCATCCATTCGAATTTTTAATGTAGATAAATCTTTGTTTTTTACACCATATTGCTTGAATTTTAATTTTAACCATTTTTTTTCTTTATTTGTGTTTTTATTTTTATTCAAAATATTAAAAAGTTTTTTCCTATCAAGCTTTATGTGGTTATTTTCTTTGATTATTAATGGTAAAATAATTTGAATAAATAAATCTTTCCTTTTTTGCGTATTTTGTATTTTTATTATTTCTTTTGGCAAAAGTGATAATGATACTGGTTTAACTAATTTATTTATTCTCACATCTTTTAGGTTATAATTGGTGTCTTTAAATAATTGCTCAATTGTTATTGCACTTAATCTAATGCTATTATTTGGAAGATCTTCGAATTGTAAAACATCATCGAATAACGATTCTTTATCTAGCTCATCGTCTAATTTAATAGGTTCTCCCTCAAGTGTTTTTTTAAAACTGCTTTTCGAATTATTTTCGTAATCTTTTGTTAAAAGTGATCTTTCGCTTGTAAAGGTAAGAATTATTGGTGTAATAAAAAAAATCGAAATTATTATTACACTAGAGAGAAATGTCTTTGATAAAGATCCTAAGGTTTTGATGTGTGTGCTAACGTTATTTTTTTTAGTTACACTAAATCCTTTTTTTTTTAAATATTTTTGGATTTCAGATATTGAGATTTTATTTTTTATAAAATATTTATTTACTTTAGATAGTATTATTTTGTTTTTTATCATACCTACACTGCAATCACTTCTTTTACTTCTGGTAAGTAATGACATAAAAGATTTTGAACACCTTGTTTAAGTGTCATCGTCGAGCTTGGACATCCTGAGCAACTACCCTGTAATTCTACTTTTACAATACCATCTTTAAATTCTTTAAATTTAATATCACCACCATCCTTTGCTACCGCAGGTCTAATTTTTGTATCTAGAATTTTAATAATCTTTTTTTCAATTTCTATAAGTTCTATTTTTTTTTCTACACCTAATTCATCTTCGATTATAGATTCTTTTCCGGTTAAATAAAATTCACTAATTAAGGAAATAGCAATATGTTTTATATCTTCCCAATCTATAGCTTCTTCTTTGTTTATAGATAAAAAATCTGAGCCTAAGAATACACTTGTTACTCCATTAATTGATAAAATGTTTTTTACCAAGTCATTATCTGTCTGTTCTTTTTTTACTATCTCAAAAGATTCTTTATTAGAGACAATTTTTCCAGGTAAAAATTTTAGTGAATTTGGGTTAGGTGTTACTTCGGTTTGAACAAACATTAATTATATATAATGATTAATAGTAAAATTAATACTAATTAATAAATTTAACTAGAAACCTACTAATTCTTTAATCTCTTTAATTTTTTTTGTTGCTATTTTGTCTGCTTTTTCAGAACCCTTTAACAAAATTTCATCTAAATATTTTTCATCATTTAGTAGTTTTTTTATTTCTTGTGATATTGGACGAATTTTTTCAATTAAGATCTCGGATAATTTTTCTTTAAATTCTGAAAATTGTTTACCATTAAATTCAATTATCGATTTCTCTAAATTTTGATTTTTTAAACTTGAATAGATACCTAATAGGTTTTCTACTTCAGGTCTCTCACTTAGATTTTTAATATCATTAGGCATGGGCATAGGATCAGTTTTTGCTTTTTTTATTTTATTAGATATTTGTTCTTTTTCGTCTGTAAGATTAATTCTACTTAAGTCTGAAGGATCTGATTTACTCATTTTTTTCATTCCATCTTTAAGACTCATTATTCTAGAAAATTCTTTTTGTATCAATGGTTCGGGTACATTTAGAAATTCTGGAGCATTAAAATCATTATTAAACTTTTGAGCAATATCTCTACAAAGTTCTAGATGTTGTTTTTGATCGTCTCCTACGGGAACATGAGTTGCATCATACAACAAAATATCTGCAGCCATTAATATGGGATACGTATAAAGACCAATGCTAGCTTTTTCTTTATCCTTTCCAGCTTTTTCTTTAAATTGTGTCATTCGATTAAGCGAACCAATTCTTGAAACACAACTTAAAATCCAGGCCGCTTCTGAATGTGCAGAAACCATGGATTGATTAAAAATAATACTATTATTTGGATCTATTCCACTTGCAATAAATGTCGCTGCCGTTTCTCTTATATTTTTCTTTAATTCTTTAGGATTTTGCTTAACAGTTATCGCATGAAGATCTACAACACAGAATATACATTCGTTTTCTTTTTGGTTTTGTAGATCTACAAAATTTTTAATTGCTCCTAAATAATTTCCTAAATGAAGGTTTCCTGTTGGCTGTACACCTGAAAAAATTTTTTTACTCATAATTAATACTTTAGGTGAATATCGCTAATTTTGAAAGCTTTGATAAAAAATGCTATTAGAATATAAAATGATAATCCCAATATTACTATACTTACAAGATAGGCAGATTTGAAATTTTCTTCATAATTTAATTTATCATTAAAAAAATGAATTAAATAATTAAAAAATATTCCCATCAATATTGAGGCAATTAAAATCTTTATAAACCTGTGTATAAAAATTAAATTAAAGTTAAATAAATTTCTTTTTTTTAGAAAAATAAATAGTAATATTGCATTGAACCAAGAGGATATTGTGGTTGCTATGGGTATAATCAAAAAACCAATTTCTTTAAAAAAAATAATACTTGTAAAAATATTTAATAAAACTGAAATTAATGAAATATAAAATGGTGTTTTGGTATTATGTCTGGCAAAATAAAAAGTTGAAAAAACTTTAATTAATGAAAATGCAGGTAATCCCATTCCAAAATAAAATAATGCTTTTGCCGAATTTTTAACACTTTCTTCATCGAATGATCCGTATCCAAATAAAGAAGATATAATCTCTTCAGAAGCAACCAATAATGCAATTGAGCCTGGTATGCTCAAAAACAAACTTAATTCCAAAGCCTTATTTTGTATTAGTTTTATTTTATCTTTTTTATTATTTTGAATATATTTGGAAAGTTGAGGAAGTATCACTGTTCCTATAGCAATGCCAGCAATTGCAAGATTTATTTGATAAACTCTGTCTGCATAGTAAAGATAAGATACTGCACTTGCTTGAAAAGATGCGATAATCGTGCCCACTAAAATATTTATTTGAGTAACACCTGAAGAAAAAATACTAGGTAGTAGTCTTTTAAAAAAATTTTTTACTTTTTGATTAATTTTAATGTTTAATTTTAATTTAGGTGAAAAATATTTTTTTACAAAACAAAATAAAAATATGAACTGTATTATCCCCGAAATTGTAACCGCATAAGATAGATAAAATACCAATCGATCATTTAAGATTTTTCCAAAAAGCAATACTCCAATTAAAAGAATGTTCAAAATAATTGGTGCTGCTGATGCAATAGCAAACCTATTATGAGAGTTTAAAATTGCTGAAAAGAAAGATGCTAGACTTACAAATAATAAAAAAGGAAATGTGATTCTTGTTAAAGTTATAACTAATTCCAATTTTTGTGAATCTCCTTCAAACCCTGGTGCAATCAAAAATACAAATAATGGCATTAATATTTCAATTATGATTACTAAAAAAAATAATCCTATAATAAGTAAATTAAAAATATTATTGGCAAAATTTTCAGCTTGTTTTTTTTTGTTCAATAAAGATGAGTAGCTTGGTACAAATGCAGCATTAAATGTTCCTTCTGAAAATAACCTCCTAAATGTATTTGGGATTCTAAATGCAACAAAGAAAGCATCTGCTAAAGGTCCTACACCAAGAAATATGGCTATTAATACATCTCTAACATAACCTAGTAATCTACTAATTATTGTAAAAAAACTAAATGTGCCTGTTGACTTAATAAGGTTCATAAATCATATTAGTCATAAATTAGCTTCATTTGTATATCTAATTACCATAAATGAAAAAAACTAAAACAGAACATTATACTGACAAAGAAGCTTTGGAATTCCATAGCCATAATAAGCCTGGAAAGATCGAGATAAACTCCTCAAAACCAATGACTACTAAAAGAGATTTGGCCTTAGCTTATTCACCTGGTGTAGCTGTTCCTGTTCAGGCAATTTATGAAAACCCTGAAACAGCCTACGATTATACCTCTAAAGGAAATTTAGTTGCAGTAATAAGTAATGGTTCTGCAATTTTAGGCATGGGCAATCTAGGAGCATTAGCTTCAAAACCTGTGATGGAAGGAAAAGCAGTTTTATTTAAAAGATTTGCAGATATAGATTCGATCGATTTAGAAATTGATTCTCAAGATTCAAATGAAATAATTAATAGTATTAAAAACTTTGCATGTAGTTTTGGTGGAATTAATTTAGAGGATATCGCTGCGCCAGACTGTTTTATTATTGAGGAGAAGTTAAAAGAAATTTTAGATATTCCAGTTTTTCATGATGATCAACATGGAACTGCAATAATAACGACTGCTGCATTGATTAATGCTTTAGATATTAGTGGTAAATCAATTGAGAATATTAAGGTCGTAGTTAACGGAGCTGGAGCTTCTGCAGTAGCTTGCACAAATTTATTCAAAAATAGTGGTGTGGCTAACAATAATGTAACCATGTTAGACCGTACAGGAGTAATTTACAAAGGTAGGACCGAAGGTATGGATCAGTGGAAATCGGCCCATGCAATTGATACACAAAATAGAACCTTGGAAGAAGCTATTAATGGTGCAGATGTATTTTTAGGTTTGTCAGCTAAAGGAGCTTTAAAAAAAGAACTAGTAAAAACTATGGCTAAAAATCCAATAATTTTTGCTTGTGCTAATCCTGATCCAGAAATAACACCGGAAGAAATAATGGAAGTTAGAGATGACGCTATTATTGCAACTGGGAGATCTGATTATCCCATATATTTAGAGGAGCTTTAGATGTTAGAGCAACTACAATTAATGAAGAAATGAAAGTTGCTGCTGCTAAAGCAATTGCAAATTTAGCAAGAGAAGATGTTCCTGATGAAGTTGTTGCAGCGATGGGTGGTGATCGTCCGAGGTATGGTAAAGACTATATAATACCATCAACTTTTGATCCAAGATTGATTAGTGTAATTCCTGCAGCTGTTGCGAAAGCTGCTATGGATAGTGGTGTCTCAAAAAAAGATATTAAAGATTTTGAAATTTATAAAGAACAACTTAAACAAAGACTTAATCCATCTGTTACAATAATGCAGGGTATTAATTCTTATATTAAAAAAAATCAAAAAAGAATTGTTTTTGCAGATGGTGAAGATGAAAATACTCTTAAAGCTGCAATAGCATTTAAAAATTCAAAATTGGGTATTCCAATTCTGGTTGGTAAGAAAGAAAAGATTAAAGAAAGAATAAAAGAAATTGGTTACAATGAAAATTTTAATATTGAGATAGTAAACTCTCAAGATAATGAAAAACGTGAGAAGTATGTAGCTTATTTGTTTAAAAAAATGCAAAGAGAACAAGGTCTTTTAGAAAGAGACTGCGATAGACTTGTAAGAAATGATAGAGTTATATGGGCTTCTTGTATGGTTGCTTGTGGTGATGCCGATGGAGCAATAACAGGAAATACAAGAAGATTTGGAGCATCTTTAGATAAGGTTAAGCAAGTAATAGATCCAAGGCCGGGTGAAATAATGTTTGGTTTAAATATGGTTGTTTATAAAGGAAAGACTATATTTGTTGGAGATACAAGCGTTCATGAATACCCTAGCTCTGAAGAGTTAGCTGAAATTGCCATTTCTTCTGCAAGGGTTGTAAAATTATTTGGCTTTACACCAAAAGTTGCTTTCGTATCTCATTCAACTTTTGGCCAACCCCTTACAAGTAGAACTAAACATATTAAAAAAGCTGTTGAAATTTTAAAAAATAAAAATGTAGATTTTGAGTTTGATGGAGATATGCAACCAGATGTGGCTCTTAATGAAGAATACAAAGAACTTTATCCTTTTTCAAAAATTGTTGGTAATGCCAATATTTTAGTAATGCCCGGACAACACAGTGCAGCAATTTCTTATAAAATGATGAAGACTTTAGGAGAGACGAAAGTTATTGGACCTTTACTGATTGGTTTAGGCCAGCCAATTGAAATTGCCCCTTTAAGATCGTCTACATCAGAAATAATAAACCTAGCATCAGTAGCCGCTTATTCTGCTGATGTAATAGATTATAAAAAAAATTAATTCTTTTGGATTCTTAAATCTTCCACTAAAATAATACTTGCTACAACATCTTTAACATCAAGTATTTCCTTCGCTTCACTTACTACCTCGCTTTTTTCTTCCAATGTTAAAGAAATTCCATAAATAAATATTTTTTTTTTATATGTGTCTATTTGGTAGTTAGTAGCTTTAATTTTTTTATTAAATATTAAAGCTGTACGAAGTTGTGAGGTTATTAATAAATCCTTTGCAGATTGCTTAAAATTAAATTCTTCTTTAATTTTAATTTTATTTTTTACAGATCTGGCTCCTTTAGTTTCCCAGGCTAATTTAGTAATTTGAAGTTTTTCCTCTGGATCATCAACTTTGCCTGTTAAAAAAATTTTACCATCTAAAACTTTTGTTGATATTTTTAGTAGATATTTCTTGTCTATTAATATCAATCTTGCAGTTATATTTTTCGCCATAACAGAGTCGTCTATTTGTGTTCCTAGAGATCTTGGGTCTAGAGCAATACTAACACCCGTGCCAAATATACCATTTGATGCTGTACCCACACATCCAGTAAGAATTAAAAGTATTAAACTTGTAAAAATTATTTTATTTTTCATTTTTTAATTTCAAACAATAATTATAAATCTCTTTTTTTGAAACATCAGTATTTTGGCTAATCAAGTTAGTAATATCTTTAAGGCTTAATTTTTTTATCATCTTTTGAATGTTTTTTTTATCAGATTCTTTTAAAATTATCGATATTTTTTTTTCTTTTACTTTTTCAGAGATAACAATCGTAAGTTCCCCTTTGGGGTCAACTTTAAATGCCTCAAGTTTTTCGACATCAACCCTAATATATTCCTCAAAGAACTTCGTCATTTCTCTGCATACTAAAATTTTTCTTCCTGGAAAATAATTCTTTATATCTTTTACAGATTTATTAAATTTTCTTGGAGAGATAAAAAAAATAATACAAGCATCTAGGTTAGTTAATTTTTCGAAGTCTTCTTTTAATTTATTTTTTTTTTCAGGAAAAAAACCATAGAAGAAATATTTTTCACTAAATCCACTAATAGAAACTGCAGATGAAACGGCTGATGCTCCAGGTATAGGAAACACATCAATCTTGTTTATCAAACACTCATTAACAAGTATTGCTCCAGGGTCTGAAACAGAAGGAGTTCCTGCGTCAGAAACTAGCGACACAATAGAATTCAATTTTAGAATATCGATAATTTTTGATAAATTTTTTTTTTCATTAAATTTGTGGTTTGAAATAAGTTTTGACTTAATTTTATACCTGTCTAACAAATTTTTTGAAATACGGGTATCTTCACACAATATGTAATCTGAATTTTTTAGCACATCCAATGCTCTTAAAGTAATATCGCTTAAATTGCCAATGGGCGTAGAAACAATATAAAGTCCACTTTTAACTTTGTTATTTTTGTTTTCAGAATGTAGAATCATCAAATTATAATCTTTACAATAATAACATTAAAATGAAAAAATATATCAAAATTATACTACTTTTAACTTTAACTTTTTCAGTTTCTTTAGAAAGAGGATTGGCGGATGAAAAAATTAAGATTGGACTGCTTGTTCCATTAACAGGCAAAAATTCTGATATCGGTCAATCTATAGTCAAATCTACCAGGCTTGCTATTAATAAAATTAACAATAACTTAATTGAAATTATTCCTAGAGATACAGCGTCAGACCCTACTACCACCTTAAAATCAGCTAAAGAACTTTCTGAACTTGGTGTAAAAATTATAATAGGCCCAGTATTTAATACTAATCTTGTTTATCTTGATGAATTGAGGGAAATAATTTTTTTATCTTTAACCAATAAAGATAATCACGGCTCAAAAAATATTATTAGTGGAGGAATTAATGCTTCATCTCAATTAAGAGCTATAAAAAAATTTATAGAATTAAATAAATTAAAAAGAACTATATTTTTAACACCGGATGTAAATTACAAAAAGGAAATTGAAAAAGCTATATCAATTTCTAAAATAAAAATTACTAAAAATTATATTTACAGTACAGATCCTACTAAACTAACCAGCCAAATAGAAAAAATTACTCATTACACAAAGAGAAAGCAAAACCTTGAAGACGAAATAGTAAGATTGGAGAAGTCAGATCAAAATAATAAAGAAAAATTGATTGAAAGTTTAAAAAAAAAGGACACGATTGGTGACGTAAAATTTGACTCAATTATAATTGCAGACTTCAATGAAAGTTTAAAAAGTGTCACAACTTCTTTATTGTATACAGACGTATCCCCCAAAAAAAAATATTTTATAACCCTTAATCAATGGTTTGATCAGTCACTACTGAAGGAAACTAGCTCTCAACCCCTTTATTTTCCTTCAATCAATAAAAAAAATTATGAAGATTTTTCATCAGAATATTTTGAAAAATTTAACAAATACCCTAATCAACTATCTTTTTTAAGTTTTGATTTAGTTGGGCTTGTGTATTATTTAATACTTCAGAATAATTCAGTTATAGATCAAAGTATGTTTACAAAAAAAACTTTATTTAAAGGAAAAGTTGGAATCTTTGATATTAAAGACAATAAGATTAATCATATTTTAAATTTTTACAAAATAGAGAATAAAAAATTTAAAAAAATTTTTTGATTTTCTTAAAGGCCTTAAATCTGTGATCTATTTTATACTTTTGTGATGGTTTCATTTCACCAAAAGTATTTTTTTTACCACTGGGTATAAAGATAGGGTCGTAACCAAATCCCTTTTTCCCTTTTATTTTTGGAGAGATATATCCCTCTATTTTGCCAATTGAATTCATCATTTTGTAAGTTCCATAAATGGTTAGCGCACAAACAAATCTTGCTTTTACTTTTTTAGTTTTCCAATTTTTGTCTTTTCTGTCTAATTCTTTAAAAACTCTATTTATTGCTTTGAAAAAATCTCCTTTTTTTCCTCCCCATCTTGCTGAATAAATACCTGGCTCACCATTCAAGATATCTATTTCCAATCCAGAGTCATCTGACAGACAGATCATTTTTGATTTCTTGGCAAAATATCTAGCTTTAATTAGAGAGTTTTCTTCAAAAGTTTTCCCATTTTCAATAGGGCTTTTAATTTTAAAGTCCGACGGAGAGTAAATTTCAAGGTTTCTGGGCAATAAATCTCTAATTTCCCTCAATTTTCCTTTGTTATTTGTGCCTACCAATAATTTTATAATTTTTTTTTTTAACATCTAGCAATTATCAAATTTCTTACCATATAAGTGACAATGGAAAAAGATCAAAACATCAGTACTGAAAATCAAGATAAAGAAAAAAAAGATTTTACAACTGAAAAACAAAACATTGAATCAGAACAGGCTGCTGTAGAGGAGAAGGAAGAGATTCTAGAGATTATTCCTGAAGAAAAAATTTTAGAACTAGAGGACAAGTTAGCAAGAGCATTTGCAGAGATGGAAAACCAAAGAAGAAGGTTTGAAAAAGAAAGAGATGATGCTTTTAATTATGGAGGTTTCGCTTTTGCAAAAGAAACTTTAAACTTAATTGATAATCTAGAAAGATCAAAGCAAATATTAGAAAATGATGATGCCTTAAAAGATTCTGAAGCTTTAAAAAAAACTTTAGAACATTTTGATATTATCAATAAAGATATGGTTTCTATTTTATCTAAAAATGGAATTATACCTATAGACTCAATTGGTAAAAAACTTGATCCAAACTTTCATCAAGCTATGATGGAAATTGATGATGACCAAAAGGAGCCTGGGACAATCGTTCAAGAAATTCAAAAAGGATTTATGATGAAAGACAGGTTGCTTAGACCCTCTTTAGTAGGGGTTTCAAAGAAAACTGAAAATAAAGAGGAAAAAAGTGATGAAATTAAAGAAAATTCAGACAATTAATAATATTTGTCAGAACTTGAAGATTCAAAATTAACACTTATATGAGGGATAGAATTATATTATGAGCAAAATTATAGGAATAGATCTAGGTACAACAAATTCGTGTGTATCAATCATGGAAGGTAGTCAGCCTAAAGTATTAGAAAATGCAGAGGGTGCAAGAACTACTCCTTCAGTTGTTGCTTTTACTGATGATGGAGAAAAACTCGTTGGGCAACCAGCAAAAAGACAAGCAGTAACTAACCCTGAAAATACTATATTTGCTGTAAAAAGATTAGTAGGGAGAAGTTTTGAAGATCCTACTGTTAAAAAAGATATTGCAGCAGCCCCTTTTAAAATAGTTAATTCAGAAAAGGGTGATGCTTGGATTGAAGCGAAAGGTGAAAAATACTCGCCCTCACAAATATCAGCTTTTATTTTAATAAAAATGAAGGAAACAGCTGAAAAATATTTAGGACAAGCAGTAACCAAAGCAGTAATAACTGTTCCTGCTTATTTTAACGATGCTCAAAGACAAGCTACAAAAGATGCTGGCAAAATTGCTGGATTAGAAGTTTTAAGAATTATAAACGAACCTACTGCTGCTTCTCTTGCCTATGGTTTAGATAAAAAAAAAGAAAATAAAAAAATTGCTGTATACGACCTAGGGGGTGGAACTTTCGATGTATCTATTCTTGAACTAGGTGATGGTGTTTTTGAGGTTAAGTCTACAAATGGTGATACGTTTTTAGGTGGTGAAGATTTTGATAACACAATTGTTGATTATTTAATTGGAGAATTTAAAAAAGATAATGGTATAGATTTAAGAACTGACAAATTAGCTCTTCAAAGATTAAAAGAAGCTGCTGAAAAAGCAAAAATTGAACTTTCTTCAGCTGAGCATACCGATGTTAATTTACCATTTATAACTGCGGATAAAACAGGTCCAAAACATATTAATTTAAAAATGACTAGAGCTAAATTAGAAGCTTTGGTTGAGGATTTAATTTCAAGAACATTACCTCCTTGTAAAACTGCACTTAAAGATGCAGGTCTTACTGCAAATGAAATTGATGAAGTTGTATTGGTAGGTGGTATGACAAGAATGCCAAGAGTTTTAGCTGAAGTTAAAAACTTTTTTGGTAAAGAACCAAATACAAGTGTAAACCCAGATGAAGTTGTTGCTATGGGTGCAGCAATTCAGGCTGGTGTACTGCAAGGGGATGTTAAAGATGTGCTTCTTTTAGATGTAACACCTTTATCACTAGGAATTGAAACATTAGGTGGAGTTTCAACAAAATTAATCGAAAAAAATACAACTATTCCAACAAAAAAAAGCCAAGTCTTTTCTACAGCTGATGACAACCAACCAGCTGTATCTATAAGAGTACTTCAGGGTGAGCGAGAAATGGCTTCTGACAATAAAATGTTAGGAAATTTTGAATTAGTTGGTATTGCACCGGCTGCAAGAGGAATACCTCAAATTGAAGTAACCTTTGATATTGATGCTAATGGAATTGTAAGTGTTTCTGCAAAAGATAAAGGAACTGGTAAAGAACAAAAAATTCAAATTCAAGCTTCTGGTGGCTTAAGTGATGAGGAGATTGAAAAAATGGTTAAAGATGCAGAAGCAAACAAGGATGAGGATAAAAAGAAAAGAGAGTCAGTAGATGCAAGAAATCAAGCTGATACTTTAATTCACTCAACAGAAAAAAATGTAAAAGAACATGGTGCTAAAGTTTCAGATGCAGACAAGAAAGCAATAGAAGATGCTTCATCTGCCTTAAAAGAAGCAATTAAAGGAACTGATATAGAAGATATTAAGAAAAAAACAGAAACTTTAGTTCAGGCTTCTATGAAATTAGGCGAAGCTATCTATAAGTCTCAAGAGAAAAAATCAGATTCATCTAAGAATGATGAGGGGAAAAAAGAAGATAATGTAGTTGATGCAGATTTTGAAGAAGTAAAAGAAGAAGATAAAGAAGAAGTAAAAAAAGAAGATAAAGAAAAAAGCGCTTAAGACATACAACAACTATCATCTTAAAGTAACTTATGGCTAAAAGAGATTTTTATGACGTCTTGGGTGTCAGCAAGGGTGCAAATCCTGAAGAATTAAAATCAGCATACAGAAAACTAGCCGTAAAACATCACCCTGATAAAAATCCAGGTGATAAAGCTTCTGAAGATAAATTTAAAGAAGCGAGTGAGGCATACGGTATACTTTCAGATCAAGAAAAAAAGCAAAACTATGACAACTTTGGCCATGCAGCATTTGAGGGTGGCGGTGGTAGGCAAAGTAGTGGTTTTGGTGGGGCTGACTTTTCAGATATTTTTGAGGATTTTTTTGGAGATTTTGGAAGTGGTGGAAGGTCCAGAAGTGGAAGAAGTTCTAATAATAGAGGATCTGATTTAAGATATGATTTATCAATTACCCTTAGGGAGGCTTATGAAGGCAAAAAACAAGATATAAAATTTTCAACCACCGAAAAGTGTATTACATGCAAGGGTAATGGCTCTAAACCAGGCACCTCTCCTGATAGATGCACAGTTTGTGGTGGTAATGGAAAAGTTAGATCTAGCCAGGGTTTTTTTACTGTACAACAAACATGTCATCAGTGCGCTGGAAGTGGGGAAGAAATTACCAGTCCCTGCAATGATTGTAATGGCCAAGGCAATAAACAGGCATCAAAAAAACTATCTGTAACAATACCAAAAGGTGTTGATGATGGAACAAGGATAAGATTGGCAGGTAAAGGTGAGGCTGGTAGTAAAGGTGGTACGAGTGGAGATTTATATTTGTTTATAAATATTCATACTCATGATCTTTTTAAAAGGTCAGATGAAAATTTATTTTTTGAATTTCCTATATCGATAGCTGATGCTGCATTAGGAACAACAATTGAAATACCAACAATTGATGGCGGTAGAGCAAAGATTAAGATACCTGATGGAACTCAAAACGGAAAACAGTTTCGTCTAAAAGGTAAAGGAATGCCTTATATAAGAGGTAGTGGAAATGGTGATCTTTATGTTCAAGTAAATACTGAAGTTCCTATTTCATTAAATAAAGCACAAAAAGATTTACTTGAGAAATTTAGACAAATAGAAAATGAAAAATCAAATCCAAGTATTAAAAAATTCTTTCAAAAGGCCAAAAGTTTCTGGAAAAACTAAAAGACTAATTCACTAAAAAAGGTTAATATTTTCTTAAATGAAAAAAATTAATA
>Ga0307986_10000654_pt1 | contig 25360 bp, 25 predicted proteins | sample EllFjometageno82_FD_203170 | JGI IMG/M metagenome (GOLD analysis project Ga0307986, IMG submission 203170) | Marine microbial communities from Ellis Fjord, Antarctic Ocean - #82 | ecosystem: Environmental > Aquatic > Marine > Unclassified | place: Southern Ocean | collected 2014-10-09 | reverse complement strand
TTTAATAACTGTGTATGAAACAAATAGGCTAAAAAAAGATAAAGCAGGAAAAGACATAACCAAGATTAACAACGATCTATTTGTGGAAATTTTTAGACCTAAGTTTACAAATAAACTTGAGTTGATAAATATAAATAACAAATATTATTTAAGCGAAGTCTTAAATATAGATAAAATTGCAAGAACCTTGGAAGATAAAGAAATTAGAGAAGCTATTGTATCACAACTAAAAACAAAAAATGTTATTGAAAACAACTCAAAAATTGTAAAAGATTTATCTGAAAAAAAATTTGACAAAGAAAAGTTTCAAAAATTTAGTGACAAAAAAAAACTTGAAATTAAAAAAATAACATTAAAAAGCGTTAAAGATGAGACTGTTTTTAATTCAAATATGATTAAAGAAATATTTAAAGTTAATAACGGAGATTATCAACTAATTACAAACAGTTTATTGACTAAAAACTATTTAATTTTAGCGGAAAAAACCGAAAAATTACTGTTTGATAAAAATACAAAAGACTACAAACAATATAAAACTAAAGCCAAATTTAATTTAACTAATCAAATCTATAATACTTTTGACAAAACAATTAATGATAAATACGATGTGAATATCAACGAAAAAGTATTAAAACGCGTTAAAAATACCCTCTAATGAAACTAAATATTAGTTTTAGTTCTTTTAAAAAAAATCACAGACTAAAGAAAGATCAGCTTATTTATAAGGTAAAGAAATGCAAAGATTATAGGCAGATTGAAAATATCTTCAATTTTTTATTAGTTAAAAAAAATAGTTTTATTTTTGAGTCAGTTGAGAAAGGATCAATTAGAGGTAGATATACAATAATAGGATTGAATCCTGATAAAATATGGGATGTTAATAAAAATATCATTACAGAAAAGTTTGAAGGGCGAAAAAAAATTATTAAAGAAAAACCTTTAACTTTTTTAAACAAACTAATTAATAGATTTAATACTAGGGTCCCTAAGGGTATACCGGCAATGTCTTCAATGCTTGTAGGGTATTTTTCCTATGACGTTATTAGATATGTAGAAAATATAAACAATAATTGTATTGATGATCTTAAAATTCCAGATGTGCGTATGGCTAGACCTAAAAATTTAGTTATCTATGACAACTTAAAGAAAAAAATTTTTTTTATTGAAAATATTTATCGTGAAACTAAAATAAATAATTATTTTGAAAAGTATCAACTAATTAAAAAAAATTTTGAAACTTATGAAGATTATAGCAATATTAAATTACCTATAAAATTTACCTTTCGTAAAAATAAAAATAAACTGAAAAGTAATATTTCAAAAAGTAAATTTAAAGCTTCTGTTAGGAAAGCTAAGGAATACATAGCTAAAGGTGATATTTTTCAAGTTGTTTTAAGTCAAAGATTTGAACGAAAAATAAATAAAACGCCACTTGAAATTTATAACTATTTAAGAAAATCAAACCCTTCTCCGTTTATGTTTTATTTTAACTTTGATGATTTTAAAATAATAGGTAGTAGCCCCGAAATTTTAGTCAGATTGAGAAATAATCAGATAACAATTAGACCAATAGCAGGTACTAGACCTCGTGGGTCCACAAATACTCAAGATGCAAAATATGAAAGGGATTTATTAAAAGATAAGAAAGAATTAGCAGAACATCTAATGCTCCTTGATCTAGGTAGAAACGATGTTGGTAAAGTTTCAAAAATTAATACCGTCAAAGTAACAGAAAGCTTTACTGTAGAGAAGTACTCTCACGTAATGCATATTGTTTCTAACGTTGTTGGACAATTTGATCGAAAAAATTCAGTATTTGAAGCCTTATTATCTGGTTTTCCAGCAGGTACTGTCAGTGGTGCGCCCAAAATAAGAGCGATGCAAATCATTGACGAATTAGAAAAAAATAAACGAAAACTCTACGCAGGTGGAATAGGTTATTTTACTCCCAACAAAGAATTTGATACTTGCATTGCTTTAAGAACAGCTCTCATAAAAAATGATAAATTTTATGTTCAGGCTGGAGCTGGAATTGTCGCAGATAGTGTACCTGAAAATGAATATCAAGAAACAATTAATAAAGCTAAAGCATTAATGAGTGCTGTTGATTAAATGAAAATTTTACTTATAGATAACTACGATAGTTTCACATACAATTTATTTCATTATATCTCGAAACTTAAATGTAAAGTTGATGTTGTGCGAAATGATAAAATTACACCTAAAGATATTTTAAAAAATAAATATAAAAAAATTGTTATCTCACCAGGCCCTGGCAATCCATCACAAGCTGGTAACTGTCTTGAAATTGTAGAACGTTTACATAAAGATTTACCTATTTTTGGTGTATGCCTAGGTCATCAAATAATTGGACAAGTTTTTGGTGGTAAAATTACAAGAGCTAAAAAATTAATGCATGGAAAAATGAGTAAAATATATTTTAAAAAAGTTGGAATATTTAAGAGTATTAAATTACCATTTCAAGCTACAAGATATCATAGCCTTATTGTGGATAGAAAAACCTTTCCTGATTGTCTAACTATTACTGCAGAAACTAAGGATAAAACTATAATGGGAGTTATGCATAATCAATATGATGTACACGGTGTTCAATTCCACCCCGAAAGTATAAATACAAAAGTTGGTATGCAAATAATTAAAAATTTTATAAACCGTTCAGATTAATGAAAGATTTTATTATAAAATTGGAGTCTGGTAAAAACCTTTCTTTTGAAGAGAGTAAAAATCTTTTTTCAAACATAATGGGTGGAAAATATAATGAAATAAATACTATAAAAATTCTTGAGGCTCTTTCAAAAAAAGGAGAGACTAAAGATGAGCTAGCTGGTGGAATTTTTGTGATGAGATCGAAAGCTAATATAGTTAAAGCTCCAGAAGGCACAATAGATACTTGCGGGACGGGTGGTGACGGGCAAAATTCTTTAAATATTTCAACAGCATCGGCAATAGTTTTAGCAAGCATGGGCATAAAAGTTGCCAAACATGGAAATAGAGCAGTTTCATCAAATTGTGGATCCGCTGATGTTTTACAGGCATTAAAAATAAACATTAATCTAAGTCCTGAGGAAGTTGAAAAATCTATTGAAAAAGTGAACTTTGCTTTCATGTTTGCTCCAAATTACCACCAAGCAATGAAGCATGTTGCTAACGCTAGAAAAAAAATAGCCAGAAAAACTATTTTCAATCTTATTGGGCCTTTGAGTAACCCCGCACAAGTTAAAAGACAAGTTGTTGGGGTTTTTAATAAAAAATGGATGATACCATTTGCAGAAGCTCTAAAAGAAAATAATGTTGAAAAGGCATTTATTGTTCATGGTGAGGATGGAATGGATGAAATATCACCTTTTACAAAAACCAGAATTGTTGAACTTAGCAATGGTGATATTAAAAGTTTTATAATTGATCCTGCTAATTTAAATATTACAAATAAAAATAAAGAAAATTTAAAAGGTAAAAATGCTGAATATAACGCACAGAAAATAATTGATATATACAAAAGTAAAGATGATGAGTTTTCTGACTCAGTTGCTTTAAATGCCGCTGCAGGTTTAATTGTTTCAGAAAAAGAAAAAAATTTTCAAAACGCTTATGAATATAGCAAACAACATTTAAGGTCTGGAAAAGTTTATGAACATTTAAAAAAAATTCAGGCTATTTAGTGGAAAATATTTTAAAAAAAATTATTAAACAAAAGAAAAAAGATCTTAAAGTCGTAAAAGAAAAAATTTCACTAAATGCTATTGATAATAAAATTAAATCACTAAGTAATTTTTTAGATTTTAAAAGAGCTTTAGTTGATTGTGAAAAAAAAAATCAAGTTTCTTTAATTGCTGAAATTAAAAAAGCAAGTCCTTCTGCTGGTATTATAAGTAAAGATTTTGATCCTGTCAAAATTGCCAGTCTGTATTCAGAGAATAATGCAACTTGTCTATCAGTTCTAACTGAAGAAAAATTTTTTTTAGGAAACTTAAACTATATTGCTGATATAAAAAAAAAATTAAAATTACCTATCCTGGCTAAAGACTTTTTTATTGACCCTTACCAAGTGGCCTATTCAAAAAGTTTTGGTTGTGATTGTATCTTAATAATTTTATCTGCTTTATCTGAAAAACAATCAGATGAGATCTATGACGAGGCATTAAAAAATGAATTAAGTGTTATTGTAGAAGTTCATGATGAATATGAAGCAGAGAATGCTCTAAAATATAGTAAAGCAATAATAGGTATTAATAATAGAGATCTTAAAACTTTAAATGTTTCATTGGACAACTCCATTAAGATACAAAAAAAATTAACCTCTCATCTAAATCCTTTAATTTCTGAAAGTGGAATTAAAAATAGAAAAGATGCTCAATATATTTATGATAAAACTGGTATTAAAAATTTCTTAATAGGTGAATCACTTCTCTCTAGCGGCGAACCAGGTAAATTAATTCAAGAAATATTATCAATTAACCTTTAAAATCAGGGTTTATTAGTGATTGATATTAAAAGAGAACTTTTATAGAACATACATGTACAGGTTTTGTTCTTATGCTTACAAAAAAACAAAGAAACTTACTTATTTATATAAATAAAAAAATTAGATCAACTGGGATCTCTCCCTCTTACGAGGAAATGAAACTATCACTCAACTTAAAGTCGAAATCAGGAATTCATAGATTAATTTCAGCTTTAGAAGAAAGAGGATTTGTTAAAAGACTCGCTCACAAAGCAAGGGCCTTAGAAGTTGTTAAGTTACCTGAGAATGCAAGTGCAAATGATATATTTAACAATTTTACACCAAGCGTTATTAAGGGAGGTTTAGACGATTCTCCAAGTTCAGCTGGTGAAATTTCAATATTAGGTAGTATAGCAGCAGGTACTCCTATTGAAGCTATACAACAAGAAGTTGATAGAGTTGCCTTACCTGAAAATTTACAAAACAATGGTGAACATTACGGGCTTAAAGTTAAAGGTGACTCAATGATTGAGGCGGGTATTAACGACGGTGACACAGTAATTGTAAAAAAAACAAGCAATGTTGACAGTGGTCAGATTGCTGTAGTTTTAATTGATGGCCAAGAGGCAACTCTAAAAAGAATTAAAAAAAAAGGTAATACTATTGCACTTGTGGCGGCAAACAAAGATTATGGGACTAAAATATACGCTGCTAGTAGAATAAAAATTCAAGGGAAACTAGTCTCTTTGTATAGAAACTTCCATTAAAATAGTCTAATTGAATTAAATGAGTTTTGTTTGTAGGTTTGCGCCTTCTCCAACTGGCCCTCTTCATATTGGTGGTGTTAGAACAGCTTTATTTAATTGGCTGCTAGCTAAAAAAAATAATGGAAAATATTATTTACGAATAGAAGACACTGATAAAGAAAGATCAAAAGAAGAATTTAAACATCAAATAATAAGTTCATTATCCTGGTTGGGTATTGAACATGACGGTAAGGAGTATATTCAATCTAAAAACATAAATAAACATATGAGTGTAGCAAATGAGCTAATTAAAAAAGGTTTTGCATATCATTGCTATTGCTCAGGTGAAGAACTTGAGGGTCAAAAAATATTAGCCAAAAAAAAAAATCTTCCTTTTATTTACAATCGTAAGTGTAGAGATTTAAAGAATAAGAGTGATAAACCTGCGGTTTTAAGATTTAAAAGTAAGATTTCAGGATCAGCGTTAATTAAAGATCTAGTTCAGGGAGATAAAAATATTTCAAATTCAACCCTTGAAGATTTTGTGATATTGAGAAGAGATAACACACCCACTTACCAGTTATCTGCAACAGTAGATGACCATGAAATGAAAGTTACTCATGTCATTAGAGGTGACGATCACATAATAAATTCTTTTAAGCAAAAACAAATTTACGAAGCTATGGATTGGGTAGTACCAAATTTTGCACATATTCCTTTAATACATAGTGAAAAAGGGAAAAAATTATCAAAAAGAGATAATGCGTCAACACTGGAAGACTACAAAAAAATAGGAATTATGCCTGACGCATTAAGAAATTATTTATTAAGACTAGGATGGTCGCACAAGGATAAAGAAATTTTTACCAAGCAAGAAAGTATTGATTTATTTGATTTAAGTGGAGTTGGAAAATCACCGTCAAAATTAGATATGTCGAGAATACTCTCTATGAATGAAACATATATCAAAATGATTAATGAAAATGAACTTTTCAAACTACTTAAAGAATACGTATCAAAATACAAGAAACCTTTTGATGAATCTAAAGACAGTAACCTTATAAAATGTATGAGTTTTCTTAAAAATAAAGCGAAAACATTGGAAGATATTTTTAACAATTCTCAATATATAATAAACGATGAGATAAAAATTGGCGATGAAGAGCAAAAACTTTTAGACAATCAATCTAAATTAATAATAAAAAACTTCATCTCTGACTATGAAAAACTATCTTCTCTAAATAAAGAAACTTTAGATGTGATAACTAAATCGTTAATTGAAAAATATAAGACTAATTTTAAAGGTGTGGGCCAACCATTGCGAATTGGCTTGACAGGTTCTAGATTTGGACCAGGATTATATGACGTTATTCTATCGTTGGATAAAGATGAAGTGGTAAAAAGATTAAGAAAAATATAATTAATGAAAATAGCTACTTCTTTTAGAATTAGAAAAAGTTCATTTTATGACAAAAAATCTGATGCACCATTTAAAATTAGTAGATCTAAATTCAGTAATTTTTTAAGTTGTAAAAGATGTTTCTACTTAGATCGAGTTGTAGGATTAAAAGAACCATCCATGCCAGGCTGGGCACTAAACAGCGCTGTAGATGAGCTTTTAAAAAAAGAATTTGATCAGTATCGTAAAGATCAGAAACCTCACCCTGTAATGATTCAACACAATTTAGATTACATCCCATTTCAACATAAAGACTTAGACGTGTGGAGAAACTCTTTAAAGGGCGGAATTTCATACTTAGATGAAAAAACAAATTTAATAATACATGGTGGTATTGATGATATATGGTTTGATCTAAAAGAAAAAAAACTAGTTGTAGTAGACTACAAAGCCCAATCTACGAGCTACCCTGTGTCGATACATTCTTACTTAAATAGTGAATGGCACTCAGGTTATAAATTACAGATGGAAATCTACGTTCACATTTTAAGAAAAATGAATTTTAATGTTTCTGACAAATCATATTTTTATGTCTGCAATGGTGAAAAAACTAATAATAAATTTGAAAATAAAATGGATTTTAAAGCTACACTTGTTCCTTACAGAGTTAACATTTCTTGGATAGAAGAAAAATTATCTGAAATGAAAGAAGTTCTTAATCTAGATTCTCCACCTGACATTGTTCCCACTTGCGAAAAATGTGCCTACTTAAAAGGTGGAAAGAAATACTTTTAAATAAATATATAAATGAAAAAATATTTCAATGAAATTCAAGCAATAGCTTTTTGTGGGCTTATTACATTTATATTTTTAATCATTTCAGTAGAGTTTTTAGAATGGGCTGTTAAATTTTCATTTTGGGAAGGATCTTTAGGTGCTTTATACCTATCTTTAAACATGTTCCAAAAGTTAACAGTTTTATGGTTTTTAGGAGTTCCTCTTTATTTAGTAAAAATAATATTTGAGAGAAAATAATACAAGTAATATATAGATATTTTAATGACAGGTTTTTTAATTTATTCAATATATTCATATTTAGGTTCTTTGATGAGTTGGAGAATTGAAAAATTATACAGAAATCAAAATAACGATAAACAAGTAAAAATATGGTTGGTATTAAAAAATATTTTTAGAGTTACTGGTACCGCTCTCTTAATAGCCCACTTGTTATCATAAAAAAATAAAATTTACATTAAAGAGAAAAAATATTTCTACTAAAATCATTTTTTATTATAAAAATTTATTTAAAAATAAACTAGCTAATTCAGATGAAGGTTTTTCTGTTTTAAATCCATCTAATATAATTTGTGTTTTTTTAACCTGTTCTTTCATTTTTGCAGGCGAGTCCAAAAAATTACTTACTACTTTATAAATTTTTTTTGGATTGCAGTTTGATTGTAATAACTCAGGTATAATTTCTTCATTCGCAACAATATTAATTATATTTGCGTACTTAATTTTGACTAATATTTTTATTATTAAAAAATTAATAAAATTCATCTTATATAAGATAACAGAAGGAATTTTAGAATTGCATATTTCTAGAGAAACTGTTCCTGATTTAGCGACAGCAAATATTGATTTTTTAAGTACATGAGATTTGATTACATCGTCACTTATTATTTCACAATTACCTAAGCCACTATTTTTAACATAAGATTGAATTGACTTATTGTGTTCTATAGTTGAGTGAAACACAAAAGTTATATCGTTATACTTTTTTTCCATTAATTTAATAAAGTTAAGTAGAATTGGCATTAAAGTTTTAATTTCTGAGATACGGCTGCCAGCAAAAATTGATATTAATGCTTTATTTTTTTTTATAAGTTGGTTGATATCAATTTTATCATCTTTTTTATTTTCTAATAAAGGATGTCCTACAAATTCGCAACTTACCTGTTCTTTATCAAAGTAAGGTTTTTCAAAACTAAACAATAATAAAATATGATCGATAAACTTCTTAATTTTTTTAACTCTCCCTTCTCTCCAAACCCATACTTGAGGAGCAACGTAATGTATTGTTTTAATATTAGGATTTTTTTTCTTAACTCTCTCGGCTACTCTTAAAGTAAAGTCTGGGCTATCGACAGTAAAGAGAATGTCAGGTTTAAATTCTAAAATAGCCTCAACAGTTTTATTAATTTTATTATTAATTTTAAATATATTTAAAAGAACATTAGTAAAGCCAAGGTATGTGATTTCTTTTAGTTCGTATATTGATTTAATTCCTAAAGATTTTAGCTGTTCACCTCCTACAGATAAATATTCTATGTTTGGATTGAGTAAATTAAGTTTAGATATAACTTTTAAAGCCAGTTTATCGCCAGATGGTTCTCCCGTTAATATAAATATTTTTTTCATTCAGCGGCAATAAAAATTTTGTTTTTGTTTGCAAAATCTATCAACTGACTTTTTTCTAAACAAATATTTTGTTTATTTTTTAAAACTACCCCTTTTAAACCTGCTTTTTTACATTGTTTTAAAGTTTTTAAACCAATCGTTGGTAAATCTATTCGTAAGTCTTGTTTTTTCTTTGGAAATTTAACTAAAACTCCTTTTGATACATTTTGTTTTTTTTTAATTTTTTGAAGCATTTTCTCCGTACCGTTATTTTCTTCTACTGCGATAACTTTATTGTCTCTAACTACTGTACCTTGGCTAAAACTATAGTTATTTAATCTGTTTAAAGTCAATATACCTTTGCTAATATCTTTTTTGTCTTCTCTACTTGGCTTTGTTTTGGTGTGAACACCTTTTTTTAAGCTAAACTCAGGTGTGAATGTTAAGGAGTCTAAAGTTTTAATCTTTTCTTGCCTGAAAATTTTAATAACCTCTTTTAAAATAGCTGCATCTCCTATTTTAGAAGCTTTAATAATTCTTGGAATATAATAAACACCTTTTAAATCTAATTTAAGATTTAAAAAATTAGGCTTATTTACTTTCCCTGCAAAAAGTACATTTGAACAATTGTTTTTTTTTAAAGTATTTATAATCTTTCCTATTTGACCAATTGAGATCGAGTAAAAGTTTTTATCTTTTTTAAAATTTTTCTTTTTTGTTAAATCAATAATTAAGTATTTTATTTTAATTTTCTTTATTTTTTTTAGGATCTCTTTTGGGAAATTTGTTTCTCCAAATATTAATCCGATCATATTAATCTTGTCTTAATGGTGTGCAAATTGCTCTTTTTTTATCTTTTGTTATGAAGCCAACAACTTCCTCAACAAGTTTATTATCTTTAAATTCATTATTTATTTTTTCAAGATTTTCATGAATTTTTTTTGAAGAAAAAATTTTTTTATAGGCTTTATCTAATTCTATGATCTTTTTATTTTCATAATTTTTTCTTCTTAGACCTATTAAATTTAACCCTTGTAAATGATTTCTATTTCCAATTGATAGACCAAACGGAATAACATCTTTTAACACACCAGTCATGCCTCCAATCATAGCTAATCTTCCAATTCTAGTGAACTGTTGAACTGCAGAGTTTCCTCCTATCACAACTGAGTCTTCTATAGTTACATGCCCTCCTAACGGGACGTTATTTGCTATAATTACATTATTTCCAACTTTACAGTCATGCGCAATATGAGAAGAAATCATAAACAAACAATTATTACCTATACTTGTTTGCCCTCCTCCACCTGCTGTTCCCGGGTTAATGGTTACATACTCTCTAATGGTGTTTCTTTCACCTATAACTAAACTGTTAAGTTCATCATTGTATTTAAGATCCTGTGGTGCGGTACCAATGCTTGCAAAAGGAAAAATTTTAGTTCCTTTTCCTATTGATGTATTTCCTTCAACATGTACATTTGAAATTAATTCAACGTCATCGTCTAATTGTACTAAATCTCCAATATTACAAAATGGGCCAATCTTTACATTGGAGCCGATTTTGGCTTTTTTTGAAATAATGCTAGAACTATGTATCATTTTTTATCTACTATAGTTGCAGACCACTGAGCATCGGCCATTCTTTTTCCATCTACTTTTGCGATACCTTTATATTTCCAAACTCTACCGTGCGATCTTATAGCTTCAATCTCTAAATGAAGTTCACAATCTGGTATAACAGGATTTCGAAACCTAGCTTTATCTACACCCATTAAATAAACTAATTTATTATCATATTCTTTAGGATCTATTCCATATGCTGTCAATGCTGCAGCAGCTTGCCCAAAAGCTTCTACAATTAAAACTCCTGGCATTACAGGCTGTCCGGGAAAATGTCCTTGAACATAAAAGGCATTTTTTTTAACATACATAATAGCTGTAGCTGATTTCAAATGAACAATATTGATAAGTTTATCGATTAAGAGCATTGGTGCTCGATGTGGTAATAAATCTTCTATTTTTTTTCTATCTATTGTGTCTGTCATTTTTTTTGAGTTTTTTTAATAAATTCTTTTAGTGGTACGGCAGGGTAGCCCATTACAATTTTTCCATTTGATATATCTTTTACAACGCCACTGCCCCCACCTATCTTAACATTATTTCCAATTTTTAAATGGCCAGAGATACCTGCTTGTCCTCCGATAGAAATATTGTCACCTAAAGTAGAACTTCCAGCAAAACCAACTTGCCCTGCTATCATACAATTATCTCCTATTTTCACATTATGAGCTAAATGCACCTGATTGTCTAAAAAGGTATTTTTTCCGATGACGGTATCTCCTATAGAGCCTCTATCAATAGTACAGTTAGCGCCAAGTTCAACGTTATCTTTTAATATAACTTTTCCTACATGAGGAAATCTTAGATTTTTATTTTTTAAAGGAATAAAACCAAATCCTTTTAATCCAATTTTACATCCGTCTTGTACAACCACATTATTTCCTATTATTGAGTTTCTCAAAACTACTTGAGCACCAATTATACAGTTTTCTCCTATAGAAATATCGTGCTCAATTATTGTATTGCTGCCTATGATTGTATTTTTTCCTATTTTACAGTTTTTACCAACTAAAACATTATTTCCAAATCTTACCTTTGGATATCTTGATTTGGAGGGTTTTTTTAATGAAAGATCTGGAATATCAATGTCAGAATTTGGATAGAATTTTTTTGTAATTTTACATAATTCAAAAAGTACATTTTTAACTATTATTGGCTCACAGCTTTTTGGTAAATAAATTTTTAATCTATCGGTAGTTAAACAGCATGCTGCTTTAGTAAATTTTGCAGACTCAATATAATTAGCTGATTCTAGAAAAGACGTATCTAAGTTACTAGCATCATTTAATGATTTAACGTCATAAATTTTAGTTCTTTTTTTATGATCAATATTATCAAATAATTCTTTAAGCAAAAAAGGTCCTTTTTGCTTAAAGAAAATATTTTTAATCATCAAGACTAATTTATTTTTAACGATGGTACTTCTTTATTTAAGATTTCTATTATTTGATTTGTGATTTCTAAATTAGTGTCTCCCATAACAACAATTTTTTTGTCTAAAACTATTCTAATTTTATTATCTTCCATATACTTTTTAACAATCGGATTTACAGCTTTTAACAATTCATCTTTTGCTTTATTTCTTGATTTAGCTAGATTATTAAGAGAATTTTGTTTGCTTTTTTGTAAGTCAGAAACTTTTTTTCTAAGAGTCTCTACTTTTTTTTTGTACTCCTCTGCCGGTATGTTTTTTTTTTGAGAGATTATTTCAGATTCATCTTTTCTTATACTCAACTCTAATTTATTAAATTTTTTGGAATTAATTTCAAATGTTTTTTTTAATTTTTCTTGAGCTTCAGCTCCAGACTTACTTACGTTTAGTACTTTAGTATAATCTATAAAATAGGTATTATCAGCAAAAGAGCTTAGAGAATATGCCGTAAATAAGATTGTAATAAAAATTAGTTTTTTCATATTAATTACTTTTTAGTTTTTTCATATTAGTTGCTATTTATCTTAAAATGAAGCTCCTAACTTAAAGTTAAAAGTTTCAGTAACATCGGTATTTGCTTTAGTTAGGTTTTGTGCAAAAACAAAGGCCATTGGACCAACTGGAGATAGCCAACTTGCCATAACTCCTGCGGAAGATCTAATTTTATTTGAGTCTTCTAAATTTTTATCGTAATCAACCCCCCAAAGATTTCCTGCATCAAGGAATAAACCTACATCAGTTTTTGTGCTTTCCGGTAAAAGATTAGGAAGACTTAACTCTAAATTTGTAGACACAGCAAAATTTCCACCAACATAATCTACTCCATCTTTGGGGCCGATTTTTCCAGCTTCAAAGCCTCTCAATCTACTATTTGGTAAAAATACTCTTTTACTTAGTCTTACATCTTTATCGTTTAAGCCATTGATAGCTGAACCATAAAATTTAAATGTTGCTATTGCATCTGATGTCAGAGATTCGTATTTGCTAAAAGCGTAAGTATTTTTTAGGTAAGGGGCATCTGCATATATAGGAATTGCTTGGCTAAAACTTGAGATATATCCATCCGTAGGGTTATAAACTTTATCGCGGTTATCTAGAGAAATAGCGTAGTCAAAGCTTAAATCTGAAAAACCACCTTTTTGTTTTTTTAAAGCATCTGATGCTGAATCTTCTACTTTTAAATCATCGTATGAAAATTTTAAATTTGGTGACAAATATACGTTCCTATACTGTTCAAATCTTGTTCCAATACCAGTAGTTATAATATTATTTTTAAATCCAGAATTTGGCTTATTATTTTGAGTATTTGAAATAAAATAATTCAAAGAATTCCCAGAATAGTTATAGTTTGGATCTGTAACTTTTAGCCCACCTTTAAAAGTTTCAGCGCCAATCTCTAAACTAGTTGACACACTGATACCTTTACCAAGCCAGTTATTTTCATTCACAGAAAATTGAAAAGATCCACCGTTAGTTCCAATGCCTGCTCCGGCACTAATTTCTCCTGTCGCTTGTTCTTCTACATTAATTTCAATGATCTTTTGATTTACATTTTTTCCTTCTGTTATTTTTTTTTTGACATCAGAAAATAATCTTCTTGCTTTGAGTTTAGCTATAGATTGGTCAAGTTTTAAATTATTAAATGGATCTCCTTCGTCGAGTAGAAGTTCTGATCTTATAACAGACTCATCTGTTACTGTATTTCCAACAACATTTATTTTTTCAACTAACTGTTTTTTTCCTTCGAAAATGTTAATTTTTATCTCGATTACACCCGCTTCTAAAACTTCATTAACAGAATGTTCAATAAATTGTAAATCATTAATGGCTATTAAAAGATCAAGTTCATCTAATAACTTTTTGACTGAAAAAGGTGAGTAGTATTTTCCTATAATTTTTTTAAAGCTTTTTTGCAATGGGAAAAATAATTCTTTATCCAGAACATCGCTTACGTTGGTGCTGATTTTGTTTACCCTATATCTAGTACCTGCATTAATAGTATAGGTAAGAGTTGTTACGTTCTCTTTACTAAGTTCTGCATTGTTTGAAAGGACCTGGACGTCATAATAACCAAGTGATTTGTAGTAATTGATTAATAATCTTTTATCTAATTCTATATTACTATAATTCAAGAATGTATTTTTAGATAAAAATTTCCAAAAAGTTTTTTCTTCTGAAACAATAACGTCTCTTAATCTTTTTTCTTTGATTTTTTTATCTCCAATAAAATTTATTCTTGCGATGTTTGTTTTTTTTCCTCTATCTAAAACATAGACAAGATTTATTCGATTATCATCAAATTTTTCTACTTTAGCATCTACAGTTACGAAATTGTAACCTATAGACCCGTAGATTTTTTTAATTAAATTAATATCTTTTGACAATTTGTTCTCGATAAAGCTTTCCTTAACTTGAAGCTCAAGTTTTTTAAGAACAGTTTTTTTTATCGATTTGGATTTTTCTCCTTCAATTTCAATAAAGTTAATAATTGGATACTCTTTAAGAGCGATATTCAATACACCGTTAGATAAAGATATTTTTATATCCTCAAAGAACTCAGTGTCATATAAATTTTTTAATACCTTATCTATCGCAAAGGGGGAGTAATCTTTTCCAAATTCAATTTCACCATAAACTTTTATTGTTTCTTCACTAAATCTATCGTTACCACTTACTTCAAGTTTTTCAACAACTTCAGCACGTAGATTGAAAAAAATTAAAAGGAATATAACAATGTAAAATTTTTTAGTCATCAATTATTGTCTTTCACAATTTGTAAAGCAGTTTTTCTTGCCCAATGGTCAATAGTATAAATGTTTTTTACACTATCTGAAGGCAATTTTGAAGTTTTTATATAGTCCTTGTTTTTCAAAACATGTTTCAAATTTCCCACAATATCATTAAAATTAATGTTGTTATGAAGAAATTCATCAACAAATATTTCATTTGCAGCATTAATTATAATTGCTGACGCTTTTCGACTGTTCATTACAGGTATCAAACTTACGGCAGGAAATTTTTTTTTATCAACTGGGAAAAAATTCAAAGTTTCAATTTTATTGTAAGATTTATTTTTTAAGGTAAAAAAATTTCTATAATTAAAATATTTTAATAATGCATTTCCAATTGGAATCCTCATGTCGGGTACATGGTGTAAAAAAAGTGATGTACCATTTTTTAATTTTATAATTGCGTGAATAAGTGAATCTGGATGGATTATAATCTCATATTGATTAAGACTAAATGGAAAAAGTTTTAATGCTTCAGTAATTTCTAAAACTTTATTCATTAGCGTTGCTGAGTCAACTGAAATTTTTTTTCCCATTTTCCATTTTGGATGTTTTATTGCATCTTTGGGTTTTATATTTTTAAATTTATCAATGTTAGAATTAAGAAAAGGTCCTCCAGAAGCTGTTATATAAATCTTTTCAACTTGATCCATTGAATAATTTTTTAATAGTGTTGCTATAGAAAAGTGTTCGGAATCTATAGGTATTAATTGAGTTTTATATCGAGTTGAATTTTTTTTTATTAAATCCCATCCACAAATAATTGCTTCTTTGTTAGCTAAAAGAATCTTTTTACTAATTTTTGCAAAAAGAATAGTAGGTTCCAATCCTGCGATCCCAGGAATAGCCGAAACGGTTACATCAATTTTATTTATATATTTATGAACGTTCGAAATGTTGTTTAAGAAAAATATTTTTTTATTTCTATATTTTTTTTTTACTCTTTCGTAGACTTTTTTATTATTAATAATTACTAATTTTGGTTTAAAAATCTCTATTTGATTAATAATTTTCGAATAATTTTTATTGGCAATAATTAACTCGACCTTAAATTCTTTAGATTTTTTTACTATTTCAAGTGTTGATTGGCCGATAGATCCAGTGGAACCAAGAACAGCAATAGTTTTTTTTTTCATTTTATATTAATGCAGTTAATTTTAATATTGAGCAAAACATTAAAACAAATATTAAGCCATCAATTCTATCCAGTATTCCACCATGCCCTGGCAAAATATTGCTTATATTTTTAATTTTAATTTTCCTTTTCCAAAAAGACACAAAAAGATCACCCAACTGACACACGAAAGATATTAAAATAGTCAATATTAAAAAATTAAATTTAAAAAAGTCTATTAATAGTTCACCAGAAAAAAATATTTGTATTAAGTTTAACAAGGGTAATGACAAGCAACTCAAAACTATAGATCCGATTGAACCAGAATAAGTTTTATTTGGACTTATCCTTGTCAGTTTTTTACCCTTAAATATTTTACCAAAAATATATCCTCCAGAATCAGATAAAAAAGTAGAAATTATGATCCAAAAAAGAATGATTAAAGAATACTCAGTACTGCCTCTTAAGTAATAGAAAGAATAAAAAGAGAGAATTAATAAAATATTTGCAAGCAGGATAAAAAAAATATTCTTTGTATTTTTGATTATTTCATAAATACATAAAAAATAAACTAATATTAGTAATGATATAATATAAATTCCAGAATAGACTGTTACAAAAAATAAAATTGGCAGAAGAACTAGAGAAGTTAATATTCTGTTTAAAGTTTCTTTTCTCATATTAAATTCCTCCAAAATTTCTTTTTATTTTATAGTATTTTTTTATTATTTTTTTTAAATCATTTTTTGTAAATTCGGGCCATAGCTTATCTAAAAAAAAAATTTCTGCATAGGCAATTTGCCATAACATAAAATTACTTAATCTTTTTTGCCCTCCTGTTCTTACAAGAATATCTGGATTAGATAAATTTGAATATAAGTTTTTGTCAATTTTTTCTTCAGTGATTTTTTGAGAGTTGCGTTTTATTTTTTTTATAGCATCTATAATTTCGTTTTTTGAACCATAATTTATTGCTAAATTTACTATTATTCTGTTGTTTTCTTTAGTTCTATTTGTGACAACTTTTAAGGTTTTTTTTATTTTGACAGGTAGACTCTTAAGTCTTCCTGAAATAATAATTTTAATTTTATTTTTAATAATACTATTGATTTCTTTTTTAAAATAAATATTAATTAATTTAAAAAGATAGTTTATCTCTGATAAAGGCCTTTTCCAATTTTCTGAAGAAAAAACATAAAATGAAATAATAGGAACTTTAAATAAAATTGCTGCTTCTACAATTTTTTTAACAGTCTTAACACCTGCAAGATGGCCGTAATTTCTACTGTTTTTTTTTTTTAAGCCCCATCTTCCGTTGCCATCCATGATAAAGGCAACGTGATTAAGTTCATTCATATCTGAAGAATTTCTTTTTCTTTTTCGTTTAGAATTTTTTCTATATTAGCTATATGATCATCTGTAACTTTTTGAATATTTTTTTCAGAAATTTTATTTTCATCTTCACTTATTTTTTTATCTTTGGTAAGCTTTTTTAATTCATCATTTGCTTCTCTTCTGACGTTTCTAATAGCAACTTTATTTTTTTCTCCAACATTTTTTAATACTTTAATTAAATCTTTTCTTCTTTCTTCTGTAAGATCTGGAATCCTCAATCTTAATACAGATCCATCTATTTGCGGGTTAATACCTAAGTCAGATTTTTGTATTGCGCCGTCTACAGCTTTTATATTTGATTGATCCCATACTTGGACTGTGATCAGTCTTGCTTCCGGTACGCTTATAGTTGCCATTTGGTTTATAGGCATCATCTGTCCATAAACATCAACTTTTATCATGTCTAACATTGCTGCGTTAGCTCTGCCTGTTCTAAGTGATGATAAATCTTTTTTAAAAGACTGGATAGTTTTATCCATTTTAATTGAATAGTTATTTTCGTTAAATTCCGCATTCATTACTTAAACTCCTTCACCAACTTTAAATCTTACAAAATCAACTACACTGATATCATTTTCTTTTAATATTTCTGAAACTTTTTTTTTGGTATCCATTATCCAAACTTGATTAATTAGGGTGTTATCAGAAATAAACTTATTGATCTTACCTTTTGAAATTTTTTCTATCATTTCCTCTTTTTTACCTGAGTTCAAAAGTTCAGCTTTTATAATTTCCATTTCTTTACTAACAATTCCTTTTTTTAGATCTTTTTCCTCAAGTGCTAACGGGGACAAAGCCGAGACATGCATTGCTATTTTTTTGCCTACTTCATTTTCTTTTGAGATTTTGACAATTGATATGATTTTACCTATTTTATCTTCTAAACCTCCGTGAATATAAAAAAAATTTTTTCCATTAGAATTATCAAAAAAAACAGATCTTCTTATCGTTATTTTCTCCCCCATTTTTGCAATTAAGTCTATTAAATTTGTTTCTACAGGTAAATTGTTTTTCATTTGTGTTTTATTAATTTTTGTTAAGTCAGATTTATTTTCAAAATTTATTTTAGAAATTTCCTTACAAAAAGAAATAAATACATCGTTTTTTGCAACAAAATCTGTCTCACTATTAATTTCTATTAAAGATACCTCTCCATTTTTTTCATGCAAAAGGCATAAGCCTTCTGAGGCAGTTCTGCTCATTTTATTTGAAGCTTTGGCAATTCCTTTTTTTCTTAAAAATTCAATAGATTTTTCTATATCACCACCAGTCTCGTCGATTGCAAGTTTACAGTCTTTGAATCCGACGCCAGTAATTTCTCTAAGTCTTTTTACATTTTCAAGTAAATCTTTGCTGGACATAAAATAAAAATTTAATTAGATTTTTTTTGTACAGTTGTATTTTCAACTGTTTTAATTTGTGCTGGATTAGATTCTGTTTTTTTTAATTTTGTTTTATCTTTATCTTCTTTCTCAGTAGATTTTATTTCTATAAACTTTGATGCATTCATAATAGTGCTTTTAAGTAAATCACAATATAGATTTATCGATCTTCGCGCATCGTCGTTACCTGGTATAGGGAATTTTATATCTGTTGGGTCTGAGTTTGTATCTAAAATGGCTACTATTGGTATGTTAAGTTTTTTAGCCTCTGCAACAGCTAATGATTCTACGTTTGTGTCTATAATAAAAATTAATTGAGGTAACTTTTTCATGTCGGCAATACCTCCTAGGGATCTTTGAAGTTTTTCTTTTTCTTTACCTCTTTTTAAAATTTCTTTTTTTGTAAAACCAGAGTCTTCTTTTGAAAGAGTCTCCTCAAGCATTTTTAATCTTTTAATTGAATTTTGTATAGTATTCCAATTAGTTAACATTCCACCAAGCCATCTATAGTTTACATAAAATTGATTAGTTTCTTTTGCTAAATTTGTTATCTGTTCTGAGGCTTGTTTTTTTGTTGATACAATCAATATTTTTTCACCACTTGAGATGCATCTGTAAACTTCTGCTAATGCATTTTTAAAATAAACCACTGTTTGTGTAAGATCAATTATATGTATTGAATTTTTTTCTCCGAAAATGAATTCTTTCATTTTTGGATTCCATCTTAAGGTTTTGTGTCCTAAGTGTACTCCAGCTTCTAATAATTGTTTTATATTAACTTCAGGTATATTCATATTTTTTCCGGTTAATCCACCACAGCAAACCTCTTACGAGACCGGTAGGATTTTACTCCTTAACACTGTGTGCGAAATTACGCACTCTTACATTCAAAAAACTAACAAATCAAGCTTCTAAAAACTTATTTTTTTCACATATTCCTTGTTTTTTATTATGCTAAATAAATTAAAGTCAAATTTTCTGGTTTTTGTAAGTTGAAAAGAGTAGTTTTTATTATTGTCTCTTAAAATAACGTTAATCTTAGTTTCCCCATTATTTTTCAATAAATCATTAAGTTCTTGTAATTTCTCTGTATTGTTTAATTCTATTAAGACATTTTCATAAGGCTTATTAACTAAATCGGAAAGGTCAACTATCTTTCTAATATTCACTCTATTTAAGTTGTTATTATCTAAACTCTTTTCTTTATGTAGTGTTAGTATGAATGAATTAGATTCTTTTAACTTTTCTCTGTTAGAGGAAAAAAGATCAGAAAATATAAATATTTCAAATTCACTTTTGTTGTCGCTAAACTTCACAATTGCATAAGAGTTTCCTTTTATACTCTTTTTTTCTTGGATGGACATTATTGTACCTGCAATAAGGCCATCCGACTTATTTCCATCTAAAAAATCTTTATATGATTCAATTTCAAGCTGTACAAAAAATTCTTTATATTCATTTAAGGGATGATCTGAAATATAAAAACCCAATGAAAGAAATTCTTCTTTTAATAGTTCTTTTTTAGACCATGGTTTAACTTCTTTAAATTTAAATGTTTCATTGTCTGTATTATTTGTATCGTCAAATAGACTTGTTTGATTGCTTACTTTTTCATCGTATTTACTTTTAATTGTTTGAATAATCTTTGGTATCGACTCAAATAACTTTTTTCTATTAGAATCAATTTCGTCAAATGCTCCAGCTTTGACAAGCCCTTCAAGTTGTAGTTTATTTATATTTTGAGGATCCATACGGTTTATAAAATCTGTAAATGTTTTGTATTTTCCATTCTTTTTTCTTTCATTTACAATATTTGAAATAGCTAGGAAACCGACACTTTTAATGGCTCCTAGGCCATAAAATATTTTATTTGTGTCTGCTTTGAATTCTGCAAAACAATTGTTTATTGAAGGTCTAATCACTTCAATTTTTAATCTTTTTAATTCTTCAACATATTCTCTGAGTTTACTTGTGTTGGTTAGCGTGGTTGACATAGAAGCGGCTATAAATTCTTCTTTATGATAAGTTTTTAAATATGCAGTTTGGAACGCAATTAAAGCATACGCAACTGCGTGACTTTTATTAAAGCCATAATCAGCAAATGGTTCTATTTTAGTAAAAACATAGTTAGCAACATCTTTTTTAATACCTTTTTTTAAAGCACCTGTGATAAATTTTTCTTTTTGTTTTTCAAGCTCGGCTCTTTTTTTTTTACCCATAGCTCTTCTCAAAATATCAGCTTCCCCCGCTGTAAAACCAGCAAGTGTTTGAGCAATTTGCATCACTTGTTCTTGGTAGATTATAATTCCATAAGTAGGTTTTAATATTTTTTCTAAAGTGCTATGAATATAATCAGGTGTTCTTTGTCCGTTTTTACATTCATTATATGTAGGAATATTACCCATAGGACCTGGTCTATAAAGAGCAACTAATGCAACTATATCATTAAACTCTGTGGGTTTCATTTGACGTAAGGTAGTTCTTACACCTGTGCTCTCTAACTGAAACAATCCAGTAGTCTCTCCGGTAGATAATAATTTAAAAATTTTCTGGTCCTGCAAATCAATTTTACTGATATCTAATTTTATTTTTTTTTGTTCTAACATTTTAATAGTTTTGCTGATGACGGTGAGAGCTGTAAGGCCAAGTATATCAAACTTTACTAAACCTGCATTTTCTGAAGAGTGCATATCAAACTGTGTGGATGGTAATATCAAATTAGCAGAATGGTCTTTGTATAAAGGAACCTGTTCTGATAAATTTTCTCCTGCTATAACAACACCCGCGGCATGTGTCGCCATGTTTCTGTTTAATCCTTCAACTTTTAATGAGAGTTCAATTAATTTTTCAACTTTTTTATTATTTTTAATTTCTTCTTTAAATCTTGGTTCTCTATCGATTGACTCCTGTAAGGACAAGGGTCTTGATGGGTCAAATGGAATCATTTTGCTTATTTTGTCAACGTGCCCATAAGGTAAGCCAAGGACTCTACCTACATCTCTTATTGCCATTCTCGCTTTTAACTTTCCAAAAGTAATAATGTGTGCAACACCATTTTTATATTTAGATTTTAGATATTCAAAAACTAAAGTTCTTTTTTCCTCACAAAAATCTATATCAAAATCTGGCATTGAAACTCTGTCTGGATTTAAAAATCGTTCAAATATTAAATCAAATTCAATTGGATCAACATCAGTTATGTCTAAACAATACGCAACCAACGAACCAGCTCCTGAGCCTCTGCCTGGGCCAACAGGTATATTATTTTTTTTTGACCAACGTATATAATCAGACACGATCAGAAAATAGCCAGAGTATTTCATGGAATTTATAATATTTATTTCATGAGTTAGTCTGTCATCGTAAAGTTTAAGTGCTTCTTTTTTTTCGAGTTTTGAGTTCCTTTTTAAAATATAATTTTCTAATCTATTTTTTAAACCAATTTTAGCTTGCTTTAATAATTCATCTTCGACAGTAAAGTTATCTTCTATTTTTATTGTTGGTAGAACTGGAGCAGATTTTTTTGGTTTGAAGTTAAATCTATAAGGAAAATTATAATTATTTTCTAATGCTTCTGGAATATCTTTAAATAAAGTAACTATTTCTTCGTTTTTTTTAATAAAGTGTTGATCGCTAAACTTTATTCTATTTTGGTCGTCTACGAATTTTTTTTGCCCTATGCAGACTAGAGCATCATGGGCCTCATACATTTCCTTTTTTAAATAGAAAACTTCTTGAGTTGCTATTAAAGGTATTTGATTTACTTCAGAAAGATGAACTATAAAATTTTCATAATTTTCTTCACCAACTTCATTGTGTCTTTGTATTTCTAAATAAAACCGATCTTTAAATATATTTTTTAATTCTTTTGTCGCTTCTTCAATTTGTTTTAATTTATTAAGTTTAAATAATTCACCAAATAGACCATGGTGATTACCACTCAATACTATTAGACCTTCATTGATATTTTTAAACACACCAATTTTACAATGCGGAGCTGTTATCTCGTCAGAATCTAAATAACTTTTCGATGATAATTTTATTAAATTTTTGTATCCAAGAGATGTACTGGCAAATAATGGTAACTTACCTACAGAGTTTTCTATAGAAAAATTAATTTGAGTTCCTATTATAGGATGTGTTCCCGACTTACTGACTTTTTCAGCAAATTCTAATGCCCCACATAAATTTAAGCTATCACAAATTCCTATATTATATATTTTTTTTTCCTTGCAGTATTGTGCTAGGTCGTCGATCTTAATCGCGCCCTCACAGATAGAATATTGCGTATGTATTTTAAAGTTGTTAAAAATTTTAACATTAGGCATTAACTCTTTTTATATTACCATTCAAAATACTCAACTTGTAATCTGCTTTATTGGCCAATTCTCTATTGTGAGTTGCAAAGATTATAGTCTTATTTAATTTTTTTAGTTTTAAAAAATATGAAAATATTTCTTGTGATGTGTTGTGATCTAAATTACCTGTAGGCTCATCTGCTAAAATTAAATCTGTTTCAGAAATTAATACTCTTGCAATTGCAACTCTCTGCTGTTCACCTCCTGAAAGTTCATCTGGATAGTGGTTCTGTCTATTTTTTAAATTAAAATCAGTAAGTATTTTTTGTGCTTTTTTTTGTGAAGGTTTTATTTTTTCTTCTCTTATAATTAGCGGTAAAAGTACATTTTCTAAAGCAGTAAAGTCAGTAAGAAGATTGTTATCTTGAAAAATCATAGAAATATTTTTTTTTCTAACATCGGTTTTATTTTCTTCACTCAAATTTTTCATGTCTTTATTGTTGAAAATAATCTGACCTGATGTTGGAGTATCAATTAATGAAATCATATTTAAAAGAGTAGATTTTCCTGATCCAGATGGCCCAACTAGGGCTACTAGGTCTCCCTTTTTGATATTTAAGCTCACGTTTTTAAAAATTTCAATTAATTTATCTCTATGTTTAAAATTTTTATTAATTTTTTTGATTTCTAAAATATTACTATTCATATTTTAATGCTTTTATAGTGTTCATTTTAGATATCGCTATAGCAGGAATTAGAGAGGCTAAGCTCGTTGTAACTAATGCGAAAATAAAAATAATCGTGATGGAAAAAGAATTTATTTCACTTGGCAATTCATCTAAAAAATATACATCGCTAGGAAATATTTCAACGTTAAAGATATAAGACAAAAATATTCTTATAGACTCAATATTTTCTGAAAATAAAATACCAATAACAATACCAAAGACGCTAGCAATAAAACCAATTGTAAAACCTGTTAAAAAAAAAGATTTTATTATTGACTTGTTGCTTAAACCTAAAGTTTTTAAAATAGCAATTTCTTTAGTTTTATTTTTAATCAGAATAGTCAATCCAGAAATTATATTAAACGCTGCTACAATAATAATTAAAGTTAAAATTATAAACATCACATTTCTTTCAACTTTAAGAGCACTAAAGAATGATTTATTTACATCAATCCAGCTGTAGACATAAAAATTATTATTAATTATTCCAATCTTGTCTTTAATTTCATTGGCTTTTAATGGATCTGGCAAATAAACTTCTAAATTAATGTCACTATCTGTTTTATCAAAGAAATATAATGCTTCATCTAAGCTTAAAAAAACAATATTTTTATCAAATTCATAAAATCCACTACTAAAGATACCTTCTACAGAATAAGTTTCTTGTTTGGGCAAGCCCCCGAAAGGTGTCCCTATATATACGGATGAAAGAAGGTTAATTTTATCACCGATAGCCAAATTTAATTCTATTGCTAATTCTTTGCCAACTATAATTTCACCTTTTTTTATTTTATTTTTTTTACCTTCAATTAAAATTTTTTTTAAAAAAATTGAATTTCTTTCATTTTTAGGGTCTAACCCCTTGATAAGTAAACCTTTTGCATAATCATTATTTATAATAACACCTTCGCCGCTATAAGAATCTAAAACTTGTATATTCGGAAAATCTTTATTTAATTGATTTTTAAATTTTAAGTCAATTTTTTTTTCATTATACGGTTTAATGGTTACATGGGGATTAAACCCAAGAATTTTATTAGTAAGTTCCGTTCTAAAACCGTTCATAACAGACATGACTATAATTAAAATTGCAACACCGAGCATTATTCCAACAAATGAAAAAATTGAAATGACTTTTAAAAAACCCTCTTTTCTTTTAGGTTTTAAATTTCTTAATGCTATTAGTCTTTCTGCTGAGTTAAACAATTTAATTTTTTATTTTTTCTTTAATTTCTTCTATATCTAATAGTGTCGCTTCTTTGCCTACCTCTTTAAATTCGAATCTTTCCTTTTCTGAGTTTGAGCCAATTATAATCTGATAAGGGATACCGATTAAATCATGTTTTTTAAATTTAGTTGACATATTCTCATCTACATCATCTAAAAGTACGTCAATTTTTTGTTTTTTTAGTTCTTTATAAATTTTGATAGCAGTTTCAAGGCTTTGTTTGTTGTTCTTGTTTATGCTCGGTATAATTACAACGTCATAAGGTGAAACTGATTTAGGCCATTTCATAACATTGTTTTGGAAATTTACTTCGATTAGTGCCCCGACCAACCTTGAAACGCCTATGCCATATGACCCCATTTTTACT
>Ga0307986_10000652_pt1 | contig 25430 bp, 22 predicted proteins | sample EllFjometageno82_FD_203170 | JGI IMG/M metagenome (GOLD analysis project Ga0307986, IMG submission 203170) | Marine microbial communities from Ellis Fjord, Antarctic Ocean - #82 | ecosystem: Environmental > Aquatic > Marine > Unclassified | place: Southern Ocean | collected 2014-10-09 | reverse complement strand
ATTTCGTCCATGGTGAAGCGGAGTCGGTCGTTATCGATCGAAGCACCCATCTCCGATAGCTGCGAGAGGATGACCTTCTCGTACTCGTCTTTCCACTCTTGGGTCTTGGCCACGAATTCTTCGCGGCCCATTTCCAGTCGCTTGATGCCTTGGTTGAGCAGACGTTTCTCGACCACGGTCTGGGTGGCGATGCCCGCATGATCGGTGCCAGCCATCCAGAGGGTGTTGTCACCACGCATGCGGTGGTAGCGAATGAGTACATCTTGCAGCGTGTTGTTGAGCGCGTGGCCCAGGTGCAGGGGAGCGGTGACGTTGGGCGGAGGAATGACGATGCTGTAGGCATCTTGTCCGTCGGCCAGACCAGGCTCGGCATGGAAAATGTTGGCTTCGTCCCACCGGGCGCGGACAACTGACTCGGCATCAGCCGGGATGTATGCGGTGGGAAGTTCGGGGAGAGAAAGATCGCTCATTGTCGATCAAGCGTAGACCCCCACTCCCGCCCCCACTCCCGAAGGGGTGGGCAGTTATCGGGCTACAGCCCGATAACTGCCCACCGCTTCGTAAGGTTTTGGGTGGCACTGGTGCCAGAACGGTCCACACTAGTTCTGTGCCGAAAACTGACCGCCCCCAATTACCTGCTGGTTTCGCAGCGTTATGGGGCGCGGTTGCGCTCGATCTCATCGGTTTTGGCATCGTTCTTCCGATCTTGCCGGTGTATGCCGAGCGCTTCAATGCTGGTCCCGCGACTGCGACGATGATCGTTGCTGCTTTCTCCGCCGCTCAGTTCGTGGCAGCCCCGTTGTGGGGTCGCGCGAGTGATCGTTGGGGGCGTCGTCCGGTATTGATCGCGGCGCTTATTGGTTCGACCCTCGGTTCGTTGCTCACGGGTTTTGCTGATGTGTTGTGGCTGTTGTTCGCGGCTCGCATTCTCGATGGTGCTTCGGGTACCAGTTACGCAGTTGCTCAGGCGGCGGTGTCCGATATCGCCGATCCGAAGAGTCGGCCACGACTGTTGGGTCTGTTGGGTGCAGCGTTTGGGCTGGGATTTGTCGTGGGGCCGATCATTGGCTCGGTGGCTGCGCTTGGCTCTGATCGTTTGCCGTTCTTCATTGCGGCTGGTCTTAGCGGGGCAACGGCATTGCTGGCGTACCGGTCGGTTCCCGAGACCAATCCCGATCACGGGTCACGAGTGCAACCGTCATTCAGTCAGCAGTTGCGGGACAGCAAGGCCAGCGGTGTGCTGGCATTGGTGCTGGTCAGCCTGGTTACCATGTCGGCCTTCTCGGCGTTGGAGGGCACCATGGGTTTGATGCTCGAACGTCGATTCGATCTAGTCAACAGTTCTATCTACGGGACATTTGCCCTGGTGGGAATCGGCATGGTTGTCATGCAGACCAAAGTGGTTGGTCCGACGGTTGATCGACTTGGCGAACGGCCCGCAGTTGTCAGTGGTCTAGTTTTAGAAGTTGTTGGCATGATCTTGCTTGCGGGCGGCTTTAGCTGGTTCGGTGTCACGGCCGGCTTGACGTTGTTGGTTGTCGGTCAAGGTCTGATTTCCCCGACGTTGCCCTCAATGTTGGTCGGGCGCGCCGAAGAGGCGCGCGGTTCAGCACTTGGTTTGCAACAATCAGCGGGCGCTCTGGGGCGGATCATTGGGCCGGTGGGTGGCGGCTTGTTATTTGAGCATGCCGGTATTGGCTGGCCCTATGGCGTGGCCGCCGGGGTGCTGGCGATTGCCGCGCTTCTCGCTACGAAGGCGTAGTTACTTCCGTTTGGCGGTTGAGTTCGGACGCGTTGGGCACCCGAAGATCATGGCAGGTAGATGTGACCCATTTGGCCAATCAATGACCGGCGGCGCATTATCTGGCCGATGTAAATGGGGGTGACGTTGCCGCGGCCAGTTACTCATGGGTAACTTGGGGGTACTTGCTGGTGCCAATTGGGGACCGCCAGCCTTGATCTCTAGGGGATTGTTTAATGCCTGATTTCACTCCAACGCTGAACGAAGATCAACTCACGGTGCAAAAGTGGGTTCACGACTTCGCCGTCAACAACATTCGGCCCGTCGCCGAAGAATGGGACGAGAAGGAAGAATTCCCTTGGCCAGTCGTCAAGGAAGCCGCCGAGATTGGGCTTTACGGGTGGGAGTTCATGGCTGAGGGCATGATGAATGATCCCACCGGGCTCACGATTCCCGTCGCTATCGAAGAGCTGTTCTGGGGCGATGCTGGTATCGGCATGGCCATCATGGGTTCAGGCCTCGCGGCCGCCGGAATTGCTTCGTCGGCTACGAACGACCAGATGATGGAATGGGTTCCGCAGTGCTACGGCGACGCCGACAACGTGCTGCTTGGTGCTTTCTGTGCCAGCGAACCTGACGCTGGCTCCGACGTCGCTGCTTACCGCACCAGCGCCGTGTACGACGCCGCCACCGACGAATGGGTGCTCAACGGCACCAAGGCATGGATCACCAACGGTGGCATTGCCAACATCCACGTCGTGGTTGCTGTGGTTGATCCTGAATTGCGCTCGAAGGGTCATGCCAGCTTCGTTGTCCCACCCGGTACCAAGGGATTGAGCCAAGGCCAGAAGTACAAGAAGCACGGCATCCGTGCCAGCCACACCGCCGAGGTCGTCCTCGAAGATGTCCGTGTCCCCGGCCGTTGTTTGCTCGGTGGCAAGGAGAAGCTTGACGCGCGTCTGGCCCGCATCCGCGAGGGCAAGAAGGGCAACTCGCAGGCTGCCATGCAGACCTTCGAAGCCACTCGGCCCGCTGTTGGTGCTCAGGCCATTGGTGTGGCCCGTGCGGCCTACGAGTACTCACTCGAATACGCCAAAGAGCGCAAGGCTTTCGGCCGTCCCATCATCATGAACCAGTCGATTGCGTTCATGCTCGCCGATATGGCCACCGAGATCGAAGCCTGCCGCATGATGATCTACCGGGCCGCGTGGCTGGGCAAGCACAATGGTTTCGTCAACGCCGAAGGCTCAATGGCCAAACTCAAGGCTGGCCGCACCGCCACTTGGGTAACCGAACGCGCCATCCAGATCTTGGGTGGCTATGGCTACACCCGCGAATATCCCGTAGAGCGTTGGCACCGTGATGCCAAGATCCACGACATCTTCGAAGGCACCGAACAGATCCAACAACTGGTGATTTCCCGGGCCATCTCGGGCTTGCGCATCGAGTAGGAAAACAAAGGGATCGCGGCACCTTGGTCACAGTGGCGACCAAGGGTCAACAGCGGTCACTTCCTGTGGATAACTGATCCATCCCTACCCTCATCCCTACCCGGGGTAGGGATGAACGCGCTACGGTCGATGAACATGGCGACCATCCGACAGCGGCGACCCGGAGTCTGGGAAGTGCGCGGCTACACGGGCAAGGACGTCGACGGAAAGTCGACCCAGGTATCGCGCACGATCTACGGCACGAAGAAGGACGCCAAGCTCGTGGCCGCTCGGGGACGAACGGTTCGGCTTGTCGACTTCCGACGCTGACCTTCTTCGCTTTCTAGCCGAGAAGCTGCATCCAGAGGTTCGATCGGAGCCTGACGACGTGTCGCTCCTGCTTGACGCTTACAACAGGCTGCTACGCCCGGACGGCGCTGAGATCATCCAAGCTGGCACCATCTCGCGCCGACCTGTCTATGGGGGTGGCGCCGCCGTACCGCGGAACGTCCAACCCTCAACACTACGAGAGGCGATAGGCCAGGCGGTTCGGAACAACCTCACAGGCGAGGATCGTGTAATCGCATTCTGTCACGAGCTTGGAATGCCACCCCTCAAAGAAGGATCGCTGGCATCACCGAGCAGTTCAAAGGCGCACTACGTGATCGAACGGCTCACCGACTGCACCCTCGCCGAACTCGAAGACGTCGGGCCGTACTGTGGCCGAAGTCCACAACTGGGCCGAACTCGACGAACTACTCATCGAATTGGAAATGGCAGTATTTGCCGGTAAGGGTTACGCACCAAAGAATCTCATCTTTGCATCCGACGGGCCCAAGCCAGATCTAGTGCTGATCGACTCGCTGGACAACGAAACTCAAATCGTCAACGATGACGGATCATGCCTGATCTACACAAGGAAAATCTCCCCTGGGCGAGGCCTCTCTTTCCGCGAGCTTGTCGACTGGTGGAAGGCAGAACACACGCCCGAGGCTTTAACGGCTGACCGAGCGGCCCGCTCGCTGTACAACCGTCTCGAGTCGGGGCTAAACGCACCAGAGCGCGAAATAATGGAGGCCTACCGAGAGCTACTGCGAACCCACGGCTTCGACCTGCCGGCATTGATCCCGCAGGTGTACCTCCACTTCGACCCGAAGACAATTAGGCAACGACTCGCCCTTGACGGCAAGATGCTGGAACGTCAACGAATGGACTTCTTGCTGCTCTTGCCGAACAACCACAGAATCGTCGTCGAACTCGACGGCATCGAGCACTACGCCAACACGTCGGGCAAGGCCAGCCCGAAACGCTACGCAGAGATGGTCCGTGAAGACCGCCGACTGAAGTTGACCGGCTACGACGTCTACCGAGTTGGAGGCTTCGAATTCAAGACACTCTCAGAGGGCAGAGAATCGGTTCGCTCCTTTTTCGAGGAATTGCTCGACCGCTACGGCGTGTCGCTCTGACTCGCCGCGAACTTTCAGCGCGTCGGCGCTGCGCTGGTTGAGATCCCTCCCGCCACCCAGTCTGTCAGGCTGAGATGAGACAGCAGCAGGTTGGTGCTCACTCCAAAGTCGCTTGTCTCGAGTTGATCGTGGATCTGAGGATCTGGCAGTGATTCAAGCCACCTGGGACATGGGTCGGAGCCGGCCAGCGATGTCACACAGATGTCACGAGGCAACCGTAAACAGGTGGGAACAGCCGGGAGTAACCGGGAAGAGAAAACCGCCGCTGACCAGGGCCAATAAACAAAACGCCAGGCCACGGGGTCGAGTCGAATCCTGGCTCGTCGGGCTCATAACCCGAAGGTCGCGGAGCGCTCACTTGTGCGGCAGGTGTGGTGCCTCGCAGGCTGGGCCAAACTGGGCGGCATGCGGTTCATCGAAGATCTTGATCGCTGGCTCGAAGCAGCTCAGGGTGTCGTAGCGCTGCTGATCAGTGCAGACGAACAGGATTTTACGACCCATTGGTCTCAGCCTTCTCGGTGGCGCGGCGATGCGCCAGCTCGTCGTCGATCCATCGCGCGCTGGTCTCGGTGACGATGAGGAAATCCTCGAACTTGGCACCGAATCCCTGCCCGCCGATGTGAGGTTCGAGGGCCCATGCCCCGGTGACATCGCCGACGTGTTCAGGGGTGAGGAGTTCGGAGGCGACGCCGTAGCGGAGGAACCTTCCGTAACTGAGCCGAGAGAACCAGTTCTGACCGTGCGGTCCTCGAATCAGCTGACCGTGGGGTTTTCGGGTCTGTCGTTCACTGAATCGGTAGATGCGGTGGCCGAGAACACGGAGCGGATAGTCGGCATGGCACACGTCGTATCCGGCCGACTCGATGTTGCGGGCTGTTTCATCCCAGATCTCGGCGGGGGTCAGGTCGGCCAGAAAGAGGTCGGGGAGGGTCTCACGGAGCTGATCTAGAAATGCCTTGGCCTCGTCGAGACCGGCGTGAGGCGATAGGCACCCGGTGTAGCCCACGTCGCCCATGTAGCCATCGTCGGTGATGGGGGACACGTCGAGGATGAACACGTCGTCGGGTTCGAGTCGTTGACTGGTGGGGTGATAGTCGTTGAAGTGCCGTCGGTAAGGGTCGAACCGGGAATGGGTCCCGAACCAGGCGAACGGCCGGTGCACGAAGTTGTGGGCGCCCCGCTCGCGGACGTACTCGTCGAGCCGATCGGCGGCCTCGATCTCCGTCACCCCAGGTTCTAGTGATGCGGCCACCGAGGCGACGGCATCGCGGGCGAGCTGCTGTGATTCGCCAAACGCTTCCAGGTCTGCGAGTACGGCTTCCTGGGGAGATCCGTGGCGGCTGAGACGCGGCCCGATCTTGGATTGCAGCCACATCACGGCCCGATCGGGGAACTCGTAGTAGGTGGAATCAGTGAGTGTCATCGGTGGTCTCCTCAAGTGACGCCATTGCTTCGTGGGCGATCTCGATGGCTTCATCGATCGCCGCGTCGGTATGCGCAGCGCTGATGAACCAATTGACGGTGGGATGAAAGATCGCGCCCAGATGAGCCGACTTCTCCGCGAATGCGAACAGGCGGCGGTGCCGGGGATCGTCGGCGAATAAGAAGGTTGGCATCGTGGCGGGACCGGAATACACGATCTCGTGGCCGGTAGTTTTGGCGGCGCGATGAAAGCCATCGCGCAATCGCTCTCCCGCCCGATTGATTGTGGCGAAGACGTTGTCACGGTCGTAGATCTCCAGGGTGGCCATGGCCGCTGCCATCGGGGGCGTCTCGAACATCGCGGTCGCCGTGAACATGATCTCGCGGGCCGCCGGCCGAACTTCTTCCACGCCGAGCACAGCCGAAATCGAGTAGCCGTTGCCCAAGGCTTTCCCCAAGCAGATGAGGTCGGGGGCGAGGCCCATCTCGACCTCGGAACCTTGGGGATGGAGACGGAATCCATGGCGGACATCGTCGATGATCAAGCGACATCCTGTCTGCTCTCTGACCTGTCTGATCGCTGAGATGAATTCGGGGTGGGCCCTCTGCGTGGGTTGAAGCGGGTTCTGGTCGAGGGGGTTGACGAGTATTGCGGCGATCTCGCTGCCGATCTCACCGACAAGCGAGGCGAGGCGGTCGGCGTCGTTCCACGCCACGCGAACTACATCATCGTGGCGGTCGGGGGGCACGCCCGCGGGAGCGAGCGGTGAGAGTTCAGCGTCGGAGCCGTGGTAGGCTTGCTCGAACGTTATGAGCTTGCGCGCACCGGTTGCCTGCCGAGCAACGCGAGCCGCGAGAGTGACCACGTCGGACCCGTTCTTCGCAACCACCCCCCACGCGAATCCCTTGCGTCGCTCGAGCAGGGCCTCCACCACCTCGACAAGAGATGGGGGAAAGAGGGTGGCGCTCGTGCATCGGTGTGCTTGGTCTCGGGCCGCGGCCTCGACCTCCGGGTGAAGGTAGCCGAGGAGGTTGGGACCGTTGGCGCAAACGAAGTCAATGTAGCGGCGGCCGTCGACATCGGTCACGTGGCAGCCATCGGCCGATTCGATGAATCCGGGCACCACGCCCCGTCCCGCAAAGTCGGCGCTGCGGGTCATGTAGATCCCGCCTCCGGGCAGGACCTGGTCGGCTCGTTCCCACAGCGCTCGACCGACCGGTCCGTCGACGCTTCCCGTTGCCATGTCAGCCCCTCGGAGTGGTGGCCGACTTGGTCGTCGCGGCGTCTGGGCCAGAACCGCCTACCGGCACGTTGGCGTGTTCGAAGAGGCTCAAACGGTAGGCGCCGATGTGGCGGACCGCAGCCTGGGTGATCCAGGTGTTCGGCTCCATTATGTCCCATGACTCCTTTGGATCCTGAGCAAGGTTGAACAGCTGGGGTGTGGCCAGATCAATCCGGTAGCGGTGCCCGGGTTCGCTCCCGTACTCGATGAAGTGGAGCTTGAACTGGTGCCACTTGAGCGCGGCGAGGTCGTCTCCCACAAAACACAAAACGTGTTCGCGCGCAGAAGCGGGCGCGCCGAGAAGAAACTCGGTTTGGTCGATCGAGTCGATGGCGCGGTCGTCGGGGATGCGCGACTCGGCATCGGCAAGGTGGGCGAATGTCGCATAGAAGTCCAGGATCGCCACGATCTCGTCGCTCACCCGTCCCGCCTCGATGTGGCCGGGCCAGCGCACGATCCCGGGCACTCTCACCTGCCCCTCGTAGGCGCTGCCCAGGAACCCACGGAACGGGCCGGAGTCGGCCTGGGGTCCCATCGACGGCACCAGGATCGGGCCGTTGTCGCTCGCCCACACAACGATCGTGTCATCGCCGATTCCGGCATCGTCGATCGCGTCGAGCACCTCACCGGTTCGGTAGTCGATCTCCATCATTGAGTCGGCGAAATCGCCGTTGCCGCTCGCTCCCTCGAAGTCCGGATGCGGCAGGGCGGGATGGTGGACCTGCGTAAAGGGGATGTAGAGGAAGAACGGCTGGTCGTCGCCTGCGTGTCGCGCTATGAACTGAGTGGAGCGTTCGGTGATTTCGCTGTCGATGACCCGTCGTCGCTCGACGTCGTACTCGCCAACGGCTTCCGCGGGGGATCCGGCGGAGCCCTCCCACACGCTCGGTGTGATCATCCAGTCTTCGTACCCGATCAGGTCGCGATACATCGCCGGCGCGGTGCTGTCCTGAATTCCGAACCACTCGTCAAAGCCGGCCGCGGTGGGGTGTCGGTCAGGCGTTGCCCCGAGATGCCACTTCCCGTAGATGGCGGTGCGATACCCAGAGTCGTGCAACAGCTCAGCGAGGGTGTACTCCCAGGGCGCGAGCCCGGTCGGAAGACCCGGCGGGTTCGCTCGCTGACATCCCGAGCGGATTGGCAGCCGCCCCGTCATCAGGGCGGCTCGGGTTGGTGTGCACTCGCACTCGACGTTGAAGTTCGTGAGCCGAAGCCCCTCCGCCGCCATCTGGTCGATCCGCGGCGTTGGGGCCCGGCGGGTGATGCCACCGCCATAGCACCCGGGGTCGCCGAACCCGATGTTGTCGAGCAACATGAAGACAATGTTGGGGCGGGTGGCGCTCACTGACTCAGGCTTTCCACGGCGAAGAGGGACTGATGGGGCCGGGTCGCCGGCGTGGACAGGAACGGGCGGACGTAAGTGTCGACCATCCCCGCGATGACCTCGGCTTTGTCAGGATCGGCGACCAGGTTGTGATCTTCGAGTGGGTCCTCGGACCGATCAAATAGCTGCACTGGCGTGAGGGTGTCTTCGTCGATCACAAGCTTGTGATCATCGGTCTCGAATCCGGCGAATCCCCAGTTCTCGGTGATCGACACGGCGCGGGCCTTGGGGTCGTCGCCATCAACGTAGCCTCGCAGGGATTGGGCCTCGCTTCCCTCGGGCGCCGGGGCGTCGGCGATCTCTCGAATGGCGGCTGAGAGATCGAACTGCTCGATGAGATTGTCGACGGTGCGGGCGTCACGACCACCAGGAGGGCGCACGATCAGCGGGACTCGCACCGATGGGTCGTAGAACACGCACTTGAGCAGCATCTTGTGCTCCCCGAGCATCTCGCCGTGATCGCTGGTGTAGATGATCCACGTGTTGTCGAGCCTGTCGGTCTGATCTAGTGCGGCGACGACTCGGCCGATTGCTTGATCAATGATGCTGACTCCGGCGTAATAGGCGAGGCGAACGGCATTGACTCGCTCAGGCGTGAGCGTTTCGCTGTCGGCGATGCCCTGCATCATTTCGATCAAGCCGCGAAGGTTGGCGACGTGAGTGAGGTCGGGCGGAGCAAACGAGCCCGGTTCGGTCAGCTCGATGCCGTCGTACCACTCGCGCGCTTTGTCCGGAGCGTCCCAGGGGTCATGAGGCCCGGGGAACCCCACCCAGAGGAAGAAGGGATCATCTCGGTCGTACTCTTCGATCCAGCGGACCGCCTCGGTTCCATGCCAGCCATCCACGAAGTCGTCGATCGGCATCTCGCAGGGGGTGGTGTCCCAGGTCGGAATCCCCTGCGTGTCGTCGGACCGGTACTCCTTGGCCCCGAGCACCCGTTCATAGGCGTCCAGCAGCCCTTTGGTTCGAAGATGGGCAGAGTATGGATTGTCGCGTTTGAGCGACGCGTGCTTGCCAAGGGTCTCGATGCTCTCCGCGAATCCCAGCGACTCCATGAACGGGATGAAATCCCAGCTGGTCTTTCCCGGATGCTGCGAGTGCATCCAGAGGTGCATCTTGCCAATTTCGGCGGTGTGGTAACCGGCGTCACGCAATCCGTGCAGGAACGTCGGTGTTCCAGCGGGGATCTCGGAGTAGTTGTCGAACACCCCGTGATCACGTACCCATCTCTCCGTGACGAACGAGGCCCGGCCCGGCATGCAGAGCGGTCCCTGGCAGTTCGTTCGAGAGAAGCGGACTCCCTCGGCCGCCAATTTGTCCATGGCCGGGGTGATTGCGGAGCCGTCGCCTGCGCATCCCATGACGTCGGCGCGGTGCTGGTCTGACATCAGCAACACGATGTTTGGCGACTTGGACATGGTGAACCTCGCTATTATTACAGGCTAGATGTCGAGTATATGACAGGAGTTATCACACACTCTGACAGATATCGGTTGCCTTTTGCAAGAGATTCTGTAATATTCGACGAGATGGTTCCCGTAGCTACATCTGGAGCACTTCGAGTTGCCGACGTGAGGCGCCGGAACCGCGCCATCGTGCTCGCTCAACTGCGCGACGGCCAGCGGTGGTCACGAGCGGACCTGGCGAGGTCCACGACGCTCACAACCGAAGGCATACGCGAGCTACTAACCGATCTCATTGCGGATCGACTCGTGCTTGAGGTGCAGGCCTCATCTCCTGCACCCCGCCGTGGTCGACCACCCACCTACTACGAGCTCAACGCGTGCAGCGGTGCTGCCGTTGGTGTGTCGATCGGCCGCCGTTACATCACTGCCGTCCTCACCGACGCAGCCGGAACCGAAGTCGGGCGCCGGGAAGTTGAGGTCAGCAGCCTCAGTGTCGATTCGGTGGTGTCGCAAATCAGTGAAGCAGTTGAGGTCCTGGTTGCGCCTGCCGAAGAACTGGATACCGATTTTCTCAGTGTCTGTCTCTCCATTCATGGCGACGTCGACCCAGAAACCGGGGTCGTCCACGAGGCACCCGCGATGGGGTGGGTAGATGTCGGCCTCGCTGAACTGGTCGACCGGCAGCTCGGTCGGGGGAAGGTGAGATGTATTGACGGCGCGCGGGCCACAACTGTCGCGGTCCATCGCGAAGGCGTTGCGAAGGGCAGGAGCGATGTAGTTGTCCTCGACCTCAGCAACTGGCTGGCCGCTGGCCTGATCCTGAACGGCAGTCTCTATACTGGTGCGATCGGGCTCGCCGGTCAGATCGGCACCTGCCCGGTTCCGAGCAGCAACGGGCCCTCGATGCTTAGCGCGACCGCCTCAGGCCGAGCCGTAGTAAACAGATATCGCGAGTCCGGCCATGAGTCTGCCAGCGTCTGGAGAGACGTGGTCGACGCGTCGCGAAGCGGCGATCCGGCAGCCGCGGCCGCCCTCGAAGAGTCGGGCCTGGCAATCGTAGCCGCGGGTGCCTGGCTCGTCGGCTGCTTCGGTCCCGAGCTGTTGGTCCTCGGCGGAGCCATCAGCGATCTCGGACCCGCCTACGTGAGCCAGATCATCACCGACATCTACGCCAACTGCGGACGGCGGGCCCGAGGCCATGTCGAAATCGTTGGCTCAGTCTTGGGACGAGACGCGTGGGTGCGGGGCGCCGTCCATGTAGCCCTCGACATCGTCCACGAACAACAACAATCATCAATTCCGACTGCCCGGGCGAGCTGAGCTTTCGGCCGACCTGCCTGCATACAACGCCATAAGAAAGAGAGAACACAATGCAACTGAAAACTCAGGAACGATCGGTGCGATGGATCGCCTTAGTGGCGCTCATGGTGCTGTTTTCCTCCGCATGTGGAGGAGGAGGCGAAGAGGTGGCGGACCCCGGTGACAGCGCTCCCGCGGGGTCAACTCCAAGCACCGACCCAGGGAGCGACGGCTCAGTTCCGGATGACTCCGAGAACGGAACCGACAGCACCCCCAGCACCCCCAGCACCCCCAGCACGGAGCCAGCCAACGAACCCGCGGCCCCCGCAGCCGGTACACTGCGGATGGCGGTGGCGACCGATCTGCAGACGCTGGATCCTCATCGCGCCGCTCCAGCCCAGAGCTACTACCTCCGCCCCGCCTACGACTCTCTCGTCGGTCGCAGCGCCGACGGCGCTCTCGCTCCCGGCCTGGCGACTGGATGGGAACGGGTTGACGACAGCACCTGGCAGCTCACGTTGCGCGACGATGTCACGTTCGCCGATGGAACCGCCTTCGACGCCGATGCCGTGGTCGCCAACATCGAACGAGGCCAAGGTGTCACCGAGAGCCCCTCGGCCGCATTCTACGAGGCCATCGGTTCTGCGACAGCGGTCGACGCCACCACCGTCGAGATCGAACTGGGCACACCGATGCCGTCGTTTCTCGACAGCCTCTCCAACCTCCCAGGGATGATGATCAGCCCCGCCGGACTCGACACGGACCTCTCCCGGTCGTCGGCGGGCACCGGAGGCTGGATTTACAACGGCGACGCTTCCTCCGAAGGGGTCGAACACGTTTACAACCTCAACGCCGGCTACTGGGATTCCGCGGCCCAGGGAGTAGAGGAGGTTCGCATCGTGCTCATCTCGAACAACACGGCCCGAGTGAACGCGCTCCAGTCCGGTGAGGTCGACATCGCGGGCGAACTGGCCGACCAGGACAAGGCCACGGTGAGCGATGCCGGGCTCGACGTTGTGCTTGGGGCCGATGCCGACCTGCTGTTCGTGAACTTGCTGGACCGTGATGGCACCGAAGCCACCCCTCTCGGGGATCCTTTGGTTCGCGAGGCCATGGCGTTGGCCATCGACCGCGTCGGCATCAACGAGGCGCTCCAGCTTGGGGCAGGCGATCCCGATGCGTCGGTATTCGTTAGCGGTTCCCCAGGCCACGATCCCGACCTCGACGCTCGTTATCCGTACGACCCCGACCGGGCCCGCGAGCTTCTCGCCGAGGCCGGCTACGGCGACGGCTTCTCACTGACTGCGCCCACGATCGGGCCGTTCCAGACCACCGCCGAAGCGGTTCAGCAGCTATGGGGCGATGTCGGAATCGATCTCGAGCTTACGGTTCTTCAGCCCGGAACTCAGGGTGGCGAGCTGCGTGACGGCAACTGGCCGCTTGCCGTCACTCGCCTACAGCGCCAGATCACTCCGCACGGCTTCTACGCGAACAACCTGGCTACCGACGCCCCGTTCAATCCGTTTGGAGTAGACAATTCCGCGTATGATGACCTTGCCAGCGAGGCGGGGGCGAGCAGCGACGGCGACGAACAGGCTGATCTGTGGCGCCAGCTTTATACCGCGGCGGTCGACGACGGCAGCATCATCGTGCTTGGGCACACCCTGATCGGATCCGGTGTGGCCGAAGGTGTCACGGGCGCGGCTCTGCTCCCCGGTGATCCGGCTCCTCGACCGCACGGCGTTCGGGTCGCTGGCTAGAAACAATGCTACGCACCGTTGCCCTGCGGCTGGTGGCCATCGTGCCCTTGCTCGGAATCTCTACATTGTTCGCGTTCGCGCTGCTCCAGCTGAGCGATGTCGACGCAGCGGAGATCCGGCTCGGACCCAACGCCACCGAAGAGCAGTACGACGTGGTGCGCGAGGAACTCGGCGTCGATCGCAGTCCGGCTGTCCAGTATGTCGACTGGGCGGGCCACGCGGTGCGGGGTGACTTCGGCACATCATGGGTTAACAACGCCGACATCGGTGATCAACTCAAGGCCCGGTTACCGGTCACCCTTTCCCTTACTGCGGGCGCGCTGCTCATCGCGCTGGTGATCGGGATACCGGCCGGAATTCTCGCGGCAGTGCGCAACGGCCGACCCGCCGACCAGGCTGTCACCGCGGTTGCATCGTTCGGTCAGGCGCTTCCCAACTTCTGGGTCGCCATCCTGTTGGCCGCCTACGTCGGAGTAAAAACCGACCTCTTTCCCGCCACCGGATATGTCGGGCCGACCGAAAGTGTCGTCGACTGGATCCAGAGCATCACACTCCCATCGATCGCTCTCGGCACCGCCGCCGCATCCGGCTTCGCGCGTCAAACCCGAAGTGCAGTGCTCGAGACCCTGGACCAGCGTTTCGTGCGGACTGCGGTCTCGAACGGCTTCCGTGGCACGACGGTGCTGACTCGTCACGTGCTTCGCAACTCGGCGATACCGCTCGCCACGGTGATCGCAGCCCAGGCGACGCTGCTGCTCGGGGGGTCGGTAATCGTCGAGCAGGTCTTCGCTCTGCCGGGAATGGGTTCGTTCGTGCTCACCGCAATTCGCCAGGGTGACCACCCGGTCGTCCTCGGATTTGTGGCCGCAATGGCGGTAACGGTCGCGCTCGTACAGCTTGTCCTTGACTTGTCGTACGCCTGGATCGATCCCCGGGTTCGTGTCTCATGAGACGGTTTCTCTTGAACCTTCGGGCTCGACCGATCGTGGTAGTGGCGCTTTCGTTTCTGTTGATGCTTGTCCTCGTCGCGTTGTTTGCACCGGTGGTCGCCACTCACGATGCGGGGCAGGGCTCGTTGCGGCGGATACTCGAAGGCCCGAGCCGCGAGCACTGGCTGGGCACCGACGAGCTTGGACGAGACGTGTTCAGTCGGCTCGTGTTCGGTTCGCGTGTGGCGCTACTGGCGGCAACCGAAGCGGTCGTCGTAGCCGTGGCGCTCGGCGTTCCCGTCGGCCTGTTCATTGGCTTTCGGGGCGGATGGGTCGACCGCATCGCGATGCGAATCATCGACGGGTTGTCGGCCATCCCGGGCATCGTGCTTGCGATCAGTATCATCGCCGCCCTTGGCACTGGTCTGGTTCGGGCCATGCTGGCGGTTGGCATCGTGGGGGCCACGATCCTGGCTCGGCTCACCCGTGGTCAAGTACTCGCGGTCCGAGAACGTCTCTACATCGATGCCGCTCGGGTAACCGGCGTGTCTCAGTGGTCGCTGCTGTTCCGCCATGCCCTTCCGAACGTTGCACCCACACTCGTGGTGCAAGGCACGCTGCTGTTCGCGACCGCCATCATCATCGAGGCCGGTCTCAGCTTCATCGGCCTTGGAGTGCAGCCGCCTGATCCGAGTTGGGGTGTGATGTTGTCGTCGGCTCAGGAGACCATGGAGCGTCAGCCATTCAACGCGGTTCCGCCCGGTGCCGCGATATTCGTCACGGTGTTGTCAGTCAATATTGTGGGCGATGCCATACAGGACATGATGTCGCCGCGGTCAGGGGTTGGTGGGCGCGGACACCTACTTCAACGTCCGGGTCGTCCGGTGGCTGGTAGCGGTTCCGGCACGGCCCGCGACGGCGATGTGCTCGCGGTGCGAGGACTGACGGTCACCTACCCAGACGACACCGGCACTGACCTAGCGGCCGTCGACAGTGTCGATCTGACGATCCGGCGGGGCGAAACTCTCGCCCTCGTGGGGGAGTCGGGCTGTGGGAAAAGCAGTGTTGCCCTCGCTATCGCTGGACTTATCGCTCCCCCCGGTCGGATCAGCGCAGCGTCGCTCGCGCTCACAACCACCGACGGCGAGACCATCAACCTCGGCATGCCGGGCGCCAGCCAACTGCGTCGGGCCCGCGCCCACCATGTCTCGATGGTCTTTCAGGAGCCGGCCGCCAGCCTCAACCCGGTGCGGCCCGTTGGCAAACAGATCGAGGCCGTGCTGGCACTGGGGGCGGGACTCGATCGATCGGCACGACCGGCGCGGGTCCACGAACTCCTCGAACAGGTAGGCATTACCGACCCGTCGCGACGGGCTCGTTCGTACCCCCACGAACTCTCCGGTGGCATGGCTCAGCGAGTGATGATCGCGCTCGCCCTCGCCAAGGAGCCCAGCCTGCTAATCGCCGACGAACCGACAACCGCGCTTGACGTGACCGTCCAGGACGAGATCCTTTCACTACTGAGGCGGCTCTCCGCCGACCTCGACCTTGCCGTTCTGCTGGTCACCCACGACCTTGGCGTGGTCGCCGACCTCGCCGACCGAGCCGCCGTGATGTACGCCGGCCGAATTGTCGAGGAGGGCAACGTCGAATCGCTGCTGGTCGATCCGCTCCATCCGTACACGTCGGCGCTGGCGGCGGCCGTGCCCCGGAACCAACCTCGGTCCGGCGACCTGCAAGGCCTCGCGGGGTCGGTCCCGTTGCCGGGCGAGTGGCCTGATGGCTGCACCTTTGCCGATCGCTGCGCGTATCGAGTTGACCGGTGCGACCAAACTGAGCCATCCCTCGACGGCATTGAGCACGCAGTGCGATGCCATCTCGCTCAGGACCTCGAACTGGCCGGCATCCGGGCGGAGGTTGGTCGTGACTGAGCCCGTCGTGGAGATTCGTGAGCTCACCGTGGAGTTCGAGCACCGAGAGGGGTTCAGACGAGTACAAACCACCGCGGTTAACGACGTAGACCTCGAGATCGGTCCGGGAGAGACGCTTGGGCTGGTCGGAGAGTCCGGGTCGGGCAAGACAACCATCGGCCGAGCGATTCTCCGGCTGCTCACCCCGAGTGCGGGCCATATCAGGGTGGCCGACCACGACGTGACCGGATTCGGCACCCACCCACCGCTCGATTTCCGCCGGTCGGCGCAGGTGGTGTTCCAAGATCCACTCCAGTCGCTCAACCCCCGCCACCGGATCGGCCGAACTCTCGGTGAGGCGCTGACTATCCACCTCGGCATCGTCGGTGAGGAGCGCGACGAGGCGGTCGTCGGACTCCTTGAACGAGTAGGACTTCGGGCCGAACACCAACGCCGGTATCCGACGGAATTCTCCGGCGGTCAACTCCAACGAATAGCGATCGCCCGAGCGCTTGCTCCCAAACCCGAGCTGATCGTGATGGACGAAGCGGTTAGTGCTCTTGATGCAACCACCACCGCCCGGATCCTCGCCTTGTTCGAAGAGTTGCACACGTCGACGACCGCGTACCTCTTCATCGCTCACGACCTCGCTGTGGTCCGACACATCAGCGACCGCATTGCGGTGATGTACCGCGGCCGCATCGTCGAGATCGGCACGGCGGATGAGATCTGCGACCGACCTCAGCACCCCTATACCCAGCTCCTCGTCCGATCGATCCCCGACCCCGATCCGGTCATTCAGCGCCAGCGCCGAGAGAAGCGGGGCCAGGCTGAATCGACCGCCGTCGAGATTCCTACCGACGGGTGTCCGTTCCGCCCTCGATGCGATCTAGCGGTTGACGCCTGTGCGAGTGTGTTTCCGGCCATGAGCACGATCGGCACGACCGAAGTGGCCTGTCACGTCGTTGCCTCGAACCTCGCCAAGAGTCCAGCCTGAGCCGTCCTTTTGGTGGGCCCGGCCTTCGAACGCCGGCATCTCGTCCACGCCGCCCTGCGCGTCGACACTCTGTACCACGGGCGAACTCCTGTAGAATTAGACCTTGAAACTGAAGAGCCTTCAATGGTATGGTGCCCCTCATGATGTAGGTCAATATGGGGAGTCAACTTGGGGGAGACTTACGCCGCCAGCTTGACTCTGCCAGCACAGGGGAGCGTTACGTGTCGGACGATGAAGAGATCATTCTCGAGAATCTTGATGATGAAGACCTTGTGGCTCAGATGCACGACGATCTCTATGACGGCATGGCTGAAGAGATCGACGAAGGCACACGAATCTTGCTCGGTCGGAATTGGTCGCCCGACAAGGTCCTGAGCGACGCCTTGGTCGAGGGCATGCGGATCGTGGGTATCGACTTCCGAGACGGCATTCTGTTCGTGCCTGAGGTTTTGTTGGCCGCCAATGCCATGAAGGCCGGCATGGGGATCCTACGTCCGCTCTTGATCGAGACCGGCGCCGAGCCCGTCGGCACCGTCGTGATTGGCACGGTGAAGGGCGACATTCACGACATCGGTAAGAACCTGGTTGCCATGATGCTGGAGGGAGCCGGTTTTGAGGTGATCGATCTCGGTATCAACACCGATGTTGACGAGTACATCGAGGCCCTCGAGAAGCACAAGCCTGACATCCTCGGCCTCTCCGCCCTTCTCACGACAACCATGCCGTATATGAAGGTGGTTATCGACACCCTCTCCGAACGAGGCATTCGGGATGACTACATAATCCTGGTCGGTGGGGCACCGCTCAACCAGGAGTTCGGCGATGCGATCGGTGCCGACGGTTATTGCCGCGATGCTGCGGTCGCGGCCGACATGGCCAAGACAATGGTGAGCGAACGTCGTGCCGCCCAGCACGCCTGAAACGGAGGGACGCACGTTGATCATCGCTTGCGGAGCCCTAGTCCGGGAACTTCGCAGCGTGATCGATGCCGCTGGTTCCGCCTCCGCGGCGCAGGTGGATGTCCGCTACCTCCCTGCCCCGCTGCATAACAGGCCAGAGCAAATCCCGGGAGCGATCCTCGAACTCCTCGAAGCCACGCTGGAACCCATGCACAGCCGGGTGCTCCTCGGCTACGGCGACTGCGGCACTGGCGGTTTGCTCGACGCCGAATTAGCTCTACTCAGAGCCGAGGGCCTCGTCATCGAGCGCTTGCCGGGGAACCATTGCTATGAGTTCTTGGCCGGCGCAGCGTCTTTTCGAGAGCTCCACGACGACGAGCTCGGGACCTTCTTTGTCACCGACTACCTGGCTCGGCACTTCGAGACTCTGGTCTGGCAGACGTTCCGTTTCGATGAGTATCCCGAGCTGATTCCGATGGTCTTCGCCAACTACACCCGACTGGTCTATCTGTCCCAGACCAGCAATCAATCTGTGCGGGCCGAACTGCAAGCAGAAGCCCGTCGGGCGGCAACTCGGCTCGGCCTGTCCTTCGAGACAAACCACACTGGGCTCGAACCGTTCAACGAAGCAGTCGTGCGGCTTATCCAGCGCGTTCCGGTGAGTTGACATGGTGCGTGGAGCGAAGCTTGTCACTATCTTCTGGCGGGACATCCCCGCCCAGGTCAATGCCAATACTCGGAGCGAAAAGCACCGAGTCCTGCTCAAACCGCGATTTCAAAAAGCTATCGATCGGGCGGCCATGGTGGCAGACAAAACCGAAGCATCGGCATACGTGGCCGAGTGGCGCCAGGAATCGATGCAACTTGCTGGAGACCCGAAGGAGTCGGCCGAGGCTGAAGCGGCCCGGCTCGATGCCGCGTTTCCCCTCAGCCGACTCGACCAATTGGCCAAAACCGGCGGCTGGAATCCCGACACCAATCTAGAGGAGAGCTCTGACCAATGACCGACACCGTGATCAGTTCGGCAAGCAAGGAGGTCACGATCGGTTTCGGTCGTCCCTTCGTCATGATCGGCGAACGCATCAACCCGACGGGCCGAAAGCTTCTCTCGGCAGAAATGCTGGCCGGCGACTTCAGTCGGGTCGAAGCCGATGCCATTGCCCAAGTCGAGGCTGGCGCCCAGGTGCTCGACATCAATGCCGGCATTCCCCTGGCTGATGAGCCGGCGCTTCTTGCCCGAGCAATCGAGCTGGTGCAGAGTGTCACCGACGTTCCTCTATCGATCGACTCCTCGATCATCGAGGCGCTGGAGGCCGGATGTGCCGTGTACCAGGGAAAGCCGCTCATCAACTCGGTGACGGGGGAAGACGAGCAAATGGAGCGGGTACTGCCACTGGTGGCTAAATACGGCGCGGCGGTGGTTGCCATCTCCAACGACGAAACCGGAATCTCCGAGGACCCCGATGTTCGCTTCGAAGTTGCCCGCAAGATCGTCAACCGGGCGGCCGACCATGGAATACCGAAAGAAGACGTGGTTGTAGATCCGCTCGTCATGCCCATCGGAGCCATGGGGACGGCTGGTCAGCAGGTCTTCAAGTTGGTCAGCCGATTGCGCAACGAACTCGGTGTGAACACCACCTGTGGAGCGTCGAACGTGAGCTTCGGCCTCCCTGCCCGAAACAACATCACCGGAACCTTCCTGGCCATGGCCATGAGCCACGGAATGACCTCCGCCATAGTGAGTCCCTTACACCAGGAGGTACGAGACGCCGTGATGGCGGCCAATGTGTTAACCGGAACAGACGAGCACTGCGCCGCATGGATCCGAGCTAACCGGGACCCCGATGCGCCCCAGGGGGCACGAGGCCGTCGAAGCGGCCGCCGTAGGCCCCAGAGTTGAGATGCCGCCGATGCGGGTGATCTTCATGCCGAACGGGCTCGACGGAGAAATAGACGCCGGGTCAAGTGTCCTCGATGCGGCCAGACAACTCGGCGCCGACCTCGACTCGGTCTGTGGTGGACGCGGCATCTGCGGGCGTTGCCAGGTCACCCTTTCGACCGGCACGTTTGCGAAGTGGGGGCTGACGGTGACTGACCAGGCCCTCTCGGCACCTGGCCCAACCGAGTTGGACTACCGAGGCAGGCGCCCCCTCGCCGAAGGTCAACGGCTGGGTTGCGCCACGGAGATTGTCGGCGACGTTGTGATCGATATCCCAGCCGAGAGCCAGATTCACAAGCAGATTGTTCGCAAGGAGGTCGACAGCTCCGATCTCGTCCTGGATCCAGTGGTCGAACTTCGCTATGTCGAACTCCCTCCAGTCACGCTGGGCGACAACGTGACGGTCCTTTCCCTGGTCCGAGCAGCCCTTTGCAAGGATTGGGACGTCGCTGACCTTGCCATCGATCCGACAGCTCTACCCCAACTCCAGCTGGCGGCCACGGCCAGCACAGTCGGCCTGACCATTTGTCTCCGCGACGGCAAGACCATCGTCGCAGCATGGCCTGGCTTCGTCGACACTGCCCTCGGAATCGCGGTCGACATTGGGTCGACCACCATCGCCGGCCACCTCTGTGATCTCACCACGGGCGAGGTGTTGGGCACAGCGGGCCGGATGAATCCTCAAATTCGCTTCGGCGAAGATCTGATGAGTCGGGTCAGCTACGTGATGATGAATGATGGTGGTGACCGGGAGCTCACCCAGGTTGTGCGGCTGGCGGTCGATGAGCTAGTTGGGGAGCTAGTGGAGCAGGCGGGCGCCACCCGGTCTGAGATCCTGGAGCTGACGATGGTTGGTAACCCGATCATGCATCACCTGTTGCTAGGTATCGATCCCACTCCGCTCGGCACTGCGCCGTTCCTCCTGGCTACCGACGAGGCGATCGAACTTCGCGCCGACCGACTCGATATTGATTGCCCCAATGGGCGGGTCTACATTCCCCCCTGTGTGGCCGGCCATGTCGGAGCAGATACCGCCGCCGCGATAGTCACCGAAGGGCCGCACCGACAGGCGGAGGTGCAACTCCTTGTCGACATCGGCACCAACGCCGAGATCGTCGTTGGTAACAACGAGCAACTGTTCGCCGCGTCTTCACCGACAGGTCCGGCGTTCGAGGGGGCTCAGATCTCGTGTGGCATGCGAGCTGCCACCGGGGCGATCGAACGAGTGCGAATCGACCCGGCGACGCTCGAGCCTCGTTTCAAAGTGATCGGATCGGATCTCTGGAGCGATGATCCTGCATTCGACACTGCGGTGATCGGTATCTGTGGTTCGGGCATCATCGAGGTCATGTCGGAGATGGCAACGGCTGGCATCTTGGATCGGGGTGGTGTCATCGTCGATAGGAGTGTCGAGACACCTCGCGTGATCGCATCGGATCGGACCTTCTCTTATGTTCTCCACCGACCCGAGAACGGCCCTGAACTCCGCATCGAGCAGAACGATGTCCGGGCCGTACAGCTGGCAAAGGCCGCCCTCAGGGCTGGCATCGAACTCCTTATGGAACACGCCGGTCTCACTGCGGTTGAAGACATTCGACTCGCTGGTGCGTTTGGCTCTCACATCGACACCGACCACGCCATCAAGATCGACCTGATCCCTCCATCGAGCGGTTCTGTTCGATCTTCGGGCAACTCGGCCGGTAACGGGGCGGTTGGTCTGCTGCTCTCGGCGAAGCTGCGTCGGGAGACTGAGGCGATCGTTGCGACCATCATCAAGATCGAGACGGCCACAGACCCACGATTTCAGGATCTGTTCGTCAAAGCTATGGCCTTCCCCACTGCACCACTGGTGGAGGGGGCCTCAAGCCAGGGTCGGCGTCGCCGGCGTACAACACGGAGAAACACATGAGTACTGTCGAGGAACCAAACAGCACCGATTCCGTCGATCCCGAAGGGAGCGGAACAGATGAACGATCGCCCCGAAAGGGACGCCGAGGGGGAGGCCGTGCCGCTCGGCAAAAGCTGCGAGCCGAGGGCCAGTCCGAGACCCGCCCGTTCATGGTCAGAACTCTGCCGCCAGTATCGGTGCTCAACGAGGCGGGGCTTGTACAGATCGAGGAGAATGCCGAGACAATTCTGTCCGAGGTGGGTGTTGCCTTTCAGGACACGCCTGAGGCACTCGACCTGCTCGAGACAGCGGGCGCCATTGTCGATCGGGAAACCGACCTGGTGAGATTTCCTCGTGGGCTCTGCCGGCAACTCATACAGGACAATGCTCCAAAGGAGTTCATTCAGCACGCCCGCAACCCGGAGCGAAGTGTGCGAATCGGCGGGGATGCAACGGTCTTCGCGCCAAACTACGGTTCCCCCTTCGTCACCGACCTCGACAATGGTCGTCGCTATGCGACCCTGGCCGACTTCGAGAACATCGTGAAGCTCACCTACCTCTTGCCCCATCTGCACCACTCGGGCGGAACGGTGTGCGAGCCGGTCGACGTTCCGGTTAACAAGCGACACCTTGACATGGTGTACACCCACCTTAAGTACTCCGATAAGCCATTGATGGGTTCAGTGACGGCCCCAGAACGGGCTGCAGATTCGATTGAGTTGTGTCGCCTCGCCTTCGGAGGTGACCTTCAGGACCGAACAGTACTGACCAGCCTGATCAACGCATCTTCACCCCTGAGATGGGATGCCACGATGCTCGGGGCGGCAACGGTGTACGCCAAGGCCAACCAGGCATGCATCATGTCGCCGTTCATCCTCGCCGGGGCCATGAGCCCCGTCACGCTTGCCGGCCTTGCCGCGCAGTCCTTGGCTGAGGCGCTGAGCGGTATGGCGTACCTCCAGCTTGTTCGTCCCGGCGCCCCCGTCATTTTTGGCACCTTCGCAACCTCTATGTCGATGGCGACCGGCGCCCCGACGTTCGGTACCCCAGAGGGCGGCCTTGCCATCTATCTCATGGCCGAGCTGGCCCGTCGACTTGGCGTACCGTTTCGCTCCGGCGGACAGTTCACCGCTTCGAAGAATCCTGATGCGCAGGCGGCGTACGAATCAGCGTCGACTCTGCTGCCCACAATGCAGGCCGGCGTTAACTTCGTGTTGCACGCCGCCGGCTGGCTCGAGGGGGGTTTGGCTATCAGCTACGAAAAGCTGATCATGGATGCCGATCAACTCGGCATGATGGAGGTGTACGCCAAAGGTGTGGACATGACGGAAAACGGCCAGGCCATGGAAGCCTTCCGGACCAACCCTCCGGGCGAACACTTTCTCGGCAACGGTCACACTCTGAAGAACTTCGAGTCGGCGTTCTACCGTTCTACCGTTGCTGACAACAACAGCTACGAGCAGTGGCTCGAGGACGGGTCGCTCAGCGCGGCTCAGCGGGCCAACATCCAGTGGAAGAACATGCTGGCGAGTTATGTGGCCCCGCCGCTTGATCCAGACGCCGATGAAGCGATGCAGGCCTTCATCGAATCTAGGAAGGCCTCGATGCCCGACGCCATCGGTTAGGTCGCGTCCGGCGCCCAGCGCCCCGTTACCTTCTTGACAGGATTGTTACTGGGCTCGACGGTTTTTCATTTCGTCGATTACAGCAGGGATGACCTCGTGGAGGTCACCGATCACGGCATAGTCGGCCTTCAACACCATGTTGGCTTCTGGGTCGGTGTTGACAGCAAGAATGTTCTTGCTGGCCATGGCCCCGACCCAGTGCTGGATGGCTCCGGAGATGCCGCTGGCAATGTAGAGGTCCGGCGCGATTCGTGTTCCGGTCTGACCCACCTGGTCGCTGTGGGGTCGCCAACCGTTGTTGGTAACGGCCCGAGAGCACCCAACTCTGCCTCCCAAAAGCGATGCCAACTCCTCGAGGGGAGCGAATGCTTCGGCACTACCCATCGCCCGACCTCCAGCGACGACGACCGGGGCGGTGGCGAGGGTGACACCAGCTTCGGCTACCTCCCGGCCGACCACGATCGTCCTGGCCAACCGGTCGTCGAGGGTCGGTCGAAACGGCTCAACGTCGGGCGTGCTCGAGGAGTGCGCCGGGGTCGCATCGAGGCTGTGGTGTGCCACCGAGATGATCTTCACCGGAGCATCGAGTTTGGCTTCCTCGAGCAGCGAACCGCCCCACTGAACCCTCACGAGGTCTGGGGCTGCCTCGGTAAGAAAGTCATCGCTGATCTTGAGACAGTTGGCAACGAACGCCACGCCAAGGCGGGCTGCGGCGGTGGCCAGCACCTCATTGCCCTTGCTGGTACCCGACGCCAGTACGAGCGAAGGTTCGATGCTCTCGACCAGCTCAGCGAGGGTGTGGCCCCACGTCTCTGGACCGAAGTCGTGCAACATCTCATGCTGGGCGAGGTGCACATGGGCCACGCCGTGCTCGGCCAATGCCCCGTGGTCGGCGATCTCACCGCATACCAATGCATGAAGCTCAACACCGGCCGTCTCGGCGATGGGCCGGGCGAAGGTCAAGGCCTCGAAGGTGGCTGGTTGGATAACTCCCTGGTCAGTTTCGACGAGAACAAGCAGATGGGTCATAGCAAACCCAGTTGTTCGAGTAGATCAACCACAGCCGGGGCAGCCGCAGGACCCTCACCGAGGGTGATGGTGTTCGAGGTCTTTGTGGGTGGCTGGGCCAGGCAAAGACGTTGCTGGCCGCCAGGCTGAGATGGGATGTCGAGAACGGCGACCTCTGTTTTCTTGGATGCCAGTCGGCCCTTCATTGTCGGATAGCGCGGGAGGTTCAGGCCCTCCTTCACGCCCAGCACGGCGGGTGTTGGTAGCTGGTAAACCTCGCGACCACCATCGACTTCACGCTTAGCCGTGCAGGTCGACGCGTCTTGGTCGACCTCGATGTCTTTGATGGCGTTGACCATCGGGCGGTCGAGGCTGTTGGCAACACGGACACCGACCTGGAACCCTCCAGCGTCGGCACTCTCGTTCCCGAACAGGATGAGGTCGAAGGGGCCATTGGTCGCCTCAATGGTCTCGATGGCGGTACTGATTACCTGGGCCGTTCGCTGGGGATCCCAGGGTTGACCGTCGGTCCTGACCAGCACGGCACGTTGCACACCGAGCGAGGCCGAGTAACGCAACTGCTCCTCGGCCTCCGGTGGCCCAACGGTCAGAACAGTGGACTCGCCGCCATGTTGTTCGACCAGCTGAATTGCCTCTTCGACGGCACACTCTTCGTGGGGGCTCATGGCAAAACCAAGATGGGCGGCATCGACATCTTGGCCATCGGCAGTGATGTTGATCAGTGACCCTGGGGAAGGAACTCGCTTTACGCAGACGAGCACCTTCATGACTTGAGGCGGACATCGTCGGGGTCGAAGACCGACCCGTCGACCGCTGCAACCTTCACCGGAAAGAGCTCGTTCATGTACATGACACGAAGCTCGGTCCCGACCTGGGCCATCTCGGTTGGGAGGTAAGCCAGTAATAGGTGTTTGCCAATCGATGGACCTGGTCCAGCGGTGCAGACCCGCGACACCCTGCCCTTGGCGTCGACGATGCGCTCGCCATCGGCTGTGAGAATCGGTTCGTTGCCCCCCTGCATGA
>Ga0307986_10000649_pt1 | contig 25580 bp, 22 predicted proteins | sample EllFjometageno82_FD_203170 | JGI IMG/M metagenome (GOLD analysis project Ga0307986, IMG submission 203170) | Marine microbial communities from Ellis Fjord, Antarctic Ocean - #82 | ecosystem: Environmental > Aquatic > Marine > Unclassified | place: Southern Ocean | collected 2014-10-09 | reverse complement strand
CCAACTATGACGATAAACGAATTTCGTAATAACCATTGCGGACGTGGGGGCAGTACCCACCACCTCCACCATTTTGACTTATGGGGGTGAATTAGAATCGACGAGTGTCTAAAAGTTATTTTTTCGTTCGAGATAGTTCCGACGTAACGGGCTAATTTTAAATGCTAACGAAAGTTACGCACTTGCTGCATAATTAGCTTTTAGTTAATTATAATAGCACGGTCTGGGGCACCGGGTAACAGAACGCCCCTAAAAATTAGATAACTTTTTATCCCCAACAAAACCTAAAAGTTATTAACTATGTACCTACTATGTACAAACTATGTATCTAGATTACGAAAATAACTTTTTATCAAACTAAGGATTAATAGTATTCTAAAGATGAAAGAAACTCATACAAGTGTGAACATCCGGATCCATCTTGTTAGGTATTCTTTTAAAGTTAATATGTGTTCCTATTTCAGCATTATTCCAATGTGCTTTTTTATGTAGAATTCTATTTAATAATCTTAAATCTAAATCACAGTATAAGTGTCTGCTACTATTTGTGCCTTTTACTATTTGTATGCTCTCATTTTCTATTTTTAAATAAACATTGGGCTTTAATTCAATTTTAAATTTCTTCAGTCGATCAATAAATTTTTTCGACGCTAAATTTATTTCATCTTTTAATGTAGAAATAATAGGTATTTCATCATTTTCATATTCATATTTTTTATTTTTCAACGAATGAATATATTTTTTCATCTCATTGACATCTAATTTCTCATACTTTTCTAATTGTTTTTGATTTTTAATATCGTAAGTTTGATTTTCTCTTAAACAAAATACTTTAGAATTAAAGTTCAAATTTTTTTTAAGATACTCAGCACACTCGTCCCAAGTTGTAGTTCCTAAATATTCATTCTTATAATAGTTTTTACCTCCAATAATATACGCTCCTGCGAATGGTAATACTGACTTAGGTTGAAGAATGGGAATAATATTACACAAGTGATCAAAGTTTCTTTTTAAAATTCTTTGATTTTCACTTATTTTTTCTTCAGTAGTTAAATTATCAAAACAAGAAGGGTATGGTCCTGCAGCATTAAAATTTAACATTGCTAAATCAATATTTTTAAATTTATTTTTTAAAAAATTACACGCCTCTTTATCTGGTTGGTTATCATTAAAATTGATAGCAGTTACCCCGTCATTTTCTAATACTAAAGCACTATCGATTAAGTTACCAATTAGGGACTCTTCAAAAATATGTTTTGTAAAAGGTTTGAGTAAGGTTAATTTGAACTCTTTAAATTCTATTGTTTCGTTATCTTTTATTTCTATAAAATTACTGTAACCTTCATTAATTAGTTTTTTTTTTAAAAAATTTGGTCCCTCATTTAAAATGATCAGGGGTATGTTTTTTGGAAAATCAAAGTTTCTTTCATCATAGTGGTCTGGATGAATATGACTAAGATAAATTCCATCTACATCTTTAATATCAGATAATTTTGTTTTTAGTGGTGGGTAATGATACCAGGCATCTTCAAATACCCCATCTACTATCTAAGGGTCACATAAAATTCTAGTTCGATCTGAACCTGTAAATATACCACCAGCGTTACCAATAAATTTAAATTTCATTTTTTTTATATTATCTACAAATTAATTATTAACGCTACAACACTTAAAAGTACTTTCCAAGTGTGTTAAAAAACCTCAATTACAAAGTCATCATAAAGAAATGACCAAAAAACTATGTACCTTGTAAAAAAGTATTTATTTACATATAAATTAGACGCAGACGGGCAACAGAGCGCCCCTTTGACTAAATGAAAAATATTTTAATAAACCCCGGTAAAAATAATGTTGGAGCATATATTGAAAATATTAATCTTAAAAAAATAGACAGAAGTCAAATATCTACAATTAAAGATGCCTTGAATAACTTTGGAGTAATTTTTGTTAAAAAACAAAACTTAGACTCATTATCGTATCAAAATTTTGCAAAATTAATTGGAGAACTAGTAATTTACCCAAGACTGAAAGGATTAGAAAGTTTTCCACATATTAATGTAATTGAAAGAAAACCAGATGATAAAAATTTAACTTTTGGTTCAAGCTGGCTTCATCAGGACACAAGCTATCTCGGAGATGAACGACCTAGGTACACTATGCTAATGGGTGTAGATATTCCAAAAGGTCAAGGAAATACAATTTTTTCATCAGGCTTTAATGCTTATGAGAAATTACCAAATGAAATTAAAGATAAAATTAAAAATGCTACAGGGATTTTCTCTTCCTCAGGTCCAATAGCAGTAACAAGAATTGAAAGAGAAAAGGAGATGGGTATCAAATCTGCTAAAAATTTAGAAGCTGAACATTCTATTGTAAAAACAGTGAATGAGAAAAAAACCTTGTATGTCTCACCAGGTCATTTGATGAAAATTAACAATGTTAATGAAACAGAAAAAGACTATTTAAAAAATTTCTTGATCAACCATGTAAATAAAGAAGAATTTCTTTTTTCATACGAATGGTCAAAGGGAGATATTTGTCTCTGGGATAATATTAGTGTTTTACACAAAGCTAGTGAAATAAAAAATTGCAAAAGAATAATGCACAGAATTACTATAAAATAATATCAGTTGAGACTTATAGTTGTTTGATCAACGCTTCGACTACGGCATTAGCATTGGGTAACAGAACGCCCCTTACAACTCTCCTACTTCTTTTTATTAAAATACATAATTATCGAAGAATACAATTTGGGTTAAATCCAATTAAATCATCTATTCCATCTGGCACGTGATACTTTCTTTTTTTTAGATATATTGGATCATATTTCAATTTTATACCTGTAACTATTTCCATCAATGTATCAATAGCTATCGCCATTTGATGTGTGTGAGGTTTTGCTTTTGTTGGATCTATAATTTTATTCCTATTATCGCCACTAAACTTTCTACTTAAAAATTTCTTCTCATTAGTAATTGCTAAATTAACTAGCTTTGCAGAATTTACAAGTTTGTTTTGTATATGTTCTGGCACTTTCGCACCCCATAGTTTCGCGATATAAACATATCCAAGGGCAATATCTACTCCATATGAATGATACCACTGCGCTCTAACACCTCTAAAAGAATTATTGTTAATATATCCATCGTCATAAAATAACTTATCAATTTCTTTAAAAGTATGATTAATTTCTTTGGCAGCAAGTTTCTTATTGTCCGTCCATGATGCATAAACTAATGTCGACAAACCACCGTTAGCCATTGCATAGAATCCTTTTTCATTTCTAAATACAACCTGTGAATTTTTGAAAATATTTTTAATTATTAAAATAAGGAGAATTTGATTTATAGCGTTCATATGTGTCTAGTGATACATAAATTAAATCAGTCTGAAAAATATAGTTTGACATTAAACTCCCGTTATTTTCTATTCCGAATAATTTATAATTATTTGGGATTAAAATTTTTTCAACGTCATAAATTTGTAATGGATTTTCATAAATTTCAGAAAAAATTATTTCTAATTGAATTACTTTTATTCTATTGTTCTTAAGCAAATTTTTCGCACCCAATAATACTTTATCCTCGTATCCCTGGGTATCAATTTTTAAAATATCAATATTTTTAATATTATTTTTTTCTGCATAATCATCTAAGGTTATTACTTTTGTAGAAATCTTTTTAGTTATATAGTTTCTATCATCTACTTTAGCTATTTTACTAAATTTTTTTAACCAAGTTGTATTTGGAATTAAATCTTTGAAACTTGACATTCTAGAATTTGCAGTAATATTAAATTCTACGTTTCCTTCTTTCTCACCTACAGCGCAATTATTTATAAACACATTCTTTTCGTTTTTATACTTTTCCTTTAAAACATGAGCCTCACTTGTAATTGGTTCAAAACTATGAATTGTTTTTTTTTCAAACATTTTTTTATAAACCTCAATAAAAAGACCTAGACTTGCCCCGACATCAAAAATAATTGGTTCTGGATTTTTTGTAAGATGTTTAGTTATTCGATCTAATTCAATTGGTGCCACGGATAAATATCTTGTTAACCTGAAGCCAAAAAAATTAATTATTCTTTGAATAAAATTTTTTATTTTATTTTCATTTAATTCAAAAATGCTCATATAATATTAATAATCATAGTATTTTTAGGAAATCAAGCTGACAACAAAACCTAGTATTTGTACTGCAGAGTTAGAAGAAATATTCAACAAATCTACCCCCCCCCCTCTTTTTTTTTTTTTATTTATGTAATTCGAAGGGAGTACAAATAGGTTCGATGCTTCCAACTTAATAATTTTCCAGTGTGTTCAAAGGGCTCATTATTCCGGTTTGTGGTTGTTTATAAGTTGTCTCGTAGGTCAGTTTAGGGCACCGGGTAACAGAATGCACCTTTATACTTCAAATAAACAAAAATGACAGTAGATTAGATGTAAACAAAAGTATAAAAAAACTATTCAATCTAATGCGAACTAATAACAATAAAAATTTTCCTTCTTTTTTTATTTACAAAAAAAAGCAATACGTAATTAAAATTTACAAAGAAGGTAAAAAATAAAATTATGGTTAAAAAAAATAATAAAAAAATTAATAGAGGTTTAAAATTTGTAGATCAAATACAGGCCATAAGATCTAAAAATAATAAAAACTGGATGGATCTTCTAAGATTGTCTTTAAAATTAGACTTTGAAACTACGTCCAAAATTCTAAAAGAAATCTGTAAGGATGATCAAAGAATTTCTAAACTTGCTAAAAAAATCTACAAGTTAAAATAGAGCAGACAAATGAAAACTAAAAAACCTTTTTTTATCGCTGAAATATCAGCTAATCATTGTGGTAGTTTTTTAATGGCTAAGAAATTAATCAAGTGTGCAAAGCAAAATGGAGCAGATGCTGTTAAATTACAAACTTATACGCCTGAAACAATGACTATTAATTCAAATAAAAAATACTTTAAAATTAAGAATGGACTGTGGAAAGGTCATACGTTGTGGAATCTTTACAAAAAAGCACACACGCCTCTAGAGTGGCATAGACCACTTTTTAACTATGCTAAAAAATTAAAGATTAAAATTTTTAGCACGCCCTTTGATGAATCCGCTGTAGATTTTTTAGAAACTCTTAAGTGTCCAATTTACAAGGTTGCTTCTTTTGAAATGACAGATATTCCGCTAATAAAAAAAATTGCCTCTACAAAAAAACCAATTATCATGTCTACGGGCATGGCAACTTTAAAAGAAATTGAATTAAGTTACAAAATAGCTAGAAAATATGGAGCTAAAGATATTACCTTGCTTTATTGTGTGAGTAATTATCCATCAAAAAATAGTGATTTTAATTTACGAAATATAAAAATATTAAAAGAAAAATTTAAGTGTAAAGTTGGATTGTCTGATCACTCAGTAGACAGCACTGTAGCTATATCTGCAGTTGCTCTTGGTGCAGAAGTTGTTGAAAAACATATAGGCATTCAGAATCAAAAAAAAGGTTTAGATATCAAATTTTCTTTAAAAGGATCTGAAATTAAAAAATTTAAAGACAATATAGATTCTGCTGCTGCGTTACTTGGGAAAAATTTTTTTTATAGAAATAATTCAGAAAATAAAAGTAAGATTTTTAGAAGGTCTATTTTTGTTGTTGAAAATATTAAAAAGGGAGAGCAATTTACAAAAAAAAATATAAGAAGGATAAGACCAGGTTATGGATTAAAGCCAATGTATTATGAAAAACTAATCGGAAAAAAATCTAGCAAAACTTTGTACAAAGGCGAGCCATTGAAAAAATTATTTTAAGAATTTATTTAAATCAGGTTTAAAATAATTTGATCCTTTCATAACTTTACCATTATTATTAAAAATAGGTTTCCCGTTGTCATCAAGCTTACTCATGTTTGATTCTTGTACTTCTTTAAAACATTTATCAAGATCAATGCCGAAAGCATGGCCGGCCCCATAAGTTACATATAAAATATCAGTTAATGCATCGGCAACTTCATTCATGTCTTTGTCTCTGATCGCTTGATTTAACTCGTCTAATTCTTCTTTTATTAGGTCGTATCTTAATTGAACTATATTTTTGTTGGGAAATTCAGCTTTATCCTTAACCTCTTGATTGAAAGTTTGCATAAATTTTTTGACTCTTTGAAAATTACTCATAATTACTCCATATCAAATTTGATTTACTTTAGTTTGATCTATATTATAGCTATATAACATTCATGAAATATAGAATTGAATTAGATAGTATAGGAAAAATTAAAGTAGATGGTGATAAATATTGGGGTGCATCTACAGAAAGATCAAAAAAATATTTTAATATTGGAGATTTTCTAGTCAGGCCAATTGTTATCCATTCTATAGCTATTATTAAAAAAGCAGCAGCAATAGTTAATTCTAAAAATAAAGACCTAGATCATAAAATTAGTAAATATATTGTGAGAGCATCGGAAGAAGTAATTGGAGGTAAACTTGATAAACATTTTCCGTTAAAAGTTTGGCAAACCGGGTCTGGCACTCAAACAAATATGAACGTTAATGAGGTAATAGCTAATAGAGCAATTCAGATTATGGGTGGAAAGATGGGAAGCAAAAAACCTGTTCATCCAAATGATCATGTAAATAAATCTCAATCAACAAATGATGTTTTTCCATCTGCTATGCACATTGCTATCGCTATCAAAACTAGAGACAAATTATTACCTTCTCTTAAATTACTGGAAAAAGAATTGGGAAAAAAAGTTAGAGAATTTAATAAAATAGTAAAATTAGGAAGAACACACCTTCAAGATGCAACTCCTTTAACATTAGGGCAGGAATTTTCTGGCTATCAATTTCAATTAAAAGAATCTATCAAAAGAATTAATATAGCATTAAAAGAAATCTATTATTTAGCACAAGGTGGTACAGCTGTTGGCACGGGTCTTAATACAAGAAAAAACTTTGATAAAAAAATTGTCAGAGAAATTAGTACAATTACAAAATTACCCTTTAAAGTTTCTCCAAATAAGTTTGCGGCATTGGCTACTCATGATCCTATAGTAAATTTTTCAGGTGCTATGAATACTGCAGCAGTTTGCTTAATGAAAATAGCAAATGATATTAGATTTTTAGGATCAGGCCCAAGAGCTGGTTATGGTGAGTTAATTTTGCCTTCAAATGAGCCTGGATCTTCTATAATGCCAGGCAAAGTAAATCCAACACAATCTGAGGCAGTTACAATGGTTTGTGTAAAAGTTATTGGAAATCACAATGGCATCACTATGGCTGGATCACATGGGCATTTTGAATTAAATGTTTTTAAACCGTTAATAATACATAACATTTTACAATCAATAGAAATAATGGCGGACTCTTCGAGAACTTTTGCACTTTATTGTGTCAAAGGTATTAAGGCGGACAAAAAAAGAATTAAATATCTATTAGAAAACTCTCTAATGCTTGTAACAGCTCTTGCCCCTAAGATTGGATACGACATGGCGGCAAAAATAGCAAAAGAAGCTCATAAAAGAGGCACTACTTTAAAAGAAGAGGTTATTAGGTCAGGTGTTCTTAACGAAAAAGAATATAACAAAATAATGAATCCGATGCTAATGACTAAACCAGGATAGTTTAAAATAAATCTTTTAAGTACTTATCAATTTTATCTTCATTAAAAAAATTTCCTGAATAACCCTGGATAAATTTATCCTTAAATATATTTTCATACTCTTTGGTTTTTTTAGCCGATTGTTCCTTTCCTTCTATTAAAATTTTTTCAAAAATTACCTTTGAACTTGATGGAACTAAAAGACCTATTATTCTAATATTTTTTGATGGTTTTTTTTTATGCGTGACTGTTTTAACAACATTAAACTGAATCTTACCCTTCTTGCCGAGCTCTAAAATTTTAGCATTAAAATAAAAAGATTTATTCTTGCCCACTTTAAAGTCTTCAAATAAAATTTCTCCGTTTTTACTAACTATTTTACCTTCAAATTTAGATTTAAAGTTAAAAGTTCCATTAATTTTTTTTATTAGAGGCAAATTATTAATATTATTTGAAAAAAAGGATTCTTTTACTGCAATGAACAATTTCTTTATATTTAAATTAGATGGTGTGAGGTTTAGTTTTAGGAAAAAAGTTGGACTAAAGTTTGCTGCTCCGTCTATAGATGCGTTAATAATCCTACTTCTAATAAAACCATTCTTCAATTCTATACTGTCATTTTTAATAAAATTAAATTTTAAAAAATTGTTAAACACCTCAAGGTTAAGTGATCCATCTGTTATACCAGATTTATTTTTTTTAAAAAAAACTCTAGTAGATATATCTAACTTTGGAATTTCAAAATTTAAATAATTTTTATTTTCTAGTGAGTTGTCTAATTTTATAAAAATTTTATTTTTTAAAAATTTACCACTTATACTTATTTCTTTTTTCCCTCTTACTTGATTCACTTTTATTAGGGTGTCATCTATCTTCAAAAATATTTTTTTTTTTTTAAGAAAGATAAGATTATTTTTTTTAAAGGTTAGCTGTTTCTTGTTTTTATCAAGACTTGACACTACCTGGTTGAGATTATTTAAATTAATTTTTGAGGACCCGTTACTAATTAATAATTTTTTATAATTAATTGTATTAAAATTTAATATCTGACTTAAGTTTAGTATAATTTCAAGTTCACTATTGATGACTGTAATTATTTCTTCTCCTATTGTAAAATTGCTATTTAACACAATCAACCTCGGGGTTGGGAAAATTTTGTAATTTATTTTTGAAATACTTTGAATATTTATATCATTATTATTCTTTAATTTTTCTTTTATAGATTCTACTGAAAAATTAAATAATTTTGGTAAAATTAAATAAGTAGCGAAAAAAAAAATAAGAAAAAAGATTAAATATAAAAAAAACTTCATTTTTTTTTTTTCTTGTACGTTGAAATCTAGTTTTCTAATATTTAACATAATTGAAATTTAAAATTTGTTATTAAGATTATTAATCATTTATAATGTCTAAATAAGTAGTATATACTTTATCAATCAAGCTATGGATTTTATAAATAAATTATTAGAAAATTTAAACAAGGAGCAAAAGGAAGCTGTATTAAGTACAGAAGGTCCTAATTTAATTGTAGCGGGAGCAGGATCTGGAAAAACTAGAGTTTTAACAACGAGACTCGCACATATAATTAGTTCTAAAAAGGCTTGGGCTAGTCAGATACTCTGTGTGACTTTTACGAATAAAGCAGCAAAAGAAATGCAAAGCAGAGTCCTAGGGCATTTGAGTGAGAAATCTACAGCCGTTCCCTGGCTTGGAACTTTTCATGCGATTAGTGTCAAATTTTTAAGAAGACATGCGGAAGCAATAGGCTTGAAGGGAAATTTTACTATCATAGATACCTCTGATCAAAAAAAGATAGTAAGAAATATTTGTAAAGCAGAAGAAATTGATGGGAAGAAAATAACACCTCAATTCATTCTTTCATTCATTGATAAATGGAAAAATAAAGGTTTATTACCAGAAGATATAAAGGAAGAAAAATTTACAGGTTTAGAAAAATCAATTTTTAAAGTCTATAAGATTTATCAATCTAAAATTAGAGACTTAAATGCATGTGATTTTGGTGATCTTATTTTATATTGCGTAAAACTATTCGAGAATAATTCTGATATTCAACAGATTTATAGCAATAACTTTAAATATATTTTAGTTGATGAGTTTCAAGATACTAATTTTATTCAAAATAAGTGGTTAAATTTATTGGTCAACGAAAAACAAAATATTTGTTGTGTTGGAGATGATGATCAATCTATTTACAGCTGGAGGGGCGCTGAAATTAAAAATTTTTTAACATTTGATACCATTTATAAAAATTGTAAAATTTTTAAATTAGAGCAAAACTATAGATCTACCAAAAATATATTAGAAACAGCATCCACCTTAATTTCTCATAATAACGGAAGAGTAGAAAAAAAACTTTGGTCATCTGCCCAGCACGGTGAGAAAGTAAAACTTAACTGCTATCACACTGGCAGAGAGGAAGCTGAAGCTATAAGTGATATTGCAGAAAAAAAATTAAAAAATAAATATTCTTTAAATAATGTAGCTATTCTTGTTAGAGCAATCTACCAAACGCGAGAATTTGAGGAAAGATTTCTTAAAGTAGGTTTAGGTTATAGAGTTCTAGGTGGAACAAAGTTCTACGAAAGAGCTGAGGTAAAAGATGCTGTCGCATATTTAAGAATAATAAATCAAAAATATGATGATTTAGCACTAGAAAGAGTGATTGGGAGTCCTCGCCGAGGCATTGGTGAAAGTACACTTAATCAACTGTATAGTTTTGGTAGTCAAAATAAATTATGCCTAGAAGATTCTATCAAAAAAAATTTAGAGGCCAATAGTTTAAAACCTAAAATGAAAATAAGTCTAACTCAATTAACCAAATTGATTGATAAATGGAGATTAGATTCTAATACAAAAAAACACTATGACTTGTTGAAAACTGTACTAGACGAATCTGGCTATAGTGAAATGCTTAAAAATAAAAATGATATAGAAAATGAAAACCGTCTTGAAAATATAAAAGAATTACTTCGAGCTATGCATGACTACGATAACTTGCAGTCTTTTTTAGAACATGTTGCACTTGCAACCTCAATAGATAAAGAATGGGAGGGAGAAAAAATTAATTTGATGACTATGCATGCTGCGAAAGGTTTGGAATTTGATGTAGTTTTTTTACCAGGCTGGGAAGAAGGTCTGTTTCCACACCAAAAATCTTTAGAAGAGAAAGGAGATTTGGGTTTAGAAGAGGAGAGAAGATTAGCATATGTAGGAATCACAAGAGCTAAAAAAGAGGCATATTTATCTTTTGCTATGAAAAGATCTTATCATGGTGAATGGATGGATGCCTTACCCTCAAGATTTGTTAATGAAATACCTGATGAAAATATTGAAAAAAATGAAATAAGTACTAGTGAAGAAGTAGAACAAGATTTCGAGTTTAATCAAGATATAAGTATTGATTATGATAGTGATTACAAAAGTCCAGGATGGGAAAGATATAAAAAAAATAAAATGCTGAAATGAAAAAAATAAAAAAATTAAGAAAACTTTTTAATGAATATAACCTTGATGGCTATATTGTTCCAAAAAATAATAGTTTTTTTGGAGAGTATGTCCCAGCCTCAGAGGATAATTTAAAATATATTTCAGATTTTACAGGTTCAGCTGGTTTTGCAATTATTCTCAAAAATAAGAATCTTATGTTTGTAGATGGCAGGTACACTACTCAAGCCACTATTCAATGTGGAAAAGATTATAAAATTTTTACAATTCCTAAGCACTACCCGTTTAATGTTCTTAATAATAAAAATTTAAATCTAGGGTTTGACCCTAAACTTCATACTGAAAATTCATTAAAGAAACTTTTTAAAAATTCTTTTATTAAGCTAAAACCAATCAATAAAAATTTAATAGATTTATTGTGGAAGCGAAAAAAAAATTTGAATATTAAGCCCTTTTATTTGATTAAAGATCAACATGCGGGAGAAAAATTAGAAAAAAAATTAGTTAAACTGAGAAAAATAATTACATTAAGTAAAGTTGATTATCTTTTTACTACAGCTCCTGAAAATGTAGCCTGGTTATTAAATATAAGAGGACATGATACAGACTATTCACCACTTCCTAACTCACATGCCTTTATTGGAAAAAATAAAGAAATAATTTTTTTCTGTAATTTAAAAAAAATAAATCAATCTTTAAAATCAAAATTAAATAAAAAAATTAAGATTTATGATATTGAACAACTTCCAAGTTTTATTGCAAATTTATCAAATAAGAAAATATTAATTGACTTATTAACTTGCTCTATGTTCTTTAAAACACTTATTAATAAAAAAAATTCAATAACAGAAAAACAAGATCCAATTTATTTGTTAAAATCTTTAAAAAATAAAACTGAAATTAAAAATTCTATCCAATCGCATATATATGATGGGGCGGCTCTGTCTAAGTTTATATTCTGGTTGAAAAGCAGTTTTAATACAAAAAAAATTACTGAGATTTCAGCACAAGAAAAATTATTAGAGTTTAGAAAAAAAAATAAATCATTCTACTCTTCAAGTTTTCCAACTATCTCTGGATCTGGTCCTAACGGAGCAATTATTCATTATAAAGCAGACAAAAAAAGTAATCGTTTACTAAAAAAAGGAGATGTTTACTTGGTAGATTCTGGAGGTCAATATTTATACGGAACTACCGATGTAACACGAACTCTTTCTCTTGGAGTTAAGAGTTCCAAAATTAAAGAAGTTTTTACAAGGGTTCTTAAAGGACATATAGCAGTAGCATCTTATGAACTTAAAAATGACTCGAATGGTGACAAAATAGATCAAGTAGCCAGAAAACCTCTAAGAGATATAAATTTAGACTATCCTCACGGGACGGGGCATGGAGTTGGTTCCTTTTTAAATGTTCATGAGGGTCCTCAAGGAATTTCAAAGGGTAACAAGGTGAGATTTCAAGAAGGAATGATAACTTCTAATGAACCTGGTTTTTACAAAAAAAATCACTTTGGAATAAGAATAGAAAATTTAATCTATGTTAAAAAAAAAAGAAATAAATTAAAATTTGTAGACTTGACCTTAGCTCCAATTGACAAAACGCTTGTTGAAAAAAAACTCTTAACTGCTTCTGAAAAACATTGGCTTAACGCATATCATCTGAGAGTATTTAAAAATTTAAAACGATTTATGAATAAATTTGAAATGAGTCAGCTGAAGCAGGCTTGTTCAAATATTTAAGAGCTTATACCAATTATTCTCAGAAATAATACTAATACCTAATTCCTTAGATTTTATTATTTTAGATTTTACAGGCTTACTATTTCCTGTAACAAGAATGTTTAATTTTTTCGATACCGAGCTAAGTACTTTACCTCCATTCTCTTCAACTAAGGATTTTGCCTCGGACCTACTAATTCTTTCAAACCCACCTGTGAACATTATTGTTTTACCACTTAATTTTCCATTTTTATTTAATATTTTAGAATTTTCTATTTTTAAACATTTAACCAGAGATAATATAATTTCATTATTTGATTTATTAGAAAAAAAATTTTCTAAAGATTTTAATTGAGCTGATCCAATTCCATCCAATTCATCAATATTTTTTAATAAACTTTTTCTTTTTGTGTTGTTGAGAAGTTCAACAAACCTCTCAATAGAGATAAAAAAGACACCAAGTAGTTTTGCATTTTCTTCTCCTATATGTCTTATTCCAAGGGAGTAAATAAATTTATCTAGTAATATAGTTGATGAATTTTTTATTGCATTTTTCAAATTATCACCTGATAGTTGGCCCCAACCATCTAAATTTTTTATTTTTGTATAATCTAGTTTAAAGATATCCGATGGTGTTTTAATTAATTTTAAATCCCAAAATAAATCTATAACTTTTTTTCCTAATCCATCTATGTTAAATGCATCTTTCGAAACAAAATGTTTCAACTTCTCTTTTGCTATGTCTTGACATTTGTATTCTTTGTCTAAGCATCTTCTTACAGCATCTACTTTTTTAGTATTATTATTTACTTCTTTTATTGTTTGAGATCTACAAGATGGGCATTTAGTTGGAAAAATATATTTTTGTATATTTTTTTTTCTTTTTTTAAAGTCGACTGATACTATTTGAGGAATTACATCGCCCGCTCTCTGAATGCTTACGTAATCTCCAATTCTAATATCTTTTCTAGTTATTTCTTCTTCATTGTGAAGTGTAGCATTAGAAACAACCACGCCACCTACTGTTACTGGCTCAACTTTTGCAACAGGTGTTAAGGCACCCGTTCTTCCTACTTGAATTATTATGTCCTTAACTCTAGTTACAGCTTTAATAGATGAGAATTTATATGCTATTGCCCATCTTGGAGAATTTGAGGTATTACCTAGTCTTTCTTGCAATTGAAGATCACTGATTTTAATAACGAGACCATCAATATCATAGTCTAAGTCAGACCTAATTTTTTCTATTTTTTTATGTTGATTCTCTATATCTGAAATATTTTTAGCTAAGAAATTATGGGGATTGGTTTTAAAACCCCATTCATTAATTTTTTTTAAAAAGTCAGATTGTTTTTTAAAAGTTAATGGTACTATTTTACCAAAAGCATAAGCAATAAATTGTAATGGTATTTTTGCAGTTACATTAGGATTTTTTTGTCTTAGTGAACCACCAGCTGCATTTCTAGGATTAGCAAATTTTTCTTTAATTTTATCAAAATCTTTTTTTCCAATATAAACTTCACCTCTGATTTCTAAAATTTTTGGAAAGTCTTTTGCAGTAATCTTCTTGGGTATTTGAATAATTGTTTTAAGATTTTCCAATATATCCTCTCCTATTGTTCCGTCACCTCTTGATAGTCCTTTGACTAATATGCCGTTTTTGTAAGTCAATGATGCTGAGATTCCATCTATCTTAGGTTCTACAACATAGGATAAATCTACCTTTTTATTATTTAAGTAGTTGTTTATTTTTTTTACAAAATCTTCTATATCACCAACGTTAAATGCGTTAGACAATGAAAGCATTGGTTTTGAGTGTTCTATTTTTTTAAATTTTGATGAAGGTTTGTATCCGACTTTATCACTAACTGAACCGTATTTTTTTTCCAAGAAAGAATTGTTTTTTTCTAGCTCATTAATTTCTTTTTTTACTTCATCGTATTCTAAATCTGTAATAAGAGGAGAATCTTTATCGTAATAAAACTTATTAGACTTCTCTAAAAGTTTTATTTTTTTAAGATAATTTTTTTTTATATCATCTTCTCTTTTAAACATTTAATTCTGGCCGAGTATTTTTTTAATCGTTCTTTTTACTAGACCAACATTTCTTTGTTGTTCAGTTTTTTTTGGCATCTTGTAATTTTTATTTAATATTTTATAGGATTCTTTATACCATTCACTCGAATTATAATTGTAACCAAGTACAGTAGCTACAGCTTTCGCTTCTCCAGTTAAGCCAATTTTATAGTAAACCTCAACTAATCTATGCAAAGCTTCCTCTATAAAAATAGTTTCAGAATAATTTTCTGAAATTACTTTTAGTCTGTTAATTGCAGGTATCCATTTTTGTGTGCTTATATAGAATTTTGCAATATACATCTCTTTAGCTGCAAGTTGATTGTTTATTAAGTCTAATTTAAATTTTAAATCTAAGGCATACTCCGTATCTGGATAATTTTTTATAAAATATTTTATTTTTTTTTTTGATTTTAAAAGTGGGTTGATGTCTTTTCTTTCATCTAAAATTTGCTCATATAAGCTAATAGCAATTAAATAATGCGCATAAGCTATGTTTTTATCTGCAGGGTATTGATTAATAAATCTCTCAAGATTATCATTGGCATCTGGGAAAAAATTTATAAGATATAGACAATAACTAGACATCAGCGATGCTTTTGCAGAAAATTCGATTTGAGGTAAAATTGATTCTGCTTCAGAAAACTTTTTAGAAGCATAAAAATAATCACCTTCATTCATAAGATCAACAGCTTCCTTGTAAATTTCAAAGGACTTTTCTTGCTCTGGTGGGATATTTACTTCTAGTTCTTTTTTAGAACAAGCTGTAAATAAAAAAATTATTAAAATATAATAAGTTAATTTCTGATGCATGCTTTAACTCATACCAAAATAAATTAATTAGGTAAATTTTTAACGGTTCTAAGCGTTTACAGCTAGCTTATTTGTTGAAGTTTTAAAAAAATTTTTTTCAGGTGAGGAATCTTCTTGTTCTATTATTGTAAAATTTGATCGGTCCTTAAACATAGCTCTAAGAAATAGATTACTTAAACTATGTCCACCTCGTGAGCATTTTACGCTACCTAATATTCTGTATCCTGATAGTAAAAAATCACCTGCTAAATCTAAAATTTTGTGATTAACAAATTCTTTATTATTTCGAAGTCCTTCAGTATTCAAAATTGCATTGTCTTTAACAACTACCGCATTTTCTAACGAACCGCCTTTTCCTAATCCGATTTTTTTAATTTTTTCTACATCTTCAAACAAACAAAAAGTTCTTGATGTGTATACATTTCTTAAATCTTTATCTGCAAAATTTATTTGATTACTTTGCGTTCCTATCACTTCGTTAGAATAAACTAATTGAAAATCAACTTTTAGGCAATTGCTATTAGTATTTATTGAGATTGTTTTTTTGCCTTCTTTTAGTTCAAACTTTTTATTAATCTTTAAATACTTTCTTTTAGCATTTAGATTTTTAATCCCAGCTTCGGTAATTGTTTCAACAAATTCTTTGGAAGATCCGTCCATAATCGGAACTTCGGAATTGTTAATTTCTATCAATGCATTGTCTACCCCTGTAATATAAAGAGCTGCCAATAAGTGTTCCACTGTCGACACTGAAACGTTGAATTCATTTTGTAGCGTTGTACAAAGTGTTGCAGAGCTTACATTTTCGAAATTTGCTTGTATAATATTATTATCATTAAGATCAATTCTTTTGAAAACAATTCCATAGTTTTCATTCGCAGGAATAATTTTAGCTACGGTATTTACACCGCTGTGCAGTCCAACACCTTTAAACGAAACCTCTTTTAGAATTGTTTTTTGAAAGGGTTCTAACATGCTAAACTTATACGAAATAAAGTAATTTTTACTAAAACAACTAATGTTTCAAAAAAATACAATTTTTTTAACTAAATAGTCTTGAAAAAAAAGTAGAAATTAAAGATTTTTTAGAATGGATGACGGATATTGCTTCTTTTTCCCAGCCGTTACTGATTAACTCAACTGCTCCATTCAAACTCGATAAGGATCCATCGTCAATATTTTCACCAAATATAAACTCTATATTAGCTGATTTGTTTTTTTGAAAAGCAAATTTAATATTTTTAAAATATTTAAAATTATCAATAGATATACATAAAGTGTTGCCGCTTCTTCTAAAAAAATTTAGATTTGAGTTTTTTTCGTAACATATTTCAATTAACTCATCTAGCCGGGCAATAATTATATCTAAAATTAACTGATGTTTGATTTGCCTATAAGGAGAGCTAGAGAAAAAAATTCTATCTAAATAAGAATCTTTGGCGTTATCTAGTACAGATCTTAAATCAATTTTTTTCAAAACAAGTTCAACTTCTTCAATTTTTAAAGAGCAAAGCTTACTAATATCTTGAATAATTAAGTCAGTGCCAAATTTAAAATCTTGAGAAAGGACGTAAGATTTATTTTTAAATACTGAAACATTTATTCTTTTGTCTTCTAATGAAATAGTTGTAAAATTTTTATTATTCTTATTTTTAGATAAAAAATTTATTCCTTCAACAAATGGTTTTAAGATTATCCGATCTATATTTATTCCACATTTATTCAATACAAGTTTTAAGTTTTTTATAATATTTTTATTTATCAGAAAAAAAGTCATATTCTGATTGTAAAAATCACCAAACAAACCTATTGGTAAATTTTCTAAATTATCACTATCCAAAACGAAACTTGAATTAAAAAGATGAACTAAAGTATCTTTATCTTCATTTAAGAAAATAATTTTTTTAATATCATTCAGTATATAAGTTACATCTTCTTTGGAAACTTGAGAGCCATTTAGTTTTTTATATCCGCTAATATTTAAACAATTAACATTATTAGGGTTGATAATTACTGAAGCTTGAGAAAAAAAATGATCTAACTCATCCTCAATTAGATTAATGGTTTTTTTTATTAATTTAGTAACAAGTTCAATATCAGCTATTCTACCATTTTGAATGCCATTAGCATCTACAACGGTACTGTTAATTATTTTATAATCTTTGTTATTCTTATAGGCTATTACAGAAAATATAATTTTATTGTCGTTAAGATTAATAATTAAATAGGGTTCATTTAATTTCATATTATTGTAAAATTAGTTGATCTTTAATTCTGTAATCAAATATTTTATATTTAGAAAAATTGGAATTACTTAATGTTAAAGATATTTCCTTTAATATGTTCTCAAAATTAGTCTCAGGTAATTTAATAATTCTTTCATCTTTAAGTACGATATCCCACCTCCCAATATCAAAATAATAAAAACTCTTTATAGTATTAATTTTGAAATTTGTTTTCTCTAAATTCTTAAAAAAAATACTAAAATTTTTATGATTACCAAAAACTACAGGTAAATTTTTAAAAGCTTTTAGTTTAGTATAATTAATTTTTTCACCTTCTTTTGTTAAATAATTTTTTTTTTTTTTAGCAATTTCAATAGCTACTGGCATTTTTTCAAATATAAAGATTTTCAAAGTGTTGGGGTATTTTTTTCGTAATTGAATGCTTGATATAAATTCATGTTTGTTGATAACTTCAGTTATTTTTTTTTTTTCCAAAAAAAATAAGCTAGTATTTTTCAAAAATTCTAATTCTATTTTTAGTTTAAGTAAATCTGAAGCAATTGAATTATCTATTATAATTTTTTTTATAGGAAAGAAAAAACTAAAGTTTTTTTTACGATCATTTACATTATATGTAGTAAAAATTATAAAAAAAAATATTAGTAAAAAAAATTTATTTCTTCGAATCATCTATTGATACTTGCATCATTGATGATGTTCTTGACAAGATTTTTAAATGAAATACCGGAATGTTCAGCGATTTCAGGAACTAGAGATAGATCTGTCATTCCAGGTTGGGTATTAATTTCTAATAAATAAAATTTATTTTTTATGAATTTAAAATCAGATCTGGTAATTCCACGACATTTAAGTGCCTTGTGAGCTTTTTTTGCTAAAACTAAAACTTCTTTATATTTTTTATCAGATAAATCTGCCGGCATAAGATGCTCTGTGTTTGCGGATTTTGAATACTTGGCTTGATAGTCATAAAATTTTCTTTTTGGTTTTAGCTCTATAGCTCCTAAGGGTTTTCCATTAAATACAGCAACCTGAATTTCTTGTCCTCCAATAAAATTCTCTACGATTAATGTTTTATATTTTTTTATTAACTTATTTGTATGTTTTCTTAAATCCAAAAAATTTTTACAAATCTTTACACCTATACTCGATCCTTCATTGGATGGTTTCAGTATTAATGGATACATAAGATTTGATCTAAATATATTTTTTTCTTTTAAGACATTAAGATAATTGATTGTATTTAATTCAATATAGGACGGCGTTCTAATTTTATTTTTTTTAAATGCTTTCTTAGAAATTATTTTATCCATAGAATTCATTGACGATAGAATACCTGAGTGCGTATACGGAATCTTAAAATATTCAAAATAGCTTTGTGCTATTCCATCTTCTCCATCTCTTCCGTGTAACGCATTAAAAATTAGATCAACTTTATAATTTTTGATTGTTATAAAATTTTTTTTCGCAGGATCAAAAGTTAACACCTTGTGTTTCAAGCTTCTAATAGCTTTAGAGCAAGCTTTACCTGATTTTAAACTAATTTCTCTTTCACTAGATGTTCCTCCGCAAACTACCAAGATTGTTTTTTTTTTTATTATATTGCTAGTTATCATAACCAATTATCTTTATTTCTAGCTCTAAATTAATTTTAGTTTTTTGATACACGGTTTTTTTAACTTTATTTATTAATTCTTCGAACTCTTTGGATGTTGCGTTTCCATTGTTTACAAAAAAATTAGAATGTTTTTCAGATATTGTTGCACTTCCTACTTTAAAATTTTCACAATTTGATTCTTTAATTAACTGCCAGGCTTTTTTATTTTTTGGATTTTTAAAAGTACTTCCACATGTTTTAATTTGACTTGGCTGTGAATTTTTTTTCCTTTCTACCATTATTTCTTGTTTATCTTTAACTCTCTGCTTCAAACATTTTGTTCCAATTAACTTAACGCTTGTAATTAATAAGTTATCTCTAAGATTGCTGGTTCGGTAAGAAAATTTAATGTCTTTAGCTAAAATTTCTTTTATTTGGCCTTTTGTGTTAATTGCTTTAATGGAGTGAAGTATTTTTGAAATATCTTCTCCATAACACCCTGTGTTCATTCTTACCGCGCCACCAATTGATCCTGGGATACACGCTAAAAATTCCAAACCAGATAATGAATTTTCGATTGCGAAATCAGCAACCTTTTTATCCGGTGTTGCTGCTCCAATTTCTATTATGTCTTCTGAAACTAAATTTATATAAGAAAAAGCCGAGCTTAGTTTTATTGTAATCCCTTTAATGCCACCGTCTCGTATGAGTGTATTTGAGCCAGAACCTATAATTGTAAATTTTTGCATCTTAACCTTCTCGAAAAAAAAAATAATGTCTTTTAAGCTCTTCGGTTTAAAAAAAACATCAGCCGAGCCCCCTAAATTAAACCAGCTATAATTAGATAATTTTTCGTTTATTAAAATTTGTTTTCCAAATTTTGTTTTTAACTCTTCTGTTACCAATGTCATATATTATTTTTTAGATTATGCATCCACTTTGATATAGAACCTGCTCCCATGCCTATGACTATTTCATTGTTTATTAGATTTTTTTTAAAATATTTTATTATATCAAATTCGTCCTTAATAATGATTACTTGAGTTTTGGAAAACTTTGAAATTAATTTAGCAAATTTAATATTATCATATTTTTTATCTATAGGTTCTCCAGCTGCATATACTGGACATAAGATTGTTAGGTCGCTATTTTTAAAGCTATGCGCAAATTCTAAATTTAAAGTTTTCACTCTTGAATATCTATGAGGTTGAAATATTGTTATAATTTTTCTTTTTGGAGCTACTTGCCTAATCGCTTCTAACACAGATTTTATTTCTGTTGGATGGTGTGCATAATCATCGTAAAACTCTACTTTGTTTTTGTAGAATACCTTTGTTAATCTCCTTTGAACTCCTGAGAAATTATTTAATGCATGTTTTATAATTTTTATCTTTAAACCTATGCTTAAGCACAAAGCTATTGCTGCTGTAGCATTAAGAACATTATATTTACCTATTAGTTTTAATGAAATATTCTTTACATGTAGTTTCTGTGAACCAGTATTTTTAATTTTTAAGTCAAATTTTGTATAACCAATAGAATATCTGGGATTGTAAATTTGATAATTAGCTTTCTTGTCAAATCCATAAGTATAATAATTTTTTGTCTGTAAGTTACTTAAAATTTTTTTTATACAAGGATCGTCTAAACATAGAAAAGCTTTGCCAATAGGAGGTGTTTTTTCAATGAATGTTATGAATGCTTTTATCAGATTATTTAGACTTTTATAAAAGTCTAAATGTTCTTTGTCTATATTGGTTACTATTGAATAATTAATTGGTACTTTTAAAAAACTACCATCAGATTCGTCTGCTTCTACGATAGCCCACTCACCTTTGCCTAACTTAGCATTATTTTTTAATGAATTTATCACTCCACCATTAATAATAGTGGGATCTAATCTTGCGGTTGAAATAATTTTTGCTACGAGTGATGTTGTAGTTGTCTTTCCATGCGACCCAGTTACAATAATCTTTTTTTTTAGATCAATTATGTTAGCTAACATTTCTATACGGTCATAATGAGGTAATTTTTTTTTTTTTGTGTGTGATAGCTCAATGTTATTTTTTTTAATTGCTGAAGATTTCACTACGATTGTTGCGTTTAAAATATTTTTTTTAGAATGTCCTTTTAAGATTTTAATACCTAATTTTTTACAATTATCCGTATTTTTATTTTCATTTAAATCACTTCCTTGAACATTGAATCCCATAGTTTTCATAACTTGCGCTAGACCGCTCATCCCTATACCGCCTATACCTATAAAGTGTATTATTTCCTGTTTTCCTATTTGAATTTTATTCATTTAATAGTTTCTTAATTGTTTTATTAATTTTTACAAAAACTTCTTTATCAGAATGTTTTTTTTGTTGTTCGATCATTCTATCTAATAATTTTCTATCTTTATAAAATGATTTTATCAAAGAAAACAATTTTTTATTAACTTCTGTTTCTTTCACAGAAATACTATAGCCTTTTTTTTCAAAATAAGTTGCATTTTTATCTTGGTGTGAGTCCGCAGCATGCGGATAAGGGATTGAGATGAAAGGTATATTGCAGTTAATTAGTTCTGCGGTAACCGAAGAGCCTGATCGTGTAATAACTAATTGAGCTTTTGAAAAATATTCAGAAATATTGTTAGTAAAATTGAATAACTCAAAATCAAAATTTAAGTTTTTATATACCTCATTAAGTTTTGTGTTCTGTGACTCAATACATTGTTGAAATATTTTAATATTTACATTTTCTTTTTTACACTCTTGAAATACTCCTGGTAATATTTCTCCGAATGATTTCGCAGCCTGACTGCCGCCTAAAACTAAAATATTTAGTACCTCATTTGTGAATTGATTTTTTTTTTTAAAATTTAAAATTTCTTCTCTAATTATATTGCCTATAACAACTACTTTATGATCATATTTATTCTTAATTCCAACAAGCTCCTCGTAAGAAGTAAATATTTTACAAGCAAATGGGAGCAAATACTTATTGCTTTTACCTATTTGAATATTATTTTCGTAAATGATAAATGGTATACTCAATGTTTTAGCAGCCATACAAACAGGAAAAGATGCGTGTCCACCCATGCCAAATACCACCATAGGCTTTGTTCTATGTAAAATTATTAAAGATTTTATGTAAGAGAATAAAATTACAAATATAGAAAAGAACATTCTTATAATATTTTTTTTAAATATAGTAGCAGAATTATTTAAAATTAATTTAATATCCTTATGTTGTTCTGTATATTTTAGCCCTCTTTTGTCGGTTATAATTTCAACTAAATAATTATTCTTAATAAAATTTTTTGCCAAGCTAACTGCTGGAAAAACATGTCCCCCTGTTCCTCCGGTAGCTATTACAATTTTGATCTTGTTAGTTGGTTTCATTTAAAACCTTCTCTTAGTAAAGTTTAATATGATACCTGCAAGAATAGCACTTCCAATCATTGAGGACCCACCATAGCTTAAAAATGGCAATGTCATGCCTGTTGTTGGGAGCAGACTAGTATTTACTCCTACGTGAATGAATGTTTGGAAGATCAAAAGAGCTGCAAGACCTGAAAGAGAAACTTTAATAAATTTTTCATTTTCTAATAGTGCAAACTTAATAACCCTAAATGAAATATATAAAAATATACAGATTAAAAGTATTGAGATAATTGACCCAAACTCTTCAGCAATAACAGAAATAACATAGTCTGTATGAGCTTCAGGTACGCGATCTTTTAATGTTCCTTCTCCCATTCCTTGACCTGTCAGCCCCCCTTCTCTAATGGCATCTAACGCACTACTAGATTGAAAACTATCACCTTTTGTTGGATCAAAAAAGGTTTCGATACGTTTAAAAATATATGAAAACTTATCTGGTAAAGTTATTAGCAAACCTGCTACAGAAGCAACTGTTGTGCCAAAAAGACCGAAAATATAAATCAATTTAATTCCTGAAATGAAAACAATAACGGACCAAGATAAAATTAATAGTATTGTTTGGCCAACATCGGGTTGATTCAATAAAATAATACAGGTTATTATTAATATTAAAAAACTCAGAAGGTATGAGTTATTAAAATTACTCTGAGTATCTTTAGATAAAATTTTGGCAATGATGACAACGAAAAATGGTTTTACAAATTCTATAGGCTGAAGACGAAAAAATAATAAATTCAACCATCGTTTCGATCCTTTGACTTCCACGCCAAAAAATAAGACTAAAGCTAAAGAAATTAGTGCAATAATAAAAAAAGGAATTAATAATTTTTTAAATAGATCTAACTGAATAGAAGAAATTAATATCATTAAAAAAATTGCTGCTATTGCGAAAATTAAATGTTTAGAGAAAAAAAAATAATAATCTTTATTCAATCTTTCTCCGGCTAAAGTTGAGGTTGAGGCAAATGAAAAAAAAATACCAAGAATAAAAAGTAACAAAAAGCTTAAAAATATGGCTTTATCTACATGCTTCCAATAATTTTTTATATTATCTTTAAAGAAATTTTTTAACATAATCTTTAGTTATTTTTTTAAATTGATTTCCTCTTTCGGCAAAACTATTAAACTGATCGTAGGAAGCGCTTGCGGGACTCAGCAGAACAGTAACTTTATTATCTCTCATTAAGAGTAATTCTTTAAAAACATCCTTAATTGCTTTTTTTAAATTAAAAGATATTTTATATTTTATTTTTTTTTCAACTTGATTTTTAAAGTAACTAATTTTTTTTCCGATAATAAAAGATTTAATTATATTTGAGCTTACTCCTTGGAGGTTAAATCTATCTCCAATTTTAGGAAGTCCTCCAAAAATCCAAAAAATATTTTTATTATTTTTTAGAGCATATTTTGTTGCATCAAAACTTGTTGCTTTAGAATCATTGATAAAAGTTATTTTATTTTTCTTTAAAAATATTTCATGTCTGTGCGGTAAACCTTTGAAACTATTTACAGCCTCAAGAAAAATTTTTTTTTTAATCTTAAATATTTCAGATATCCGCTGAACAAATGCTAAGTTTTCTAAATTTGGTTTAGAAATCAGATAATTATTAGTGATTTTTTTGCTTATTATATTTTTTAAATAATTGTTATTTACAATTTTTAACTTACTTAAATAATTCTTTTTTTTAAATAATTTAATAAGTTTTTTATTATTTAATAGCGCAACATCATTTCTATCTTGGTTAGAAAATATCTTAAATTTAGAATTTTTGTAGTTAGCTGTTGTATTGTGCCAATCTAAATGATCATTACTGATATTTAGTATGGCTGCAAAAGTTGGTTTAATAAATTTCGTATATGATAGTTGAAAAGAAGATGCCTCTATAATAACTATTGATTTTTTTTTAATTTTTAAATCTAGTATCGGTTTACCAATATTACCACCAAGCTGAGCATCTAGTTTATTTTTTTTAAATATATGTTGAATTAGTTTGCAAGCTGTTGATTTTCCATTCGTTCCTGTAATTACTACAGATTTTACAGAATGATTCTCCATGTAAAATAAATCTAAATCCGTAATTATTTTTTTTTTATTTTTAAGTAATTTTAATTTAAATTTTGTTTTTAAAATGTTAATTCCAGGACTAATTACAATATGATCTACTTTATCTAATTTTTTTTTAAATAAATTATATTTTTTTTTATCGTTTCTATTTTTTTTATCATCCCACGTATAAATTTCCTTAATATTTTTTTTTTTTAAAAATCTAAATACAGAATTTCCTGTTAGGCCAAGCCCGTATACAGCGAATGAACTACTTTTTATTGGTTTTGATGTTTTCATTAATTATCGCAACTTTAATGTAGCCAATCCAATTAATGCTAAAATAATTGCTATAATCCAAAATCTTATTACTACGGTTGATTCTGGCCAACCCTTTTTCTCAAAGTGATGGTGTATGGGAGCCATCATAAAAACTCTTTTTCCGGTTAATTTGAAAGATAGAACTTGTATAATAACTGAGACAGTTTCAAGAACGAAAAGTCCTCCAATTATAGCTAAAACTATTTCGTGTTTGACTATGATTGCAACAGCAGCTAACGAACCACCTAGGGAAAGCGATCCTGTATCACCCATAAAT
>Ga0307986_10000647_pt1 | contig 25614 bp, 24 predicted proteins | sample EllFjometageno82_FD_203170 | JGI IMG/M metagenome (GOLD analysis project Ga0307986, IMG submission 203170) | Marine microbial communities from Ellis Fjord, Antarctic Ocean - #82 | ecosystem: Environmental > Aquatic > Marine > Unclassified | place: Southern Ocean | collected 2014-10-09 | reverse complement strand
CTTTCCCCACTCTTGGAAGAGCAGAGAACGCTTAAAAATTTATAACGCAGTTGCTTACTTTGATATCTTTTCTATGAAGATTCACAGAAACCATCAACAGCAAGCACCCACCTCTATTACTTAATCTAATTTTTAAAGAACTTTAATCGCCAACGCCTCATCAACGCTGGAGCCGGCATTATACGCAGAAGGCGAGGTTTGGCAAGGGATTCGAAGAGATTTTTAAAAAGAATTAGTAACTAGTTTTCTGGCTATTTCTGAACGACTGCGTGGGCTGCATATAGCGGCTATTTCTACCGCTGTTTAATGCGGAAAAACTGCCTATTTCTTCGACTGGGATCAGAGTAAAGAGTGGCTTTGATCGGGGTCAGGGGTAAGGGTGGCTTCGATCGGGGTCAGGGGTAAGGGTGGCTTCGATCGGGGTCAGGGGTAAGGGTGGCTTCGATCGGGGTCAGGGGTAAGGGTGGCTTCGATCGGGGTCAGGGGTAAGGGTGGCTTCGATCGGGGTCAGAGCAAAATTACCTCTCCGCTCTCAAAATCATCCAAATGAGTACACGGTAATTTTGCTCTGACCCCATTCCGTGAGTGCTACAGGGTAATTTTACTCTGACCCCATGCAGTGCTGCCCTGACCCCATTCAGTGCACTAAGCTAATTTTCCTAAATGGAAGAGCTTCTTGCCTCTTTTCAGCACGAAGTACTGTCCCTGTAGGGCTTTATCTGCGGAGAGTTGAAAATCCGCCTCAGTAACTAGCTGCCCATTCACTGACACAGCGTTATTACCGATGAACTCCCGTGCCATCTTGTTCGACTTCGCCAATTCGGTCGCTACCAGCACCTCAACGATGCCAGTGCTGCCGGCTGCAATGCTAGAACAAGGCAAACCGTCTAGCTCTAACTGCTGCAGATCATCGCTAGTTAGCGAATTGATATCCCCTGAGAACAAGGCGTCGCTGATGCGAGTGGCTGCCGTGAGGCCCTTCTCGCCGTGCACGAGCTCGCTGACTAGCTTGGCAAGAATGCCCTGCGCCTCGGGCTTAGCGCCCGATGCCTTGTCTGTTACTTCAATCGCATCTATCTCCTGTGCCGACAGGAAGGTGAAATACTTCATGAAGTTATAGACGTCTGCGTCTGCTGTGCTTAGCCAGAACTGATAGAAGGCATAGGGAGAAGTCCTCTTCGGGTCCAGCCAGATAGTGCCGCTCTCGCTCTTACCGAACTTAGTGCCGTCTGATTTGGTGACCAGGGGTAGGGTCGCGCCATATACCTGCGCCTGATTCATGCGCCTGGTGAGGTCTATACCACCGGTAATGTTCCCCCACTGGTCGCTGCCACCGATCTGCACGGTGCAGTCGTAGCGCTTGTTTAACTCGGCAAAGTCGAAAGACTGCAGAATCATGTAGCTGAATTCGGTGAAGGAGATACCCTCACCTTCTCTATCTAAACGCTGTTTAACCGATTCTTTCTGAATCATGGCGTTCACGGCGAAGTGCTTGCCGACATCTCGCAAAAAGCTGAGGACATCGTAGTCCTTGGTCCAATCTAGGTTATTCACGAGGACGGCTGAGTTCTCGCCGCAGTCGAAATCCAAGAATTGGCTCAGTTGTGGCTTCAGCTGTTCAACCCAGTCAGAAATGATGTCGGTGGAATTGAGCTTGCGCTCACTGTCTTTGAAGCTCGGATCGCCGATCATGCCCGTAGCCCCGCCAACCAGCGCAATCGGCTTGTGGCCGGCCATCTGAAAACGCTTCAGCGCCAGAAGAGGCACCATGCTACCTATATGTAGGCTAGACGCCGTCGGATCGAATCCGCAATACACAGCGCGACTGCCTGTCTCGAGGTGTGACTTGAGCTCATCACCACCAGCGAGCTGAACGACCATATTGCGACTTTGCAGGTCGGCAATTATGTCTTTGGAACTTTCTTCGGAACTATTCATATGTAAAGGAGTCACTATTGTCGTAAGTCACTGTGTCACAAAACTAATTAAATTAGCGGTTAAGCCGACCCAAGCTTGAGGAACCGCGCTTTGTTTATGTTAAAAACGCGGCGATTTTACACTAGAACTGCCCAGTTGTGCGGCAAGTCGGGCAAAAACGCCTAGGAAATGCTCGGCGACTTACTATAAACTCGCGCTTTTCGGCGCCACAAGAGAATTTGCAGCAATTTAAACTATGGAACTCATTGAATTAATTAAGCAATTTGCCCGCAAGCAGTATCTTGTGGTGTCTCACTACCCCCGAGACCATGTCTACATAGCTGGCGCATTGTGCGGCCTCGTCTTGATCTTGCTGATTCTACCTCTGGGTAGCTACGAGAACGAAGCTAGCAGCAGAACCGAAATAGCCTTAGATATCGATCTAGAGCGAAATGTTGATACCGAGCAAGACCAGCCCGATGCGCTGGCCCTATCAGACTTCGTCATCGAACCCCAGGCCAATGATCAGCCAGTACTGGAAGACGTGACCCTGTGGCAGAACATCGAGGTAAAGAGCGGCGACAATCTATCCGCTATATTCAGCAAGGTAGGCCTGTCAGATCAGGATCTATTTCGCGTCCTTAATAGTAGCGACGAAGCCAAGGTTCTGAATCAGGTCTACCCGGGCTACAAATTGGACTTCCTAATTCCTGTCAATGTTGATGGCGACGGCGAACTCGAACAACTGCGTCTATTAAAGTCTCCTCTCGAAGGTTTCCTATTTACACTCAACAACAATAACTACGACGTTGAGTCGATTCTAAATTTTCCGCAGCTAAGACCTACCTTTAAGGTAGGCACGATAGCAGACAGTCTATTCATGGCTGGACAGCGCGAACAGATCCCAGCCGTAACGATAATGGAGATGGCGAATATCTTCGGCGGTGTTATCGACTTCATACTCGACCCACGAACTGGCGATGACTTTAGTATCCTGTACGACGAAAAATACCTTGATGGCGAATTCATCGGACACGGCGACATTCTCGCAACACAGTATACGAACCAAGGAAGAACATTTACCGCAGTTCGCTATATAGATGACGAAGGCGAGGTTGGTTATTACAACGCCGAAGGCGAGAGCATGCGTAAAGCATTCTTGCGCAGCCCTCTCGATGTATTCCGCATCAGCTCTAACTTTAACCCTAGCCGTCGTCACCCGATTCTCAACACGATCCGCGCGCACAAGGGAACGGACTACGCAGCGCCACGCGGCACGCCGATTCGCGCAACCAGTGACGGCCAAATTACTCGCGCATCACGCAACGGCTCATTCGGCAATCTCGTCATCGTTAAACACGCAGGCGGATTCGAAACGAAATATGCGCATCTCTCTAAATACGCGGATGGCATAAGGAACGGCAAGAGAGTCAGACAGGGCGATATCATCGGTTACGTCGGCACGACTGGCAGTGCGACCGGGCCGCATCTTCACTACGAATTCTTGATGGGTGGCGTACACCAAAACCCTCGTACTATTATAGATAAGCTTCCCAAGGCAGAGTCTATCGACCCTGCCGAGATGGATAGCTTTCGCACGCAGACTGCCGATCTATTAAAACGCTTTTCAGATATGAACAGTACGACCTTCATTACGCTGAACCAACCTAGCGCTGACTAACAGGTAACCCTTGGCCAACTCCGATTACTATATTGGACTGATGTCGGGCACCAGCGTCGACGGTGTCGATTGCGCCCTTGTGCAGTTCGACGGCGACCAGCCGAAGCTGATAGCTACCCACTCTGAGCCAATAGAGCCGGGCCTTAGAGCGGATATCCTACAATTATCTAGCGGCAAAAATATCGATCTAGAACTGTACGGCAACACCGACGTCGCCATAGGTCAGCTGTTCGCTCAGGCAGTCCTAACATTACTCGCAAATGAAAATATCGAAAAAACTGCAATCCGCGCGATAGGCAGTCACGGCCAAACAGTCTTCCATCACCCGCAGGGCAATACCCCCTTCACTTTACAGATTGGCGATCCGAATAGTATCGCGCATCTGTCAGGCATCACTACGATCGCTGATTTTCGCAGAAGAGACATGGCGGCCGGTGGTGAAGGCGCACCGCTCGCTCCTGTGCTTCATAGAAATTGTTTCCAATCGGCTAGCAGCGACCGCGTCGTCTTGAACGTCGGCGGCATCGCAAACATTACCGTGTTAAATAAGGATGGAACCTGCCTCGCCTTCGATACGGGCCCCGCCAATGTGTTGCTGGACTACTGGATTGCGAAGCATCAACAGAAAAACTACGACAAGAATGGCGACTGGGCAGCCAGCGGCAACATAATTCAGCCGCTGCTTAAACTGCTCATGAATGAACCCTATTTTTCGAAGGCTGCACCGAAGAGCACCGGCCGAGAATTATTCAATGGCTTGTGGCTGGAAGAGAAGTTACACAAGCTCGGCCAGGAACTAGCCATCGTCGACGTGCAAGCTACGCTGCTGCGCTTTACCATCGATAGCATCGTCGATGAAATACGCAGAACCTCGCAGCCGAGTGAAGTTTACGTCTGTGGCGGCGGCGCGCATAACAATGCTTTTATGGGTGGCTTACAGGCCAGACTACGTGACTGCAATGTCTTATCCACTGCAAAGCTAGGCATCGATCCGGACTGGGTTGAAGCGATCGCCTTCGCCTGGATGGCGAAGCAAACGAGTGAAGGACGAACCATCGACACGACGCCGTTCACCGGCGCGGCACAAGCCACCGTTCTAGGTGGAATCTACAAAGCTTAGCTAGTCGACTAAGTTACACAGGGATGTGCAACCATTGCCTATTAAGGGCAATGCGAGTGGACCAAAAGCAAGTAAAATGACACTTTTACGCCAGCTTTCTAGGATTGAATAGAGAAACAGCTTAGATGGAGAACGAGGAACCGCAACCACAAGTTGTGGTGGCCAGCGGGTTGTTCACAATAAAGCGCGAACCTTCCAGACCTTCGACGTAGTCGACCCTAGATCCTACGAGATATTGATAACTAAGGGGATCGACTAGCAGGCTAGCGCCCTTATTTTCGATGATAGTGTCGTCTTCGTTGATCTCTTCATCGAAGGAAAAGCCGTACTGAAACCCAGAGCAGCCACCGCCGGTCACGTAGACGCGAAGCTTCAGCTTGTCGTTACCCTCCTCGGATATCAAATTCTGCACCTTGTCCGCCGCATTATCGGTGAAGGACATGATGATAGGCTCTTGTGTTTGTACTACTGACATCTGGATTCTCAGCTGGTATAGACCGAGCTCTTGGATACTCGGCAATCGCTTACTTCAGCGTGATTATCTCAATAACCGACTAATTTAGTCAATTATTCTCCGCGTCTTTTTGCAGGACGTATTGCGGGGCAGTTTGCAGGGCATAGCCAGTCGCTACGCCGGTATTTTAGGGGCTTGTCTAGCCGTTTTGAATGACAGAGGTATCGAAGGGGAGCTTCTTCTTCTCTGACACTAGACGCTTGTTCTCGTTCTGGCTGGTGCTGATATGCATAAGATTGCCGTTTACTTCGGAACCCATCACCATTTCGATCAGATTGTAGTAAACACTGCCTACTACGACTGCCTTCGCTGCCAGCTCCAAATGCTTGGTGGAGCGGAGATCACCCTGCACCAGCCCGTTTACGATTGCTGACGGCACACAGACCTCGCCCTCGACAGCACCCTTCTCCGCGATGCGAATCAGCGCACCCGAATCGTCTTCGGCGTAAATATTTCCCTTCACCCGCCCCTCAATGATCAGCTCACCACTGAAGTGGATATCGCCTACGATTTCGGTAGATCTCGATACCAAGGTATGAGCTGGGCCGGTCGATGTCTTCTCTGGCGCTGACTTCTTGAACATTACCGTCGTCTCCTATCAACTCTGTGCTGCTTAACTTTTAAAGGGCTTCTCTGGCTCGCTTAACGCTCAACAATCAGCGCTCAACGACCCAACTAAAATTCTGGTTAACGCTTTTTTCTACCGGCTCTACCGATACGGCTGCGACCTGCAGGCGGTCTGGGACAAAGTTCTCCGGCAAGACTAGCTCTCCCTCGATATTCTGAAAGTATTTGAACCTGAGTCGAATATCGAGCTGATCTTGTTCTGCCGACAAATCGCGAAGCGACAATACCTGCTGCTCGTCGCCCTGCGAACCTACTAAATTGATATTCACATGGCCGGTCAAGAAAGTATCGCCGTCTGCATCCTGCTGCCTGAGAACCAGCTTGTAGCGATAACGATCAGCCTCGCGCGTCGCGTCGATATCGAGCTGGCTTATTATCAGCCCTGTGTCTTCGGTCTCCGCAGACACAACCTGCCGGTAGTAGACGATGTCTTGTTCGAGCTGCGCTACACGATCGCGCAAGCCGAGGATCGTTTCCTGCACCTCTTCGGTCGCAAGCTGATCCATCACACTCGACCTATCGAGTATTGCAACCTGTCGGCGTAGCTCTGAATTTTCTGACTCGGCCGTGATCAGCTGCCCGCTCACTTCCTGCTGCGTTGCCTGTTCAGACTGCTGACTGCGCATTGTGTTCATGTAGCCATACATAAAGCCGCCCACTGCACTGGCACCTACGCCCAGCACAAGTAGAGAAACAAGCAGGAAGCGGCGGCCGGGCCTATAAGGCACGACTACCATCCTTTCTTGTTTACTGCCTTTAACTACATTGGGCACGTAAACCTCTCCAGTTCGAAAACTTGCTCACAGGCTCCGCCTATCTAGAGCCTAGGGCAATAAGGCGATATTTTGCAATCCTGTGGTCTCATCGAGGCCAAACATGATGTTCATGTTCTGTATGGCCTGTCCTGCAGCACCTTTCACCAGATTATCTTCTGCCGAAAGTACTACGATCGTATTCGTATCTTCAGAATAAGCTACTGCTATCTGACATTTGTTCGACCCCTTCACATTTCTGGTCGCCGGTACTTCGCCCTGTGGCAACACATCGACGAACGGTTCGTCGGCATAACGGCGTTCATACACCCCCTGAAGCTGGTCGATTGAGACCTCTACGCCCGATTTCACTGGCGCATAGAGTGTCGCCAGAATGCCTCTTATCATCGGAACAAGATGCGGTATAAAGGTCAGTCGAATCTCAGATTCGCTGTAGTGACTCAAACGCTCGCATATTTCCGGATGATGGCGATGCCCAGTAATACCATAGGCCTTGATAGATTCGGTTGCCTCACACAGCAGAAAATCTTCGACTGCCTTTCTTCCGGCACCGCTCACACCAGACTTAGCATCGGCGATAAGCCGGTCTGTCTCGATGAGGGAGTTTTCTAATAGTGGCAAGAAACCCAACTGAATCGCCGTGGGGTAACAACCTGGCACAGCGATGAGCTGCGCTGATTTGATTTTTGCTCGGTTCACTTCCGGCAGTCCATAGACTGCGTCAGCGACCAGTTCTGGGCAGACGTGCTTCGTCTTATACCATTTCTCCCAGAGGGGAATGTCTTGAATTCGAAAATCCGCCGATAGGTCGATGACCTTGACGCCTTTCGACAATAATTCTGCCACGGTATTCATCGCCACAGCATGAGGTGTCGCATAGAAGACAACATCGCAGGCCTGTAATAGGTCTGAATCGGGGGCTGAGAACTGAAGATCCAAATGGCCACGCAGATTAGGAAAACGGCTGTGCACATTCACGCCCGCGAGTTCTCGCGAAGTCACGACTGAAATCTCCACATCGGTGCGAGGGGCGAGCAATCTGAGTAGCTCGACGCCGGTGTAGCCAGTGGCTCCTATAATTCCAACTTTAATCAAAATAGACTCCGTGGGTGGTATCTAGGCTTCAGTCTGTAGTGCGGGGCGAATCAGATGCAGCGTATATAAGTGCCAGCCGATCTGAATTGCCGGACGGAGTATCTTACACCGCAATGCTTAGATTGCAATATCTGCAGCCATTTCATTACGTAAAATCAACAGCTTAGCGACGATCCCTGCTATCATCAAGACTTCAACTGAGAGCTGTGATAGCTTCTCTGTCCAGTGTGTAGGAGCGCAATATGCTTTGGGTTAAGGCCTTTCATATCATCGGAGTAGTTTGCTGGTTTAGCGGAATTTTCTATCTGCCGCGCCTGTTCGTCTATCATGCCATGAGTGAGGATCAGGTCAGCAAGGATCGCTTCGAGATCATGGAAAAGAAGCTGTTCTGGTACATCATGACGCCATCGGCAGTACTAGCTGTCATTCTCGGCTCCTGGCTGCTGATCGCCAACCATGGTTATTTCATGGCCTGGTGGTGGATGAAGGCGAAGCTTGGCCTGGTGGTTCTACTACTTGGTTATCACTACTACTGTTGGTGGTATATGAAGGCGCTCAGGGAAGACTCAAAGATTCGCAGTCACAAATACTTCCGCGTCTACAATGAACTCCCAGTGTTACTGCTCGTGGCGATCGTAATCCTCATCGTCGTCAAACCTATCTTATAGAATTCTGAAGGCCCCTAAATGAGTAACGAAAATTCCAGGCATCTCTATGCGATGGCCGTAAAGCATATTCCCGGCGGTGTAAATTCTCCAGTCAGAGCCTTCAAGGGCGTTGGCGGAAATCCGCTATTCTTCAAAGCCGGCCAAGATGCATATCTGATCGATGCCGATGACAATCGTTATGTCGACTATGTCGGCGGCTTTGGCCCGCTTATCCTCGGACACTGCCATAAAGATGTTGTGGAGGCACTTCGCAACCAGTTGCAGCAAGGCCTCGCCTTCGGCGCATCGACCGAAGGGGAAGTTAAGATAGCCGATAAGATCTGTGAGCTCATGCCTTCCATCGAGAAGGTAAGACTCGTTACATCCGGCACCGAGGCAACCATGAGCGCTATTCGCCTCGCGCGCGGATATACCGGTCGCGATCGCATCGTAAAATTCGAAGGCTGCTACCACGGCCATGTCGACGGTTTATTGGTTAAGGCCGGCTCCGGCGCACTCACTCTAGGCGAACCCGATTCACTAGGCGTGCCGAAAGCCTATACCGACCTCACCCACGTGCTGCCCTATAACGATACGGATGCACTGGAGAGCTTCTTCGCGGCAAATGGCGATGAAATCGCCTGCGTAATTGTCGAGCCAGTTGCCGGCAACATGAACTGCGTGCCTCCGGTACCGGGTTTTCTCGAGGCGCTGCGCGAACATTGCACCAAGCACGGCGCGGTACTGATCCTCGACGAGGTCATGACGGGTTTTCGAGTGGCCTTGGGTGGCGCTCAGTCCCTGTATCAGATCGAGCCCGATCTCACGACGATCGGCAAGGTGATCGGCGGCGGACTTCCTGTTGGCGCCTTCGGCGGCAAGACAGAAATAATGGATATGATCGCGCCATTGGGTGGCGTCTATCAAGCTGGCACATTGGCTGGCAGCCCACTTGCGGTAGCGGCAGGTTTAGCGATGTTGAATGTGGTCTCCAAGCCAGGCTTTTACGATGAGCTAACGGCGCGCACCACCACACTACTCAGCGGACTGCAGGAACGCGCCGATCAGGCCAGCATTCCTTTTACTACAAATCAAGTTGGCGCCATGTTCGGCTGTTTCTTCACCGAAGAAAAAAACGTCAGCCACTTCTCGCAAGTAATGAGCTGTGATACCGAACGCTTCAAGCATTATTTCCACACCATGTTAGACAATGGCGTCTACCTGGCACCTTCTGCCTTCGAAGCGGGATTCGTGTCCAGCGCACACGGCGACAAGGAAATTCAACTCACACTGGACGCAGCAGAGAAGGCCTTTGCTGCGCTGCCCAAATAAATAGACAAATACAAATCTAGATAGATGGAGAACAAATAGTGAAATTTGATGTATACGGAGTAGGTAACGCGCTAGTCGACAAGGAATTCGAGGTCGAGGAAAGCTTCTTTCAAGAGAATGACATCGAGAAGGGCCTGATGACTCTAGTAGGTCACGAAGAACAGCAGAAGTTGCTCTACACTCTCACCGAAAAATACGGCATCAAGAAGCGCGCCGGTGGTGGATCTTGCGCGAACACCCTCTACGCACTCAGCCAATTCGGCGGCAATGCTTTTCTAAGCTGCAAGGTCGCGAACGACGAGACAGGCGACTTCTTCATCAATGAACTGGGCAACCAGACGATCAAGACAAATACCGAGAGCCAACGCGAAGAAGGCACAACCGGGCGCTGCATCGTAATGATCAGCCCAGACGCGGAACGCACGATGCATACCTTTCTGGGCGTATCAGAAACTGTTTCCGATACAGAGATAGACTTCGAAGCGGTGAAGCAATCTGAGTACGTCTATATAGAGGGCTATCTAGTAACCTCGCCCAGCGCGAAAGCGGCAGTGGTCGAGCTTAAGAAATTTGCCGAGACGAACAACATCAAGACGGCCATGACATTCTCCGATCCCGCGATGCTGGAATATTTTCTCGACAACGTAAACGAGGTATTAGGCACAGGCGTCGACCTGCTGTTCTGCAACGAGAAAGAAGTAATGCTCTGGGCAGGAGTTGATGACTTCGATGAAGCCTGTGAGAAGATGAAGAGCAAAGCCAAGAGGTTCGCCATTACTCGAGGCGCGGATGGCGCTCGACTATACGATGGCAATGACTATATTGCTGTGGATGCTCATTCGGTAAAGGCTGTCGACACCAACGGTGCCGGTGATATGTTTGCCGGTGCGTTTATGTACGCACTAACACAGGGAAAGGACTTCGAAACGGCGGGTAAACTGGCGAGCCTCGCATCGGCAACCGTAGTGTCCAACTTCGGACCCAGACTTGAAGCCGATCAACACAGCAAGGTCACTGCAGAAATCTTAGGCTAGCCGCGCAAATCGTCAACGAAGCTCTTTACACCATCGAACCAGAAAACAGTCTTTGGGGACTGCCTTGTTATCTGGTCTCGGGCGCAGATTAGAGGCCCCGTAAACCCGTTGTAGAATCCTTGTGCTAGGATCGCAAATCGTCAACGAAGCTCTTTACACCGTCGAACCAGCTAGCAGTCTTCGGTGACTGCCGTTTTCCTTCCTTCTTCTGAATCTCGCGGAATTCCCCAAGAATTTCCTTCTGACGCTTCGTCAGATGCACCGGTGTCTCTACAACTACGCGGCATAGTAAGTCGCCGGTGCTGCCGCCACGAATTGGCTTAACGCCCTTGTCGCGCAGGCGAAATAGTTTGCCGGTTTGCGTCTCGGTAGGAATCTTCAATTTAACGCGGCCATCTAGAGTCGGCACTTCCAACTCACCACCTAAGGCCGCATCAACGAAATTGATTGGAATCTCGCAGTGAAGGTCACGCCCTTCTCTCACGAATATTTTGTGTGGCCTTATGGACATCTCTACATAGAGATCGCCAGAAGGTCCACCGTGTGTTCCAGCCTGACCCTCGCCCGTTAAGCGAATGCGATCGCCCACGTCGACACCGGCAGGTACTTTAACCGACAGCGTCTTGGTTTCTTCAGCGTTGCCACGGCCGTGACAAGTTGCGCAGGGATCCTTAATTTGTTTTCCAGCACCCTGGCAGCGCGGACAGGTCTGCTGCACAGAGAAGAAGCCTTGCTGCATGCGCACCTGACCATGACCACCACAGGTAGTACAGTCAACTGGCTTGCTACCCTTCTTCGCGCCACTTCCCTTACAGGTGCCACACGAAACGGTAGTCGGAATACGAATCTTAACCGACGTGCCCTTCACCGCTTCTTCTAGATCTAATTCTAAGTTGTAACGTAAGTCTGCGCCCTGACGCACATGACTTTGTCCACCACCGCCGCGACCGCCGCCGCCGAAGATGTCGCCAAATATATCGCCAAAGGCATCGCTGAAGTCGGCAGAGCCATGACTGGTCTGTCCTTCTACGCCGGCATGACCGTATTGATCGTAACGCGCGCGTTTTTCCTTGTCGGAGAGTACTTCGAAGGCCTCGTTCGCCTCCTTGAAAATCTCCACAGCCTCATCGTTGTCAGGATTACGATCCGGATGATTTTTCATAGCCACGCGGCGGTAAGCCTTTTTAATGTCGGCTGCCGCTGTGTCTTTCGAAACACCCAGTACTTCGTAGTAATCTTTTTTTGACATCGTATCTGCTCTTATTACTTACAGTCTTTATACGCAAAAAAACTAAGTCATCGAAATGACTTAGTTTTCGTGTGAATAACCGTCTTTTCTAGGAGTCAGTGTTGCCACTAACTCGCTACAAAAATGACGACTACTTCTCTTCCTTTTCCTCTTCTTTCTCTTCGGCCTGAGCTTCTTCCGCAACTTCTTCAAACTCAGCGTCGACGGCTTCAGCATTTTCAGCGCTGCCGCCCTCTTCAGCCGCAGCTGCACCTTCTTCAGCAGTTTGTGCTTCGGCGTACATCTTCTGCGCTAGATTACCTGAGGCATCGGTCAACGCCTTAGTCTTGGCTTCCATGTCCGCTATGTCATCACCCTTTACTGCTTCTTCAAGCTCGGTGATGCCAGTGTTGATCGCGTCCTTCTCTTCGTCAGAGGCCTTGTCGCCCGCTTCTTCCAAAGTCTTCTTGGTCGCGTGAATCATGCCGTCGGCTGTGTTTCTCGCCGTAATAAGCTCTTCGAACTTCTTGTCCTCTGCAGCGTTTGCCTCGGCGTCCTTAACCATCTGATCGATCTCTTCATCAGACAATCCGCTCGATGCCTTGATCACGATAGACTGCTCTTTACCCGTCGCCTTGTCTTTGGCCGACACGTTCAAGATTCCGTTCGCATCCAAGTCGAAGGCTACTTCGATCTGCGGCATGCCGCGCGGCGAAGGAGGAATATCACTCAAATCAAAACGACCCAGAGACTTATTCTGTGCAGCTTGCTTACGCTCGCCCTGTACGACGTGAATCGTTACAGCGGTTTGATTGTCGTCAGCTGTCGAGAATGTCTGCGTCTTCTTAGTAGGAATTGTTGTGTTCTTGTCGATAAGATTACTCGACACCCCACCCATGGTTTCGATACCTAGAGACAGAGGCGTAACATCGAGAAGCAACACATCAGTCACGTCGCCAGAAAGTACCGCCGCCTGAATCGCAGCACCAACAGCAACCGCTTCGTCAGGGTTCACATCGTGACGTGATTCCTTACCGAAGAACTCGGCTACCTTCGCCTGAACCAGTGGCATACGCGTCTGACCACCAACAAGAATCACATCGTCGATTCCTGAGACATCTAGATCGGCATCAGCCAGAGCTGTTTTCAGTGGAAGCAAAGTGCGCTCAACTAATTCTTCAACCAAAGACTCGAATTTAGCTCGCGTTAGCTTCTGCACCAAATGCTTAGGACCTGATCCATCAGCCGTAATATAGGGCAGGTTTACTTCGGTAGACTGCGCCGAAGACAATTCGATCTTCGCCTTCTCCGCTGCTTCTTTAAGACGCTGCAGTGCAAGCGGATCGTTGTGTAAATCCATGCCTGTTTCTTTCTTGAACTCATCTGCCAAGTAGTCGATCAGACGCAAGTCGAAATCTTCACCACCTAGGAATGTATCACCGTTAGTCGAGAGCACTTCAAAAGTGTGCTCGCCATCTGTCTCAGCGATCTCGATGATCGAGATATCGAAAGTACCACCACCGAGGTCATACACGGCGATAGTAGAGTCACCAACTTTCTTGTCCATGCCGTAAGCAAGAGCAGCAGCCGTTGGCTCGTTGATGATGCGCTTAACGTCCAGACCCGCAATTCTGCCGGCGTCCTTAGTTGCCTGACGCTGAGAATCGTTGAAGTAGGCAGGTACGGTAACAACCGCTTCGGTTACCGCTTCGCCGAGGAAGTCTTCAGCCGTCTTCTTCATTTTCATTAGAGTCTGCGCAGAGATCTGCGGAGGCGACATCTTCTCGCCATTAACCTCAACCCAAGCGTCGCCATTTTCAGCTTCTATAATTTTGTAAGGCACCATTTTAATGTCTTTCTGAACGACATCATCTTTAAACTGGCGACCAATCAAACGCTTGATAGCAAACAAAGTGTTGCTTGGATTCGTAACTGCCTGGCGCTTCGCCGGCTGACCAACAAGCGTCTCACCATCACTGCTATAAGCAATGACGGAAGGCGTGGTGCGATCACCCTCTGCGTTCTCGAGTACCTTGGCTTCGCCGCCATCCATGACTGCTACGCATGAATTGGTGGTGCCCAAGTCGATACCAATTATCTTTCCCATTTTCAAAATCTCCGATTGTTCTACTGTCCTGAACCAAGCTCAAGTAGCGCTGATCCGACAGATGTATTACTAATGACTTCAATATTGGCCCAATCCGGCGTAATTCAAGGATCAAGCCGGTAATTCCTTAATTTTCGTATGGCAATACCCAACAGTTCAGGGCAGTGGGCATCTGGTTAGTCTCTGATGGCCGCGTTAGAGCGTAAATTAAGGTTCTAACTGGTAATTCTCTAATTTCCTCATGGAATCTATAGCCAGCGGTCCCAAATACTTGTCCCGATGAGCTGTGTTCTGCCAGCGGTCTTCAATATCAACCTCGATCGGGTGTGTTCTCTATTTGGAGACCATCACCATGGCGGGACGAATCACTCGCCCATGCAGGGTATAGCCCTTCTGCATGACGGCGATTACCGTATTCGGCTCGCTTTCAGTGTTTTCCTGCATCGACATAGCCTGATGAAGCTGTGGATCGAACGGCTCGCCCAGAGGGTCGATCGTCTCGATGTTGAATTTAGTGAAGCAATCGGCAAAGCCCTTCAGCGTGAGATCCACTCCCTCGCGAATCGCCTTGATGGCCTCATCCTCACTGTTGCTCGCGGCTTCCTGAGCTCGCTCCAGATTGTCCATGACCGCCAACAGCTCGATGCTAAGTTTTTCCTGGCCGTATTTATGCGCCTTCTCAATGTCCTGCTCGGTGCGACGACGCAGATTCTGCATCTCCGCCTGTACACGTAACAGGTCATCCTTGGCGTTCTGTGACTGTTCGAGCGCAACCTCCAAGGCTTGCTCTAGAATGCCGCCTGCAGCAGTCGCTCCCTCCGTATCGAGGTCCGCGCCCTGCGCCTGCGTTGTCTCTTGTGCTTCTGCCTGAGAACCCTCGGGCTTTTCGTTCTCTGATTCCTGATCTGGAGTCTGCGTGCTCATGACGTCCCCTACCTAACTATGTGATTTGATTACTGTCCGACTACATGGCCTGCCAAGCAGGTGATGACCCGTATATGGGGGTTGGAGGAGAGGTTTCAAGCAAATCGAGGCAATTCCAAGCAATTTTCTTCAGCGACTATTCGCCAAGCCCGATCCATAGGTAAATTGGCTAAGCTGTTGCCAAAATAAGTAGCGCGTATTTATTTGTAAATTTTGTGCATTAATGGACCCTGTTCCAATATACTTTGGCCCTATGCTGCAACAACTATCCATTCAGAATTACGCCACCGTCGACAAGCTTGAGATCGAATTCAAGGCTGGCATGTCGGTGATAAGCGGGGAAACCGGGGCCGGAAAATCCATCATGCTTGGTGGTCTCGGCCTTACACTGGGCGACAGAGCCGACAAAGGCATAGTCCGCGCCGGCGCAAAGAAAGCCGACATCTGCGCAGAGTTCGACATCGCCGACATTCCTGCCGCTCAAAAGTGGCTGAGTGAGAACGACCTCGAACAAGAATCCGATTCAGCATCCTGTCTGTTACGCCGCGTAGTCAACGCCGACGGCAGATCGAAGGGCTACATCAATGGCTCGCCGGTCACCATGGCGTCATTGAAGTCACTAGGCGAGATGCTGCTCGATATTCACAGCCAACACGAACACCAATCCCTATTACACCGCGCCACCCATCAGCGCCTGCTCGACGATTTCTGTGTCTCGGCGAAACACCTCTCCACGATGCACACAACTTACAAGCAGTGGCAGAGGAATGCGCAGATGATCGAGGCGCTGAGCAACCGCTCACAGGAAGATTCGGCGCAGACACAGCTGCTCTCCTACCAATTGACTGAGCTGGATGAGCTCGACATCGCCGTTGATGAAGTACCGAAGCTCGAAACAGAATTTAAGTCGCTCAATCACGCGGATGAGACAGTAGCCTCGGTGCAGTCGGCACTGACTCACTGTGGCGGCGACGATGAGAAAAATGCCACGGCTTCAATGCATCAGGCACTGACGGCGCTGCAAGAATTGCCAGAGAAGAACGCTCGCGTGACCAGCATCATCGAGCTGCTAGAAAGCGCATCTATCCAGCTGGACGAGGCGGTATCCGATCTGCGCGCCTTCGCCGATGAATTTGAGGCGAACCCAGAACGACTCGAACAGGTCAACACACGCCTTGGCTTACTCCATGCCATCGCGCGCAAGCACAAGGTCAAACCGAATGAGCTAGCACAGATCATCGCAGACCTAAGGCAGCAGCTGAACCTCATCGAGAACAGCGATGCCGAACTCGAAAAGCTCGAAACCGCCGACAAGCAGCTGCGCGTCGACTACCTGAAAGTTGCCGGCGAGATCAGCAAGCAGCGCAAGAAAGGCAGCAGCAAGCTCGCCAAGCAAGTCAACGAACAACTCAAGCAACTGGGCATGCCCCATGCGAGCTTGGAGGTGCAGTTACTCGCCAGTGAGAAAGACAAGCCTGGCGCGAATGGCTTGGAGATCGTCGAATTTCTAGTGAGCACCAACCCAGGCCAGCCAGCGAAGCCGCTGATCAAGATAGCCTCGGGCGGTGAACTCTCGAGAATTAGTCTCGCGATACAGGTAATCACCGCACAGACGTCGCATATACCAAGCCTAGTATTCGACGAAGTGGATGTAGGTATTGGTGGTGGAGTAGCGAAGGTAGTCGGCCAGCTACTAAGACAGCTTGCCGAGCGCACGCAGATTCTGTGTGTTACCCATCAGGCGCCAGTCGCCGGTCAGGGCCATCATCATTTCTTCGTGAGTAAGTTAACGAAGGCAGGATCTACGCTGACACAGATAACCGAGCTTTCAGAGACTGAGATAGTGAGAGAAGTCGCGCGGATGTTGGGTGGCGAGGACCTCAGTGACGAATCACTCGCCCACGCCGAACAGATGGTAGCCAGCAACTAGCCAGCGTCTATTCCTATCTATTCCTTCGTCTGGCACTCTTTGCAGAGCCCATACAGATACATACTGTGGTCGGTTATCTTAAAGCCGTATTTCTTGGCAATCTTCTCCTGCTGCTCCTCGATCACCTCATCGAAAAACTCTTCCACGCTGCCGCATGCTTGGCAGACGATGTGATCATGATGATCGGCCGAATCAAGCTCAAAGACCGAGCTACCGCCCTCGAAATGATGACGCATCACTAGTCCCGCGGTTTCGAACTGAGTAAGCACTCTATAGACGGTGGCTAGGCCCACATCTTCGTCGGCCTCGATTAGCGCCTTATAGACGTCTTCCGCACTTAGATGCTTAGTCTCGGAACTTTCCAGTATTTGCAGTATCTTAACTCTGGGCAGAGTTACCTTGAGACCTGCCTTACGAAGTTCCTGATTTTCTGTAGCCATATCTCACTCTCAATCACTCTTGATCACTTCTGATCAATGGGGGGGGGGGTTGCATCCAGAGGCCGTAGGCATCAAGCGGTTTTACTGCCTCTAGGAGTAGGGTATTATGCCTGCTGGCTGAGGTAGAGGAAAGATTAAGCCCTTTATTTCGAATGTTTAGGCCGGATTACAGCAATAGTGACCTTACACTTTCTAAGGTCAAATTAGAGCGAGTTAACGACAGAATTATGAAACAAGCATTTAGAAACAGCGTTCTACTTTCCCTGATGGCCCTACTGCTTGCCTGCAACAATATCGGCAACATGGATTTCCCCGGCGTATATAAGATTTCTATTCCGCAGGGAAACATCATCACGCAAGAAATGATCGATCAGCTTCGCCCCGGTATGACGAAACGACAGGTGGTCTTTGTTATGGGCACACCGCTAGTGCGTGACCCCTACCATCAAGATCGCTGGGACTATGTTTATAACTTTCAGCCCGGCGGTGGCGTGCGCGGTCAAGAGCGCTTGTCAGTGTTCTTCGTCGAAGACGCACTCATCAATTTCACTGGCGACTTCACGCCGACCAGTGAGACAGACGAGACTACCGAAACAGCAAGCACCAATTAGTTTAGGCGCTAGCAATTAGTTTACGCTCTAGTCTTAGAACTCCAGCCGTAACCCAACCTCGATAGACCTTCCCGGCGCTGGCGCCAAATCCTTCAACAATGAAGTGTGATGACGAATCTCTTCGTCTAGAAGATTGTTCGCCTTGAAGAACAGCAACGTTTCCGAATTGCCGAATGGTAGGTGGTAGTCCGCGTAGTAATTCACCAGGGTATAACCGCCGGTACGTGCTTCATTAATGCCTGTATCGGATTGGTTCTGCACTTCAGTCCAGCGCAGCTTCGTCTGCCAACTTACATGGGAATGACGTAACTCGAAGCCAGCACTCAAAGGCGGAATTCGCGGCGCGTTACCCTGGCTATCAAACTCGGCACGCACATAGTCGCCAAACAGACTCAGCTCACTCAGATGATCGCCGCTACGCCTAAGTGGAAAATTCACCTCCACCTCCATGCCGTAGAACAAGGCATCGCTCTGTTGATAACGAGAGACCTCTACGTCGTCCAAGAAGACGCCGGTGTCGTTAAGGAAAATATAATCGCTGATGTCGTTGTAGTAGAGATTCACCTCGCCTCTTACATCGCCTAGGTGTTTACGAAGTCCAATCTCGAAGTTGGTAGAGCTCTCGGCATCGGCATCGGGCAAGCCAATCTCAAAGCGCTGCGTCGCAGCATGCTCGACTAATAATTCGGTGGGTAATTCACCGCAGGCGGTATCGATGTTTGAGAATAACTCCCCCACTGTGGCCGAGCGCTGCGAGTGAGCAACTGAAAACAAGAGATTGGATTGCTCACTGAAGCGCCAGATCGCCGAGGTCGAACCGCTCCAGGTGGTGTTGTCGGAATCACAGGCACCGCGGTTCTGCTGCAAGCTCTGGTTCTCTGCGCGCAGGCCAAACTCATAGGTGAAGTCGCCTCTGTCTATACTGTGCAGCGTGAACAATGCCACGGAATCGATGTCGGTCGAGGGAATAAACGCCTCCTCCCCTACAGCCGAGAAGTCGCGATGGGAAAAGTGCGCGCCGATTACACCTTCGCGGTTCTCGCTACCGGCGAGGTGAAGTACGAATCGTCCCTCGAGCCCGTCCTGCTCGAACAGCGTGCCCGCTTCTCCACTAGGCTCTACTTCCACATGTTGATAGTCGACAGCGCTAAGGCGCCCGTGTAATTCCTCGAACCAGCCGCCTAGTGGTAACTCCATCTCAATATCGGCTCGGTCTTGCTCCATGACGATGCGCACGCCATCTTCCTCGCCCTCATGGCCATCATCGTGACCAGGAATTCCGTATTCATTCTCCAAGCGATTCAGCGAGAAACCAATGTAGCCCTCATCGAATATCCAGGATGCGCCCGCGGTCTTTACAGTAGCGCGCGTATTAGAGTTCGCTAGTCGCCCGCGACTCCCTAACAGCTCTTCCAGTTCTTCTTCATCGGTTATATCAACGCTAGCTGGGTTGATTGCGAAGCCGGGCACCTCAACATCGTTGCTCTCGCGGTAGACACCGTCGAGGTGCCAGGCGATGTTTCCCGTACCGCCTTCTAAACGTCCAACGGTTACCTGTTGATCGGAGACGCTATTGTTTCGCGTTTCCACAATGCCGCTTATTGCTTGAGGCATGCTCCTAGGAATACGATTATCGATTACATTCACCACGCCGCCGATCGCGCCGTTACCGTAGAGCAACGTCGCCGGGCCACGGATGACTTCTATGCGTTCTGCTAAGGCGGGCTCGAGGCTGTTCGCGTGGTCGGCACTGATTGCCGAGGCATCGATGTTGCCGATACCGCCCTGCAATACCTGCACACGATTACCGCCCTGGCCGCGGATAACTGGCGAGCCGACACCCGCGCCGAACGAGGCGACAGACACACCGACCTGATCTTGCAGCGTCTCGCCCAATGTAGCCGCGACTTTCTCACGCAACTCTTCGCCGGTGAGAATGCTCACTGGCATCGCGGTATCTGCGCGTGAGCGATGCAACGTCGACGTCACGATCACTTCTTCGATAGATAAATCAGAATGCTCGAGCTCTTGCGCTATAAGCTCGGTTGAAAAGGGTATTGGTAGAAGCGCACAGGCAACAGTGCCAGTCTTTCTAAAATTGAATTTCATTACTCATCTCACACATAACAACGGTGGAATCTATTAATCGGGCAGGAGCAACAAGATACTTTATAGGTCGCAAGCGCTAGCCGATTGATGGCCGAATAGGTTTATGTGTAAGAAGGAGGCCCGCGCGCGTAGGTGCTAACAAGCTCGGAGGAGATTTGATTCTGAATCAGAATCGAGAAGGATTGATGTGGTGTAGGAAGACTTAGATTGGGTGCGTCAGCAACGACAATGTCATCGAGAGAACCTATCTTAAGACAGATCTCGCAATCGAACTGCGCTTGTAGATCAGCCTCGTGACTGTGCCCTTTCTCCACGGCCTGCGCAAATAGCAGGAACAGACTCAACACCGCCATCAGTGGCAGCGATCTGAGCGCTGTCATCTGCTTGCGACTGTTGCGCACTATTTCAGTGCTTGAGCGTGTAGAAAACTGCATAGTCATTTTTTACGATTCGCTCACTTTACTGAGCAGAGAGATGAACTTAGATTTATAATTTAATCACAAATATCGCTGCTACTGCAAGCAAGAATAGAAAATATTCTACTTCGCGATTCGTTCAGCCATTGCCTGCAGCGCATCGATGCCGACAATGTCTTGAGCCAACAAATACAAATCCTGTCGCGGAATCTTTGGTAAGGCCTTAGTCAATGTAGCCATGTGTGCCTCTTCCTGGGCGCGGCGCTCTTCGAGAAAGTCACCCTCCCCGATCGGTGAACGCTTATTCACCACTAGGCAGTCGACGCTAATCTTGCCGCGCTTCAGTTGCTGCTGCAGCTCGATCGTTTCCAATACCGGCAAACGCTCGGCGGCCAGCACGATCACAAAGGAAGTCTGGTTCTTGTCGGATATCTTGTCGCGCAATGAAGTGAAACGCAGCTTACGACGATTCAACAGGCTGCGTATGCCCGACTCGCGCGACTTGTCTTCGTCGGCTGCGTCGTTGCCGAACACCTTGTCCTCGACGCTAGAGTCTCTGCCCATGCCACGCACGATCTCAGCAAACTTGTCTGCCTTATCGCGGCGCTGAATTAATCCCTCGGTCCAGGCCGACATCATCTCCGGCAGCACCATCAAGCGTGCGGTGTGTCCCGACGGCGCGGTATCAAAAACGATAAGGTCATAGTCCTTAGTACCCTGCTCCACCACTTCTGCGATGCGCTCGAGTATCGCCGCCTCCTGCATGCCCGGCGCATCTTTGGACAACGCCATGTGCTTGTCTACTTCGCTGCGCAGATGAATCGGCATCAGGCGATGTAAGGAATTGGTGATCTCTTCCATGTGTAGCTTTACAGTCTCGGCTGGGTCTAGCTCTAGGCCATCCAAGCCGGCCGCGAGGCGAACTGGTTTCGAGCCGATCTTGCGATCGAACAAATGGCCGAGGTTGTGTGCGGGATCTGTAGAGACCAGCAATACCTTTGCGCCCTCGTTCGCGCGCGCCAAGGCGGTGGCGGCAGAGATAGTCGTCTTACCGACGCCTCCCTTACCACCGAAGAAGAGTATTTTACGTGAGCGTGCGAGTTCTAGCAGCAATGTACGTGATCCAGGGGTGAACGTTCCATGCCCATGCGAACATGCCAGTCATGAAAACGGTCGTAGACGATAGGGAGTAATTCCATAGTATAGAAGGCAGCAGGATTGGGAATGCCTAGACTCTCGGCGAACACCAACAACATGAACAGATCTTCCTCGTCGCGCTGCGCGCGAGCGAAGGAACGTCGGTAACCCGTGACGTAGTATTCATGCAGGCCTGCCTCGATACGCTTGAGTAGGCTCTCTTTCTTCTCTTCTTCAGACATTGGTTGCGCCGGAATTAATGAATGGTTTATGCGAATCTATTATGCGATAAGACCAGAAACTAGTCTAAAAATTTCTATTCCCAAGCGTTTTTCACCTGCTTGGAAGTCCTTTGCAAAAACAACGCGTAGAATAGACTATTCTTCATGCTCTCCCAAAACCTAGTCTAAAAACTTCCACTCGTGAGCGTGTTTCACCAGAACCTAGTCTAAAAATTTCCACTCGTGAGCGTATTTCACCTGCTTAGAAGTCCTCAACAAACACAACGCGTAGAACAGACTACTTCCTCTTCTTCGCCGGCTTTGAAACCTTAGCTCGGTCCAATCGTGCCGCCTTCGGGTCGATAATCAGTGGCCTATATATCTCGACACGATCCCCAGCACACATCTCGTACTCAGCAGGCTTAGGCCTGCCCTTGCCATCCAGCGGCCTAGAGAAGATGCCCATCGGATCCTTCTTAATATTTATCTCTGAAAATTCGGCTGCGATTTTAGATAGCCTCACCGCCTCAAGGGCCGTAGTCCCCACAGGTACATCGAGAGGCACAATAAGCTGCCGCTCCGGCGTGGCATAGGCGACCTCAACCTTGATCAGAGATTCCGCTTGATCATCATCGCTGGAATAGTCTTCACTCACCACCATAGACCTCATGGGCGCGCTGCACGATCGCGTCGACCAAGTTGTTTGCCGAGCTACTAAACAACTTCTCCGCCGCGAAACCCATCAACCCAGACTTGAACTCAAACTCCATCGCCAGAGACACCTTGCAGGCCTTCTCGGTAAGCGCATCAAAGGTCCACTGCGAGGTGAGGCTCTTAAAACCACCTTCGACCAAGCTCATATCGATTCGCTCGGGTCTGACTAAAATATTCTTGGTCGTAAACTGCTGACTAATGCCCGCCTTAGAAAGACGCAGTTCACCGACAAGTTCCGTGTCGGACTGACTCAGCACTTTCGCAGAGACGCAGCCCTGCATAAATTTGGGATAGTGTTCGATGTCATTCACCAGGTCGAACATCTGCTCAGCAGAATATTCGACCAGGGCGCTGCGGTTGATCGAGGTCATGAGCTAAAAACCATAAACGGAACTACAGGTAGATCTGGTAGACGGTGCTGAGGAAAACCACCAATAGCACAACGGGAATGATAGTGCCCAGCGAAAAGTTGATGTATTTCTGCAGCAAGGAACCTTCGTACGCCGGGTCGCCTTTGGAGAGCTCCTCAGACAGGCCACTCGTCTTCCATCTATAGGAACAGAAGATACACACCGTAAAACCCACTAGCGGCAAGATTGTCTCATAGAACACATCAGACACTAAGTCGAAGAAGGACTTCGAAACCCCGCCATAACTAGTAAAGTTGGTGAAGAAGTCCGACATGCCCAGCGACATAACCGCGGGAATCGCGAAGATCAGAAGTAACCCTGCCTGCATCAACACCGCCTTCTTACGACTCATCTTCAGCTCATCGATCCAGCAGGAGATAGGAATTTCAATAATGGAAACGAGTGACGTCAACGCGGCAAAGAACACCAGCAAAAAGAATATCAGCGCGACAATACTGGCACCGGTGTAACCCACCGCCAACTGCATGGACAAGAAAATCTTCGGCAAGAAACTAAAGATCAGGCCTACACTACTAGTAGAGAGATCGTCGGTGTTGGTGTTCGGGTCGAAGGCGAAGATGGCAGGCAAGATCAACAAGCCGGCGAAGAACGCGACGCTGGTATCGGCGATGGCGACCATGCGCGTCGATTGCGGAATATTGTCCTCACGACCAAAGTAGGAGCCGTAGGTGATTAAGATGCCCATGCCGAGAGAGAGTGAGAAGAAGGCCTGGCTAAGAGCACCGTTAACGACTGATAGGTTAACCTTGCTGAAATCTGGCACTAGGTAATATTTGATACCCTCTACCGCACCATCCAAGGTCAGAACGAAGAGTGTTAGCAGGATCAGCATCACAGCCAGCGTGGGCATCAGCACCCTAGCGAGCCGCTCGATACCGCCCTTCACACCGCCTAGCAAGATCGTAAACACGATTCCCAGCAGGAAAATGAGATAGCCAAACAGAGAAGGCTCGGCAACCAATGCGCCAAATGTCGCTTCATCCGCGAGTGACTCCAGGCCACCCGTCGCGATCTCCTTCAGATACACAACCAACCAGACAGTTATCACCGTGTAGAACACGGCGATCATAAACGGTGTGATGATGCCAAGCACGCCAACTAGGCGCCACTTCCTATCACTGCCTGACAAGGCAGAAAACGCGCCCACAGGGTTGCGCTGGGTCTTACGCCCCATGGCAATCTCGGCAAGCATCACTGGGTAGCAGATGAAGGCAATAAAGAAGAGGTAGATGATAAGAAAGGCGGCACCGCCGTTCTTAGATGCCATAACCGGGAATGCCACGAGGTTACCCAGACCCACTGCCGAGCCTGCAGCGGCGAGGACAAATCCCAGCCTTGAGCTAAATTGCCCTCTATCTTGTGACATCAAAAACCCCTTTTAGCTCAACATATTAGCTTCATCATCGGCTAAGTTTATATTATTGTTGAGGGATTCTATCAGCGCCGCCAAAGCAGCACAACGCACGCCATTTGGGGCCAGGCGCAAGTATTCGAGCCGAATCTAAACTAAAACGCTATAATCGCGCCCCATGGCAAAATCCAAGACAACAAGAGTCAAAAGCAAGACTACCGACACCACTATAGTTGCCAATAAAAGGGCGCGCCACGATTACTATATCGAGGACACCTATGAGGCCGGCGTTATGCTGCAAGGCTGGGAAGTTAAATCCCTGCGCATGAAGAAAGTGCAGCTGGTGGACAGCTATGTGCTGCTAAAAGACGGCGAAGCATTCCTGTTAGGCTGCCATGTCACACCCCTGAATACCGCCAACACCCATGTCATCGCCGACCCAGACAGAACCAAGAAGCTGCTACTGAACGCCAGGGAATTGAGCAAGCTATTTGCGGCTGTTCAGCAAAAAGGCCATACCTGTGTCGCCACCAAGATGTATTGGAAGGGCCACCTGGTAAAAATTCAGATCGCCCTAGCGAAGGGTAAGCAAGATCATGACAAGCGGGCGGCACAGAAAGACAAAGAATGGGCAGTGGATAAGCAGCGCATCGTGCGCCACGCGCACCGCTAACCAACCTTCCCCAAGGCCATCAACCCACAGCCAATAGGCCTGCGAGCTTGATATCCGGCCACAAGACCCAACATATGCTATTATGTAAGATCACATTTGGGGGCGATTCGGATTCGACGCCGGTATCGAGGCCTAAGGTGCATGCCGAGAGGGTAGTGACTCTCGTAAATCAATCGCTGCAACTTTATAGTTGCTAACGACGAAAGCTACGCCCTAGCAGCCTAAGAGCTTGCTAGCGATTGCCACAGGGATGTCCGTAAACTTGTGATCGCAATCGTCATCTAGAACGGAATCGCCAGCCAAGTGCGCTTGACACGAAGCGGCTAAAAAGTATCAAGCTCGCCCAAATCTCCCTGCCCGTCGGGCCGACGAGGGTTAACTTAATAGACGACGCTATGCATGTAGACCCGAAGGAAGAGAGCTGACGGACGGGGGTTCAAATCCCCCCGCCTCCACCAAATACAAGTCCACGCAAGTCCAACGAAGTCCTCAAAGCCCTGTTAATCAGGGCTTTTTTGTATATACTCATTCCAACGACATCCAAAGAAATCTTGCTAAATCCAAGCAATTTGATGGTATCAA
>Ga0307986_10000645_pt1 | contig 25634 bp, 25 predicted proteins | sample EllFjometageno82_FD_203170 | JGI IMG/M metagenome (GOLD analysis project Ga0307986, IMG submission 203170) | Marine microbial communities from Ellis Fjord, Antarctic Ocean - #82 | ecosystem: Environmental > Aquatic > Marine > Unclassified | place: Southern Ocean | collected 2014-10-09 | reverse complement strand
ATATATTATTTAACTATGTCTTTTAACACTTTTGGTAAAATATTTAAATTTACAACATGGGGTGAGTCTCACGGGCCAGCTATTGGTTGTGTCATTGATGGTTGCCCTCCTAATATTGCTATTTCTGAAAATGAGATTCAAAAAGATATGAACAGAAGAAAACCTGGTCAATCTAAGTTCACAACACAAAGAAAAGAGGATGATAAAGTAGTTATTTTATCTGGCGTTTTTGAGGGTAAAACCACAGGTACTCCTATTTCTATTATTATTTACAACAAAGATACACGTTCTAGAGATTATGAGTCTATTAAAAATAAATTTAGACCAGGACATGCAGATTTTACTTATTTTAAAAAATACGGCATCAGAGATTATAGAGGTGGTGGTAGACAATCAGCTCGAGAGACCGCTTGTCGTGTGGCCGCAGGTGCTGTTGCAAAAATAGTTTTAAATAAAATTATTGGTTCAAAATTTAAAGTTATTGGTGCTGTAACACAACTAGGATTAATGTCTTGTGATGTAAATAATTGGAAAGATTCAGAAATTAGAAAAAATCCATTTTTCTGTCCTGATAAAAAATCAATTAAACTTTGGGAGCAATATTTGCTTTCAGTTAGAAAAGCAGGATCCTCTTGCGGTGCTATTATTGAATTAAGAGCCTCAGGTATACCTGTGGGATTAGGTGCTCCTGTTTATTCAAAATTAGATACAGATATAGCTGCAGCTCTTATGAGTATCAATGCCGTTAAAGGTGTAAACATTGGTTCGGGTATGAGTTCTGCATATTTAAGCGGTGAAGAAAATTCAGATGAAATGAGAATGAAATCTGGAAAAATAAATTTTAAATCTAATAATGCAGGTGGAATTCTTGGAGGTATCTCATCTGGTCAAGATATTGTTGCTTCATTTTCTGTTAAACCTACGTCGTCAATATTAACAAGTAGAGAGACAATTGATAAAGAAGGTAAGAACGCAAAAATTTCTGTTAAAGGAAGGCACGACCCTTGTGTAGGTATAAGAGCTGTTCCAATTGGTGAAGCAATGCTTGCTTGTGTGTTGTTAGATCACTATTTGCTAAATAGAGCTCAATGCGGTTAATTAGAAATTTTATTTCTATTCTTTGCTAAAACAATATTAGATTTTAAAATATTTTCTACTTTTTCAACTATAGCATCACAGTTCAAACCCGCTTTCTTGTACATTGCATCAGGTGTATCTTGATCGAGAAATAAATCAGGTAAAAACATAGATCTAAATTTTAAACCATTGTCAAAAACTCCTCTTTCAGAAAATAACTGAGCAACATGTGACCCAAATCCACCAATCGATCCTTCTTCGATAGTAATAACTGCTTCGTGAGATGTGGCGACTTCCATAATTAGTTTTTCATCTAATGGTTTTGCAAATCTTGCATCGACTATTGTTAATTCTATTCCTTTTGAAGATAAAATTTCTGCAGCTTTTTTACATTCCTCTAATCTAGCACCAAGACATAAAATTGCAGCTTGTTTACCTTGTCTTACTATTCTTCCTTTGCCAATTTCAAGTATTTCACTTATGTTAGGTAGTTCGATTCCTACACCATTTCCTCGAGGATATCTAAATGCGCAAGGCATATCATTAATTTTAACGGCAGTATTAACCATTCTAACTAGTTCAGCTTCATCACTTGCCGCCATAACTACAAAATTGGGCAATGTTGATAGATAAGTAACATCAAAAGATCCTGCGTGGGTTGCGCCATCAGCTCCTACTAATCCAGCTCTATCAATCGCAAATCTAACGGGCAGTGATTGAATGGCAACATCGTGAACTACTTGATCATAAGCTCTTTGTAAAAATGTCGAATAAATAGCTGCAAAAGGTTTGTAGCCTTCAGTGGCAAGACCTGCTGCAAATGTTACTGCATGTTGTTCTGCTATTCCAACATCAAACATTCTATCTGGAAAATTTTTTTCAAAAATATCCATGCCGGTTCCGCCTGGCATTGCTCCTGTGATTCCTATAATTTTAGTGTCTTGTTCAGCGTGTTTCACTAATGTTTCTGCAAATATTTTGGTGTATGAAGGGGTGTTTGTTTTACTTTTTACTTGTTCTCCGGTTGCAACATTAAATTTAGAAACGCCATGATATTTATCACCTGATTCTTCAGCGGGTTTATAACCTTTGCCTTTTTTGGTCATAGTGTGGATTAAAACAGGACCTTGATGTTTAGAATTTTTAACATTTTCTAATATTGAAACTAAATTGTTAACATCATGACCATCAATTGGTCCTATATAATAAAAACCAAGCTCACTAAATAAAGTTCCACCTGTAACAAGGCCTCTGATGGTATCTTCAGCTTTAGCAGTTCTTTCGGCAAATCTCTTTGAGAATGCAGAAGTAATCATTTTAACAGTTTCTCTTAGACTAAAATAAATTTTTCCTGATAAAAGTTTGGCTAAATACTTACTCATTGCTCCAACTGGTTTAGCAATAGACATTTCATTGTCATTAAGAATAACAATAAGTCTTGATCTTAAAGCTCCAGCATTATTCATTGCTTCGTAAGCCATACCTGCACTCATTGCTCCGTCACCGATAACTGCTACAACATTATTATTATCGTTTGATAATTTTTTTGCGACAGCCATTCCAAGTGTTGAAGAAATAGAAGTAGAACTATGCGCTGCACCAAAAGGATCGTATTCACTTTCTGATCTCTTTGTAAAACCAGAAATACCACCTCCTTTTCTTAAAGTTTTAATTGAGTTTTTTCTTCCAGTAATAATTTTATGCGGATAACATTGATGACCAACATCCCAAACTAATTTGTCTCTAGGTGTATTGAAAACATAATGAATAGCGACAGTAAGTTCTACTACACCTAAACCAGCACCTAGGTGACCACCTGTTTCAGAAACAACGTTAATCAACTCTTCTCTGAGCTCATTAGTTACTTGGGTTAATTGCTCTTTTTTTAATTTTCTTAAATCTGCCGGATAGTTGATTTGTTCTAATAGCTTACTCATTAAAAATTTCTTTCTAAAATAAACTTAACAGTGTTAATTAAATTATCTGCTTTTTTTCCGTGTTTTGAAAGTTTACTTAATATATTTTTTTTTAATTTGCTAGCATATGAATAGGCTTTTGCATATCCTATTAAACCTACTAAGGTTGATTTACCTTTCTTTTGATCTTTTTTAATAGATTTACCCGCAATTTTTTTTGATCCTTTGATATCAATGAAGTCATCGGCTAGTTGAAATAATAAACCAATATCTTCACCCAGTTTACTTAAAGAATTTAGTTCTTTACTATTTTTTTTAGCAATAACTCCAGCGGCATAACAACAAAAGTTAAATAATTTCCCAGTTTTTTTTCTTTGCATGTCCAGAATATCAGAAAATTTTTTTTTTTTTTTTTCATAGTTCAAGTCAAGATATTGGCCTCCTGCTATACCAACATGCCCTGAACAATGTGCTAAACTTTTAACAAGTTCTGTTTTTGCTTTATTTTCAATTTTATAGTTTTTATCAACTATCATTTCAAAAGCTAATGTTAGTAAAGAATTGCCCGCTAAAATTGCAGTAGACTCTCCAAACTTAATGTGAGTTGCGGGTTTGTTTCTTCTAATTTTGTCATCGTCCATACAAGGGAGGTCGTCATGAATTAAAGAATATGAGTGAATACATTCAACTGCAGCGCATACGTTCAAAAGTTTATTTGGATTTATATTAAAAAGTTTACCTGCTCCTAAAATTACAGAAGATCGAATTTTTTTTCCTCCTGAGAGAGCGCCATATTTCATGGGTGAAACTAAATCGGAATATGTTTGTTTATCTAAATATTTTTTTAGAAAAATATCAGTTTTTTTTGCATTTTCATTTAATCTCGTTACCATGATTTATTTTTTTTATTTTTCTTTTACAGTAGTAGAAATTTCCTTATTTCGTTTTTTAAACAGTAAGTCTATTTTTTTATTTAAGCTTAAAAGACGTGCATACTCGTTTGTGGATTCTGACAAGTCAATATCCTGGCTTTCTAGTTTTTCTAGAATTTGATTGATTTCTTCTTTAAGCTCTTTTATTGATTTACTTTTAACTTCTTCTGGAATATTTTCAATTTTCATTAAAAGTATAATAATAACATTATGAGAAATATCTATTCAAATATATTTAAAATTAACAATAAAAACTTATCTAAAGCAATAAATTATCTTAAAAAAAAACAATTAATTGGGGTACCAACAGAAACTGTCTACGGTTTAGCTGGAAATGCTTATTCCAAAGAAGCTATCAAAAAAATTTATCTTTTAAAAAAAAGGCCCTTTAAGAATCCATTGATAATTCACTATTTAAATCTAAAACAATTAAAGAATGATGTAGAGTTAAATAGTGATTTCTATAAACTATATAAAAAATTTTGCCCTGGACCTATTACATTTGTTCTTAAAAAAAAGAAAAATTCTTTATTACCCAATATAGCTACAGCAAACCTAAAAACTGTTGCTGTTAGAGTGCCTAGAAATAGGACTATAAGAAAAATATTAAAGTCTTTAAATTTTCCTTTGGCAATACCAAGTGCAAATAAATCAACTCAAGTAAGTCCTGTTTCGGCTGATGATGTTATTAATGAGTTTGGTGCTTCCATAAAATTTGTCTTAAATGGTGGAAGTTGCACAATTGGACTTGAATCTACAGTTGTGGATTTAACTTCTAAAGTAAAAATATTAAGACCTGGATTAATTAACCCATCAGATATTTCAAAAGTATTAAATAAAAAAACTAACGTGTATAGAGGTGCTAAGATTATAAAAGCCCCTGGCATGTTAAAAAGACATTATTCGCCTGGCATTCGTATAAAACTTAATCAAAAAAAAGCAAAAGACAACCAAGCTTTTATCGTTTTTGGTGAAAAATATAAAAAAGCCAAAAATGTTTTTAACTTAAGTAGAAAATCAAATCTCAATGAAGCGGCTAGAAATCTGTATAAAATATTAAGACTAATTAAAAATAAAAACTATAAAATGATTTGTGTATCTTCAATCCCTAAAACTGGAATTGGTTTAGCGATAAATGATAGACTAAGTCGAGCAGCTAAATAAACTCATGGATATTAATGTAAAACATTTAAGTAAAAAATTTAATAACTATGTTGCGGTTAATAATATTAATTTTACTTTAGATAAAAATAAGACCTTGGGTCTTTTAGGACCTAATGGCTGTGGCAAGACTACTTCTATAGGCATGATGCTTGGCTTGATTACTCCGTCAAATGGTGAAGTTTTGATCAATGGTCAAAATGTTAACAATGTTAATCGTGATGAGCTTTTAAGTAAAATGAATTTTGCATCTCCTTATATTGAGCTACCAAAGAAGCTGACAGTAAGACAAAATTTAGATGTGTATGGCAGGCTCTATGGTATTAAAAATTTAAAAAATAGAATTTCTGAGATATCAGAAGATTTAGATTTAAATAATTTTTTAGATAAAAAAACTGGAGAGTTATCCTCTGGTCAAAAAAACAGAGTTTCTTTAGCTAAATCATTAATAAATAAACCTGAAATTTTATTTCTAGACGAACCTACGGCTAGTTTAGATCCCGATATCGGTGATTTTGTAAGAAATTATATAGAAAATTATAAATTAAAAAATAATATAACTATTGTACTCGCCTCTCACAACATGAGAGAGGTAGAAAGACTTTGTGACACCGTAATTATGATGAAAAAAGGAGAAATTGTAGACCGTGGTACGTGCAAAGATCTAGTTAATAAACATGGCAGAGATAATCTTGAAGACACTTTTTTAAAAATAGCAAGGAGTAGCAATGAAGTGGCATAGGATTTATGGTTTAAGTTTAAGGCATATTTATTTGATAAAAAGTTCTTTTCCAAGAATTTTAGATTTAATTTATTGGCCATCTGTACAAGTTTTTTTATGGGGATTCATTTCTGAGTTTTTTACTGTAAGCTCAACTTACTACAGTAATACTGTAGGGATTATTCTTACTGCTGCTATTCTTTACGATTTTTTATTTAGATCAAGTATTAGTTACAATATGATGTTTTTAGAGGAAATTTGGAGTCGTAATTTTACAAATTTATTTATTGCTCCGATCAAAATTAGTGAAATTATTGCAGCTTTAACAATGACATCACTTATAAAAACATTAATTGGTCTGGTGCCTGCTGTTTTAGTTGCAATTCCTCTATTTGGTGTTTCTATATTTAAATTAGGCATCCCTTTAGTTTTTCTTCTCATTGCTCTTTACACGTTTGGTATTAGTTTAGGGTTGCTTGTTACGGCTGGTCTTTTAAGATTTGGACCATCTTTTGAGAATGTTGCTTGGGCTAGTTTATTCTTTTTAGCACCTTTAGGGTGCATTTATTATCCAATAGAAATATTGCCAAATTCTCTTCAATTAATAGCTAAGGCCTTACCACTTGTTCATATTTTTGAAGAAATGAGAAATATATTGATAAATAATGCCGTAAATAATTTACAAATCATAAAAAGTATTGTGATCTCTTTCATTTATTTCTCTCTTAGTGTATTTATTTTTTACTTTTCTTATTACGGCGCAAAAAAAAGAGGCACACTAATAAATATTGGAGAATAATTATGCATAATAATTTGAATAAAATAAAGAATTTAGAGAGCTCTCCCAGAGTAATAAAAAATTTTATTAACAGTGAAGAAATTACTCAATTTTTAAAATTATATAAAGAACTTCCTGTTACAGTTGATAATTTAAAACAAAGAGTAATTAAAAAAAGATGGTTAGATGGATTTGGGAAGGAATTAGAAAAATTATTTAAATCAAGACTGGAGTCTATAATAGGTGATTTTAAAATGGACAATCTTATGACTGAAGATAAAAAAGAATGTTTTGGGCTTTTTCAAGAAAGCTATAACCCCTTAAAGCTACATGTAGACGCGGGATTTAATATGGAAGATTTGATCTATAAGCAAACGCTAATACCATTATCGGAATATGGTGAAACTATAATTTTCAAAAATAGATACTATGGTATTTCAACAAATTTTACTAAAAACGAAAAAGAGTTAGCAGAAAATAATCCAGAAAATTATAAAAAAGGCAAAAATGCAAGATCAAATGAACATTTAAGAATATTTACTGATAAACCATTCTATAAAAACCATCATGAAAAATATTTAAAGCATGAAGAAATTGAAAACTTAAAGGGTTTAGAAGTGGAGCTTGTCTACGAATGGAATTTAGGTGATCTTTTGATTTTTGATAGAACATGTTTGCATTGTTCATCTTCAAATATTAAAAATAAAAAAATTGGTTTAACTACGTTTACAAAAAAATAGATTAAAATAATGATTAAGAAAATTTTGTGTAAGTCATCCAGAAGTATTATTAAATTTCTTTTACCTTTTTTTTCAAAAGTTTTTATTAATTTAAAAATTAACAAAAGAATAGTAAATTATCTTAATGAAAAAAGTTTTTTTGCAAATAATTATTATGACTTTTCAAATATAATTCATAATAATTTAAACGATAAAAAAATTATAGCGCTCGATATAGGTGCCCAAGGAGGGTTTAATTCTGACATTTTTTTCCCTGAAAAATACAATAAATTTTTTGAACCAATTTTAGTTGAGCCAATAAAAAAAGAAGCAGAAAAACTAATTACAAAAACAAAGCATGTAATTAGTAAAGGAATATGGAGTAAAAAAACAAAAAAAAATATATATATATTAGGAAATAGACTTGGAAGTTCTTCTATGTATCAACCTGATTCAAACTTTTTTGATTTACACAAAATAAAGAAGAAGGATTTCAAAAACTATACTGTTACTGAAACTGTTGAAGTTGATTGTGATAGTTTAGATAACTCTTTAAAAAATTTAAAAATAGAAAAACTTGATTACTTAAAAATTGATACTCAAGGAGCAGAACTTGAAATATTAAAAGGTATTGGCAGCTACAGGCCATTGCTTATAAAAATAGAAGCTCATATACTTTCTATGTACAAAGGAGTTCCTGCCTGGAATGAGCTATTAGATTATTTATATAGATTAAATTATATTGTTATTGATTGGAAAGGCATAGGATCGCATGCTACTAGAACGCCCGCTGAAATTGACATGATATTTATTCCAAATTTTAACTCTACAGAGGGACGACATTTAATTAACTCTAATGAAAATAAATTTATTAGCCTTATGCTTATATTTGGGCAGATAGATTTGCTAAAGATAATATCAGAAAAAAATAATTTTAAATCTTCAGGTAAAATAAATAATTTTGAGGATCGTTTTTTTAATTAATGGCAATATACGACTGCTTTCAATATTTTAATGAAGATTATATGGTAGACCTGCGTCTAAATATACTAAACAAGTATGTAGATTATTTTGTGGTATCAGAATCAACTAGGACTCATCAAGGTGAAAGTAAAAAACTTAATTTTAATATAAACAATTTTCCAAAATTTAAAGATAAAATTAAATATATTGTCTCTGAATATAATTCAGATATTGGTTTTAAAAAACACATAGGTGGTGAGTCAATAATAGAACAACACCAAAGAAACTCATTAGCTGAAGGTATTAAAGATGCACATTCAGATGATCTCATTATATTATCTGACACGGATGAAATACCAGATTTGACGAAAATAAATCAAATTAAAAATAAATCAAAATTTACAGCATTTTCACAAATGATGTTTATGTATAAATTAAATTTACAAAATTTAGATGAGAGCAACTGGATAGGCTCAAAAATAACAAAAAAAAAAAATATTTCTACAATGCAGTCATTGAGAAATTTAAAGTTCAAAAAATACCCTTTTTGGAGAATTGATAAATCAAATCTTCAAACTATACAAGGTGGTTGGCATTTCTCCTTCCTGCAGACTCCTCAAGATATTAAAAAAAAAATTAAGTCTTATTCTCATGGGGAATTCAATACTAGTGATGTATTACACGAAGGTAAGATTGAGGAAAGAATTTCTCAAGAAAGAGATATTTTTAACAGAAGTATTAAGCTAAAAAAAATAGAAATAGACTCGAGGTTCCCTAGTTTTATCCTAAAAAATAAAAATAAATTTTCAGACTGGATTATATAAATTACTACGCTCTAAAATATTTTAACCTTCAGACTTTTAGTCTTAAGTTTTTTAACTTCTATATTTTTTTTTAGAGGGACGACAGCTGAATATGAATTTGACAGTTATAAAAACTTATTATTGATTTATAAAATTTCTTAATTGTTGATTTTCATCTTTATATTGTTCAATAATATGGTTTACTACATCACCAATAGAAACAATACCTATTAGTTTTTTTTCTTCTATTATAAGTATGTGTCTAGTTTTAAAATTAGAGATAATTTCCATAAGCTCTGTAACAGATGTATTTAGACTACAAGATATTATTTTTTTAGTCATTATTTTACTAACAAGTAAATCATTTTTAAATTCATCTTTATAGATATGTCGAGCAAGATCGCGTTCAGAAATAATTCCAAGTACATTTTGATTTTGTTCACTTAATACTGGCATAACGCCAACGTTATGCTTTTTAAGGTTTTCGCTTGCACTCTTTAAGGTATCTTTTTCAGTTAATGTAAAACACTGTCTCTTAGAAAGTTTTGTAACAAGTTTTCCTGCCATTTTTTAAATCTTAAGTTTGTTATATTGTTTTCGTTATCCTAGCATATAAATCTAATATGAAACATAGAAGGAATTTGCTTTAAACTCATGCTATTGTTCGATCATCTTGTTGTTAAAAAACTATAGAATATTTCTAGGTGTTCCTAACTTAGTATATTGTTATAATTTTTAATCTGGGCCACGTAGGATTCGAACCTACAACCCCTTGATTCGAAATCAAGTATTCTATCCAGTTGAACTAGCGGCCCCAGAGATTAAGGTGTAATTTATATATGATAATACGGTAATAATCATTTGAAAATTTTTAGAATTTTTATCATAGTTTTAATTGATAATAAGTGAAGTGAACACTAACGGTCTAAATTCAGGAATGTAGTCTATTCTATTGGGATCTCTATCTGATTAGTTGTAAGTTAAGTTTAAATGTCTAATAATTTGATAAAACTTTCAATTAAAGAAGAAGATTCTGGAAATCGCCTAGATGTAATCCTTACAAAATTAATACCTGAGTCCACAAGGTCAGGTTTAAAAAAGATTATTGAACTAAAACAAGTTAAGATTAATAATTCTATTGAAAAATCTCCATCAAAAAAACTAAGAACTAATGACATAATAGAAATAGATTTAATTTCTACGGAAGAAATAAAAATTTTACCTACAAATATTAAGCTAAATGTTGTCTATGAAGACAAAGATGTTCTAATTGTAAATAAACCTGCTGGCATGGTTGTTCATCCAGGCGCTGGAAATTACAAAAATACTCTGGTTAATGCATTGATCTATAAATATGCAAATAATCTTTCAGATATTAATGGGAGTACTAGACCTGGTATAGTCCACAGGATTGATAAGGAAACGAGTGGACTTTTAGTGGTAGCTAAAAACAATAAAGCTCACTCTAACTTAGGAAAACAATTTAGCGAGCATACAATTCAAAGAACTTACCAGGCACTAGCTTGGGGTATTTTAAGACCTTTGAATGGTAGAGTTGAAACCTTAATAGGCAGAAGTAGAAAGAATCGTCAATTAATGTCTGTAACTGAAATAACTGGAAAAAAATCTATAACGAATTACAAAACTTTAAAGGTTTTTAACATAAAGGATATTCCTAAAATAAGTTTTGTAGAATGTGAATTAGAAACTGGAAGAACGCATCAGATTAGAGTACATATGGCATATAAAAATAACTCTCTGCTAGGAGATCAACAGTATGGAAAAAAAAACCTAAAATTTAAAAAAATTAATGAAGAATTTGAAGATAAGCTGAAGGTTTTAAACAGGCAGGCATTACATGCTAAAAGCTTAGGCTTTATTCACCCAACTAGTAAGAAACTTATTCAATTTGAATCAAAACTACCAAAAGATTTTAAAAAAATACTAGATTTATTGAATAAATTAAGTGATTGAAAATTTAAATTGTAGTTTATAAATATTAAATAATGAGTAAAAATAAAAAAATAACTAATCTACCTTCGCCTTCCATTGGTGGTTTATCTATTTATTTAGGGCAAATTAAAAAGTTTCCTATGCTTGATGCAGAGGAAGAATATCTATTAGCTAAAAATTGGAGAGAAAGAGGAAACTTAAAAGCGGCTCATAAATTAGTTACGAGTCATTTGAGGCTAGTTGCTAAAATTGCCATGGGTTATCGAGGATATGGACTACCTGTTAACGAGTTAATATCAGAAGGCAATATTGGGCTTATGCAAGCAGTTAAAAAATTTGATCCAGAAAAAGGTTTCAGACTAGCAACTTATGCGATGTGGTGGATAAAAGCATCCATACAAGAATATGTGTTAAGATCTTGGAGTTTAGTAAAGATGGGTACGACCACTGCTCAAAAAAAACTTTTTTTCAACTTAAAAAAACTTAAAAATCAAATTGCACCTAATCAGGAAGGTGATTTGAGAGATGAACACGTTAAGGAAATATCAAAGAGATTAGATGTAAACTCGCATGAAGTAGTTAATATGAATCGTAGATTAATGGGACATGAGAAATCACTTAATGATCCTATTAAGGCTGGAGAAACAGACGAGTGGCAAGATTGGTTGGTGGATGATAATTTAGATCAAGAATTAATTATTTCACAAAAACAAGAGTATGATGATAAAAAAGAATTACTTAATCAAGCAATGACCATTTTAAATGAAAGAGAAAAAGAAATTTTACAAGAGAGAAGGCTCTCAGAAAATCCAAAAACTTTAGAAGAATTAAGTAAGAAGTACAAAATTAGTCGTGAAAGAATAAGACAAATTGAAACAAAAGCTTTTGAAAAACTTCAAAAATCTATGATCAACTCTTCTAAATCTAAAAATTTACTCTCAGCAAATTAAATAATTTTTTAGTTACTAAAAGGATCCTCAATTAGAATAGTATCTTCCCGTTCTGGGCTCGTTGATATGCTTGATATTTTAGCTCCTATAAAGTCCTCTAAAGCATGGATGTAAACTTTTGCCTTCTCAGGAAGTTCTTCTAAGTTTCTCACACCTTGAGTAGATTTTTTCCAACCAGGGAATGTTCTATAAATAGGTTTGATATTAAATTGGTCTTCGGATGCAGCTGGCAAATAGTCCATTTTTACTCCATTAAGTTCATATTCGACGCACATTTTAATTTCATCTAATTCATCTAAAACATCTAGTTTCGTTAAAGCTATTCCAGTAATGCCTGAAACTTTAATAGTTTGTCGAACAAGAACTCCATCAAACCAACCACATCTTCGCTTTCGAGCTGTAACAGTTCCAAACTCTTTTCCTCTGACTCCTAAGCTTTCACCAATTTTATCTTTTAATTCTGTCGGAAAAGGTCCACTTCCAACTCTTGTTGTATATGCTTTAGTAATCCCTAAAACGTAATTGATAGTATCTGGCCCACAACCTGAGCCTGTCGCTGCCATTGCTGGAACCGTATTCGATGAAGTCACAAAAGGATAAGTCCCATGATCAACATCTAACAGAATACCTTGTGCACCTTCAAATAATATTTTTTTTTTTTTTTTTTTATATTCGTCTAATTTAAGCCATACAGGCTGAGCAAATTTTAATATTTTTGGTGCTATTTTTAATAATTCATCTTTTAATTCCTTTTTTTTATAAACCTTTTTTTTAAGTCCTTTTCTAATTGCATTGTGATGAAGTAAAACATTTTCTAGACGTGCGTCTAGATTACTTTCAGATCTTAAATCCATTACACGAATTGAACGTCTGCCCACTTTGTCTTCATAACATGGTCCGATACCTCTACGTGTTGTGCCAATTTTTTCTTTTCCTGCAGCGTCTTCTCTAATTTCATCCATCTCTCTGTGAAAAGGTAAGATAAGAGACGCAGATTCTGAAATCATAAAGTTGTCAGGTGTAACTTCTACGCCTTGTTTTTTAATTTCTTTGATTTCGTTTAATAATGCCCAAGGATCAATAACTACGCCATTGCCTAGAATAGAAATTTTTCCTTTTCTAACTATTCCTGATGGCAACAATCTTAGTTTAAAGACTTTTCCATCAATAACTAAAGTATGTCCGGCATTATGTCCTCCTTGAAATCTTACAACAACTTCTGCTTGGTCAGATAGCCAATCAACAATTTTGCCTTTTCCTTCGTCCCCCCACTGAGACCCAACTACAACGATGTTTTTCATTATCTAAACTTTTTATTAATTGTTATCGAATTTAAATGGTTAATAGGACCATGGCCTTTACCGAAGTTTGGGTTAGATCTTATTGACTGGTTAACATATTTAATTCCAAGCTCACAGGATTTGTTTAATAGTTTTCCACATGAAAAAAATGTAGTGATAGCACTAGATAATGTACATCCAGTACCGTGCGTGTTCTTGGTTTTAAGCTTTTTATTTGAAAAAAACTTAATTTCTTTTTTATTAACAAAAATATCTTTTACAAATTTTGTTTTAAGGTGACCTCCCTTTATGAGTACATTGTTAGCACCCATTGATAATAGGAGTTTAGCTGCTTGGACCATATCTTCTGTACTTTTAATTTTTAAATTCGTCAATACTTCTGCTTCAGGGATATTAGGTGTAATTAAAGAAACTTTTTTCATTAGTTTTTTTTTTAAAATATTCATAGCTCTATCGTTAATTAATCGAGCACCACTTTTAGCAACCATCACTGGGTCTAAAATAATCTTAGAAACTTTAATAGATTTCAATGAATTAATTACTGATTTAATAACACTTTCAGAATGAAGCATGCCAATTTTAATTGCATCTGGCTTTATGTCTCTACAAGTAAATAGTATTTGCTTGGATATCTCTTTGGGATCAATTCCTATTATTGAATTAATTCCTGTTGTATTTTGTGAGGTTACAGCCGTTATAGCTGTCATTGCATAAGAGCCTAAAGATGTGACAGTCTTTATATCTGCTTGTATGCCTGCTCCTCCAGAAGAGTCTGATCCTGCAATTATTAATATTTTAGATTTAGGTTTCAATTTAATGAATAGTTTTTTTGATTATCAGAATACATTTTTTTAATAAATTTATATTATACGACTCACCCATTATTCTAATTTTAGGTTCCGTGCCTGATTTTCTCACTAACAATCTTCCTTTATTTTTAATGAGTTTATTCGCAATTTTAATGGCTACTTTAGTTTTAGTTTGATTAATAATATCTTTATTCTTTACGGTAATATTTTCTAAAATTTGAGGAACAGGCTTAAACATATTAAAAAGTATACTTGCTTTTTTCCCTTTTCTTAAAGAAAATAATATTTCTAGAGCAACCAATAGACCATCTCCTGTTGTTGCAAATTTACCTAAAATAATATGTCCAGATTGTTCTCCACCTAAGTTATATCTATGTTTTTTCATTTTTTCTTTAACATATCGATCCCCAACGCTAGCTCTGATAAATTTTATTTTTTCTATATTAAAAAATTTTTCTAAGCCATAATTTGACATCAAAGTTCCTACCACACCCCCTTTTAAAAGCTTTTTTGATTTCCATCTTTTGGCCAACATAGCTAGAATCTGATCACCATCTATAATTTTGCTTTTTTCATCACATAAAATAATTCTATCTGCATCTCCATCAAGAGCTATACCTATATGAGCTTTGTATTTTTTGACTGCTGATTGAATTTTATTTGGATAAGTTGATCCACATTTTTCATTAATATTCAAACCATTAGGTTTAATACCAATGCTTTGCACTTTTGCTCCTAAGGAGGTCAAAAGTTGTTCTCCTGCTTTGTAAGCAGCTCCATTTGCACAATCAATTACGATTTTCATTTTCTTTAAGTTAAAATTTTTAGGAAAATTTTTCTTTAAGATATTGATGTAATCATCATTTGCTGTTTCTAAACGCTTAACACGGCCTAAAATTTTTGGATTCAGGAGATATTTTGAAGTTTTTGAATCAATTAAATCTTCAATTTTTTTTTCAATTTTATCAGAAAGTTTAAGTCCATCTGGGCCAAACAGCTTCAGTCCATTGTCGTAATAAGGATTGTGAGAAGCTGTAATCATAATGCCCATATTGGCTTTCATTTTTTTTGTTAACATGGCAAGGCCATTTGTAGGTAAAGGACCTAATGTAAAAACATTCATACCCGCTGAGGTAAGACCAGACACTAATGCAGGCTCAAGTGTATAGCCTGATAATCTTGTGTCTTTTGCAATAACTGCGATTTGTTTGGTTTTATTCTGATTGGTAAAATGTGTACCTGCTGCAAGGCCAAATTTAAAAAATTTTTCTCCATTAATATTACCTTGATTTACTGTCCCTCTTATTCCATCTGTGCCAAAATATTTTTTTTTCATTTTATTGAAATTATTTTTTTAAAAACTAATATTGCTTGTTTCACTTCATTAACATTATGTACTCTAAATATTTGTACACCTTGTTGTAAGGTGTATAAAACAGAAGCTAAGGTTCCGCCAATTCTTTCTTTGCTATCGTACACCCCTGAAATTTCACTGATAAACCTTTTTCTAGAAGTGCCTATTAATAAGGGAAATCCTAATGAATGAAATAATGAAATATTGTGCATAAGAATCAAATTATGTTTCAAATTTTTTCCAAATCCAATACCCGGATCAATAATAAATTTTTTATATTTAAATTTTTTAAAATCAGTATTTATTTTTTTTTCAAAAAAGTCGTAAATATCTAATAATACATTTTTATAATTAGGTTTGATTTGCATGGTATTGGGGCTTCCTTGCATGTGATGTAATACCTTCCAAACATTATATTTTTTAATTCTATTAATGGCTTTGTTGTCGTAATTAAATCCAGATACGTCATTGATTAAATCAGATTTATATTTAATTGCTCGTAACATTATGTCAGATTTTCTAGTGTCTATGGAAAGAAAAGTTTTAGGGAATTTTTTTTTAAAATTAGATATAACTATTTTTAATCTTTTCCATTCTTTTTTATCAGACATATTTTTAGAACCTGGTCTAGTTGACTCACCTCCAATATCGATAATATCCGCTCCACTAGAAATCATATTTCTTATATGGCTAAAAGCTTTTTTAGATTCGTTATACAGGCCACCGTCAGAAAAACTATCAGGTGTCAAATTTAATACTCCCATAATTAATGGATCTAAAATATTTATATATTTGTTTAAATTTTTTTTTTTAGATGTAATTTTTGTAATATCTGCTAATACAATTTTTTTTATTTTATAAGGTAGTGTTTTAATATTTTTAATATGATGAAGTTTAGCTTTCCTATCTCTAGATAGAATTTCAATATTATCAAAGGCTATATTTTTGTTTCCAGAAAGTGATAAGGCCAATTTTTTTTTAATAAGATTTCTTGCGTTAGTGCCATAGTAAAAATTACACGCACGAGTGTAATACTTTCTCATGTACTATATTTAATGAACTAGCTTGGGTTTAAGGCCTAAAGAATCTAAAGCTGATGATTCTTTCTTGCCCTTGTCATCTTCAGTGTCATTTAGCTTTTTAGGTTGTATGTTTTTCAACATTAGATCTCTGATTTCATCACCCGTTAAGGTCTCATAGACCAGTAAAGCTTTTGCTATTTTGTGAAGATCATCTATTTTTTCTGTTAATACTTTTCTCGCTCTGTCGTAACCAGCTTCAACAATTTTTTTAACTTCAGAATCAACTTTTTTAGAAGTTTCTTCTGACATATTTTGAGTTCTGGTAACTGATCGACCTAAAAATACTTCTTCTTCATTTTCGGCATATGCTAGTGGTCCTAATTCTTTGCTCATACCGTAACGAGTAACCATATTTTTTGCCATTTTTGTTGCCATATCGATATCAGAAGACGCTCCTGATGTTACCTTGTCGTGACCAAAAATTAATTCTTCTGCTATTCTTCCGCCCATGGCTACGGCTATGTCTGAATACATTTTTTCTCTAGTCACTGAAAGCTGGTCTCTTTCTGGAAGTCTCATAACCATTCCTAAGGCCCTTCCTCTTGGTATGATCGTTGCTTTATGTATTGGGTCAGAAACCTTTTCATTTAACGCAACAATTGCGTGTCCTCCCTCGTGGTATGCTGTTAATTTTTTTTCATCCTCGCTCATCACCATAGATCTTCTCTCGGCGCCCATCATTACTTTGTCTTTTGCTTCTTCAACATCTACCATTGTTACTACTCTTTTATTTTTTCGAGCAGCTAGCAATGCAGATTCGTTAATAAGGTTTGCTAAATCAGCTCCAGAAAAACCTGGTGTACCTCTAGCTATCGTTCTAAGTTTTACATCAGGACCTACAGTAATTTTTTTAATATGAACCTTTAATATTGCCTCTCTTCCAAGAATATCTGGGTTTCCTACAACAACTTGTCTATCGAATCTACCTGGTCTTAATAAAGCCGGGTCTAATACATCAGGTCTGTTTGTGGCTGCGATTAATATAATTCCTTCGTTAGTTTCGAAACCATCCATTTCAACTAATAATTGGTTAAGTGTTTGTTCTCTCTCATCATTTCCTCCACCAAGACCAGCTCCTCTGCTTCGGCCTACGGCATCTATCTCATCTATAAATATAATACATGGAGAGTGTTTTTTACCTTGTTCAAACATATCACGAACACGTGAGGCTCCTACGCCTACAAACATTTCTACGAAGTCAGATCCAGATATAGAGAAGAAAGGAACGTTAGCTTCGCCTGCAATTGCTTTTGCCAATAACGTTTTCCCAGTTCCTGGAGGGCCTATTAATAAAGCACCTTTTGGAATTTTTCCTCCAAGTCTGCTAAATTTTTTGGGGTCTCTTAAAAATTCTACTATTTCTTCTACTTCTTCTTTGGCTTCTTCAACACCTGCCACATCGTTAAATGTAACTTTGCCCTGTGCTTCGGTTAAAAGTTTTGCTTTTGATTTTCCAAATCCCATAGCTCCACCTTTTCCTCCTTGCATCTGGCGCATAAAGAAAACCCACACACCAATGAGAAGTAACATTGGAAACCAAGATAACAGCACGCCCAAAAGGGAAGGCATTTTAGCATCTATCGGGGAGGCAATTATACTTACTCCTTTGTCGGATAATTTTTCTACTAAATTTGGATAATTAGGTGAGTAAGTCGTAAATGATGATCCATCACTTAACAAACCTGTAATATTATTACCCTGAATTTCAACTTTTATAACTCTACCTTCGTCAACTTCAGATAAAAATTTTGAGAAAGGTACTTCAGCTTTTGAAGCAGCCATCTTATTTGGATTTTGAAACATGTTAAATAGTCCAACGGAAAGGAGGACTATAATTCCCCACATGGCTAAATTTTTTAAATTCATATTTTATAAGTAAGTATTAATTAATTTTACACAAGTATAATACAAAAATAACTAGGTTGTAAATGTGACAAATTTATTCAAAATTTTAATTTATGTGCCTTTTTTTAGTTCTTCTTTATAAATAAGTAAATTGTTACGAATTTTTTGTATAACACAGCCTCCTAATGTGGCTTTAAATTTTTTATCAAGTTTTACTCTGTTAAGCAAAGTTGCAACTTTTTTAGCTCTTGGTGGATAATAATTTTTAGAAACACTTTTAATGCAATTACTAAAAACTTTTAATTGAATCTCATCATTTTCTTCAAAAAAAATGCTTAAGTTAATAACTGCTTCTTTCTTGCTTTTAGCAATACAGTTCTTTTCAACTCTAGATATATAAGAATTCAATGTATCTCTTGTTGTTCCTAAGTGATTAATTGAACTAATAATTCTCTCAAGCTTAATTCCACTTTTTTCAAATTGTTTAATTAAAATTCTAATTTTAGTTCTCAAGTATTTTTGATTAGTATTGCTCGAATCTTTAAAAATTTTTCCAAAATATTTTTTAGCAAGAACAGTCAGTTCCTGTTTTTTCTCATTTAACAATGGTCTAATCAGCTTTGTTTTACTATTTAAAATACTTATTTTTTTCATTGAGGACAGGCCTTGGACACCACTTCCTCTAGATAGCCTTATTAAAAAAGTCTCAATTTGATCGTCTCTATGATGACCAGTTAAAATAAATTTAATTTTTTTTTTATTACAAAAATTTAGTAATAATTTATATCGCACGGCTCTTGCTTGACTTTGAATATTTTTATTTATTTTTTCTTTATTTCTTAAAATTGTCAAATTTATTTTTTTTTTCTTCAGAAGAGATTTTACGGCTTTTGCTTCTTTTGAGGAATTTGCTCTTATTCCATGATCAACTAGGACGAAAAAAATTTTTTTTTTTTTTTCATTTGAATAAATTTTACTTAGTGCTGTTAGTGCCAAACTATCCGGGCCACCTGAAACTGCGACTAAGAAAGTTTTTTTCTTAATAAATTTATCTAAATATGATTTAAAATTAAAATAATTTAAAATTGCTGTATTATTTAAATTAAGTTTTTTTAATTTAAGAACACTTAAATCTTTTTTGCTCATATTGTGCTTTTTGTAGTACAGACTGTGATGCTTTTGGATATTGTTTTTTTAATCCACTTATCATTTTGCAGCCTTGATCTTTCTCACCTAGCTGAACCATGGTCGAACCAAGTTTTAAAAGATTTTCTGGTGCCTTAGCACTCTTAGGATAATTTTGGTAACCATCTAAATATGCAGTGGCAGCGTCAGAGTAAAGTTGTCTAATTCTAAAAGTTTCACCGTACCAATATTGAGCACTACCTGCTAGTTTGTGAGATTTATTTTTGTCTATAAATTCTCTAAGTGCTAGTTCTGCAGTTTCATAATCTCCAACTTTCATAAAGCTTACAGCGAAATCATATTGCTCTTTTGGAGATTTATTTGGCAGTAAGGATTTTTCTGGTATTCGTTCTTCTGAAAAAACTGCACCTTTTGCTTCCACAGATTGAGTTGCTTGAGTTTTTTCTTTTGGATCTAAATCATAAGCTGTCGCAGATCCAAAATCTTGAGCTTTTTCAGTACCAGGTAATTTAGCTTTTTTTTTATTTTTTCTTTTATCTTCAGAAAAAGCCTCACCCGCCTCTAGGTCAGAAAACCGCAACTGATTATCTGATTGAATTTTAGTTACACGACTAGACAGATTATCTAATTTAAAATTTACTTCTTCAAATCTATTGGTTAATTTCCTAAATTCACCTTCTATTTCATTTAGTTTTAACAGGTGCCTAGTTAAAATTTCTTCATTCAAGCCATTTGCAGAAATAGATCCAGAAGTGTTTGCAACTTCAGCGGTTTTGTAAACTGCTTTCTCTAATGTCTTTAAATCTTGAGTTATAATTTTTAATTGATCTACTATTGCATCAATTTTTTCTTCTTCTGCATTTACGAGAATATTATTTAAAAAAAAAAATAAAATAACAAATATAAAAGTTTTTTTTAAATTAATATTATTTTTATTCATTATACGTATTTATTATTTATATATCGTGGCAAAAAAAAGACCCCAGGAGAATTACTTCCTAGGGCCTAAATTTTTTATATTTTTATAATTACTTAGTTTTTATTGTTACTGCTCGTCTATTTTGAGACCAAGCTAAAGGTGTAGAAGCTGAATTTATTGGCTTCTCTTTACCGTAACTAATCACAGAAATTCTTTTTCCAGAAATGCCGTAAGTCATTAAATAATCTTTTGCAGAGTTTGCTCTTTTTTCTCCTAGAGCTAAGTTAAATTCTCTAGTTCCTCTTTCATCTGCATGACCTTCAAGTACAACATTAAGATCTTTATTTTTTCTTAAATAGTTGGCTTGTTTTCTTAAAGTATCTCTAGAAGCTGTAGTTAAAGATGAGCTATTAGTAGAAAAGAAAACTCTATCTTTTACTCCTGATGCTAAAAACTTAACTGTAGCTTTTCCTGTGTAAACGTCTCCCGCTCCAGCACTGGTAGATTTTTTAGCAGTAGAACATGCGCTTAGTGCAAATATTGATACTACTATTATTAATAAATTTGTTATTTTTTGGTTAAATTTCATATTTTCTCCTAATGTGTGATTGACTGATTTATTTCAAATTTTATTGTCTTATTCAAGCTTTAATTACATAAAAAAATCTATTATTTGGATAGTAAAGTAGACCAAGATGGGTCTGAGGCGTCTGTTTCTGTTTTAAGCTCTCTTTCATTATAACCTGTTATGTCAATTGACCATAATTTTGCAGTAAATCCTAATCCGTCTTTTCCTGACTTGGTTTCTCTATAAAACACTAAAAGCCTTCCGTTAGGTGACCATGAAGGAGCTTCTTGATAGTAGTTTTCTGTTAATAATCTCTCTCCAGTTCCGTCTGATCTCATTACTCCTATATAAAATTTTCCAGCTCTCATTTTTGTAAATGCAATGAGATCTCCTCTTGGAGACCAAACTGGGGTACCATAAATACCATTTCCAAAACTAATTCTTTTAACGTTTGTGCCATCATTTTTCATTGTGTAAATTTGCTGGAGCCCACTTCTATCAGAATTAAAACAAATATATTTTCCGTCTGGTGAGAAAGAGGGAGATGTGTCAATTGACGAATCTTCTGTAATTCTTTCAACTAATCTACTTTCAAGATTCATTGTATAAATATCTGAGTTGCCGTCTTTAGCAAAAGACATAATTATTTTTTTTCCGTCTGGTGAAAATCTTGGAGCAAAAGTCATACCTGGAAAATTTCCAACAACTTCTTGAATACCTGTTTCTATATCTAAAAGATAAACTCTAGGAAGATTTCTAAAGTAAGACATGTAGGTTACCAATTGGTTTGTGGGATTAAATCGTGGGGTTAAAACTAATTCATTCCCTAGTGTTAAATATTTAGTATTTTCTCCATCTTGATCCATGATCGCTAATTTTTTTACTCTTTGTGTCTTAAGTCCAGTTTCACTAACATAAATTATTCTAGTATCAAAATATCCTGTTTCTCCTGTTAATCGTTCGTAAACTTTGTCTGAAATGATATGAGCTACTCTTCTCCAGTTGGAAGGAGTTGTTGTAAAAGCAAGCGCAGTCATTTCTCGAGAAGCTGCTAAATCCCAAAGTCTAAATTCTACCTTGAGCTTACCATCCTTTATTAAAAGTTTGCCGGTAACTAAGGCCTGTGCTGTTATTAATCTCCAGTCCTCAAACCTTGGTTTTAAATGTGCAATATCTGGTTTTTGGATAAATGCATCTTTATTGAGTGGATTAAAAAGACCGGTAGATTTAAAATTTTTTTCTATGACAGAAGATATAAGATTTCCTAACTCTTTTATTTTTATACCTTCAAAATTTTCAGATTCAATATCTACATGCAAAGGTGAAACTGCTATAGGTAGTGGATCTAAATTTCCACGAGTAATATCAACTTCAATTAAACTATGGGCTAAACTCACTTTAAAAAATAATAATATAATAATATAAAATATTTTTTTCATTAATTAACCTTTTAACATCTCCATAGGATTAAAATTTAATTGAATAGTTTTCCATTTTTCATAACCCGTTTGTGGTACTCTAAGAGGTTGGCATATTCTAACTGCTCTTAATGCGCTTTCGGCTAGTACTTTGTAAAATTTTTGTCCTGGTCTATTCATTCTTTCATGATCTAAAATTTCTGATTTACTTATAGTTCCATCTTGTTTTAATTCTAATTTAATCCTAACCAAAAAATTGTCGTCGTAAGGTAGTCCTAAAGGCACAGTCCAACAACCAAATATTTGTGCTCTTAAGGCATCTTCTTCAGACAATGTTAGTCCTGAGGCAAAAGAATTTTTTATATTACTTTGTGTAAGTTTTTTGTCAATTTTTTTCACTTTAGCGCTCTCTTCTTTTGCTTTGTCAATTAGAGCCGCTATTTGATTTGTGTCAATAATATCTTTTTTTTCAAATTGTGAAGCTTGTCTTATTTCTGGTTTAACTTCATTTGGATTCTGTTTTTTTTTAACAATTTCTTTTTTTTCGTCTTGTTTTTTTGGTAGTGGAATTCTGTCTGGTTTTTCCTTGGCTTTAGCAGCTGGCGGTGCCTGTTCTGAAACAACTCTTTTTTCTTCTTCTTTTACTTTTTTAATCACTTTTCTAGCTTTTGGGGCAAAAGGAATATTTGTTTTGTCTGAAATTTGTATTAATTGCATTGAAACAATTGGAGGTAAATCAACTGGTTCTCTAATCATGAATGGCAAACTTAGCACGGTTAGTAGAATCATTACCGCATGAAATGATAAAGAATAAATTAAACTTTTTTTCATTTTTCATTTAACTCTTATAGGGCTCTGATATGAGCGCTACTTTAGAAAATCCGGCGCCCGATAAAGTTCCCATAATTTCCAGAACTCTCCCATAATTTATATTTTTATCTCCCCTAACATAGATTCTTGTGTCAGTTCTATTTTTGGCAATAGCTAGTAATTTTGGAATAATTGTTTCTGCTGAAACTTTGTTTTCTTGAATAAAAATTTCACCTTTTGAATTAATGCTTACCGTTAAAGGTTCTTGGTCATCCGGCAATGAATCAGCCGAGGACTCTGGTAGATCAACCTGAACACCAACAGTTAATAAAGGAGCTGTAACCATAAAAATGATTAAAAGCACCAACATAACATCAACAAATGGAGTAACATTTATTTCACTCATCGGTTCGTTCCTTGAGCGATTAAATTTAAAAGCCATAATTTAGATTATTGATAAAAATCTTTTACAAAAATTTTCAATTCTTGCAGCGTATCTTTTTGAGTCACTATTAAATTTATTATAGGCCACTACAGCAGGTATGGCTGCAAGTAGTCCTAATGCAGTTGCAAATAAAGCTTCTGCGATCCCAGGTGCTACGATAGCCAAACTTGTGTTTCTTGAAATAGCAATTGACTGGAACGAATTCATAATGCCCCAGACAGTTCCAAATAAACCTATGAAAGGAGCTGTAGATCCAACTGTTGCTAAAAATGTAAAATTTTTTTCAATTTTTTTTATTTGATTGTCTGTAGAAACTTCTAAAACTCTTTCAACTCTTGCGCTTTGAATTGCGCTTGATTTAGACTTTGTCTTAATAAGCTCTCCCATTGCATCTTTAAATACTAGAGTTAAAGGATCTTCAGTCTTGACTGGTAAATTACTGTTTAAATTTTCAGCAGACCTAGCTTTCCAAAACTTATTTTCAAAATCAGAAGTTGATAAATTTATCTTTTTAAATAATTTATATTTATCAAAAATTAATGCCCAAGAATAAATTGAACTTGCTAATAAAAGTATAATTACAGATTTAACTACAAAATCTGCCCGTATAAAAAGTTGCCAAAGAGAAAAGTCATTTACTCCACCTAGTCCTACTACTTGTGCTGCTATTTGTTGTTCCATGTTAGTGAGATACTTGTAGAATGTGTCATGAATTTGACATTTTTAATACTCTTTATATTTAGTTTAAGGTTGTGATTCTTCTTCTTTAAACCGTGTTTCGTTATAATATCTGGCAATTAGTATGGCATCAGACTTATTTACGTCTTTTTTTTTTGATAATTGTTCAGAACTAGAAGGATACATTTCAATAGCTTTTGTTCTACTTGCATCTTTTGATGAGTTAATTAATTCAAAATGTCTTTTCCATTTAGCTGGTCTGACAAAAAAAATAGGCAATCCTAAAGCAGCACAAATACCTTTAATAGCACCGAAAGTTTGACCAAAATTAAACATGCTGGTTACGCCTTGCCCTGGCATAGCATTGACTTGTTCGACTACCATTACAGTATCTTCAAAATTTTTTATATTATCTTTAATTAACTTTACTAAAAGAGCACTATTCAGTTGTCTCTTATTTTTCTTGCCATCTGGCATGACTGGCATATCAAATAGCTCTTTGATTTTATTGTCATCTAATATAGCGATGGCTCCACTTAAACCAGGATCTATACCAATTATTCTCATAAATTAACTTACGTGAATATTACAGTTTACAAATGTATTCTGCACATCGTCGTCTTCTTCTAGAGTTTCAAGTGTTTTAATAATAGCGTTACTTTCTTCTTTAGATATATCTAAATATGTTTGTGGTCTCCACTCTATGCTAGAATAAAGAAAATTATCTATATTTTTTTCTATTTCACTTTTAATTTTATAAAAATCTTCTCTTTCAGTTAAAATTTCGTGATATTCAAAACTGCTTGAACAGTCTTTAGCGCCAGCATTTATTGAAAGATCAAGAATTTTTTCATCCGAAATTTTATCTTTTGCTATATGTAATACACCACATGCAAAAAAATAATGAGCTGTAGATCCTGTTTCTCCTAATCTTCCCCCACTTTTTTGAAGAATAGTTCTAATATTTGAAGCAGTTCTATTTTTATTATCTGTTAGTGTCTCAATGATCAAAGCAATATTATGTGGGCCAAATCCTTCATATCTTAAATTTTCATAACTCTTATTTAAATCCATTTCAGATTTACTAATGGCTCGGGTAATATTTTCTTTAGGCATATTTGCTTCTCTTGAAGCTTGTATGGCAGCTCTAAGTCGTGGATTGCTAGCGGGATCTTTTGCACCAAGTTTTGCAGCAACAGTAATTTCTCTTGATAGTTTAGCAAAAATTTTAGACCTCACTTTGTCCTGCTTTCCTTTTTTATGCTTAATCCCAGCCCAGTGTGAAT
>Ga0307986_10000643_pt1 | contig 25667 bp, 30 predicted proteins | sample EllFjometageno82_FD_203170 | JGI IMG/M metagenome (GOLD analysis project Ga0307986, IMG submission 203170) | Marine microbial communities from Ellis Fjord, Antarctic Ocean - #82 | ecosystem: Environmental > Aquatic > Marine > Unclassified | place: Southern Ocean | collected 2014-10-09 | reverse complement strand
AAATGGTTCACCAGTTCCTATTACTACTTTGATTGATGGCTTCTACTCAGAAGTTCAAAAAATGGGTGGAAATAGATGGGACAGCTCAAGTTTAATTGCTCTACTTAAAAAAAAAAAATAACAAGTGTCAACCATCCTTAGCTACTACGAAGATTTTAATGAAATAGAAAAAAAAATCTGGAGTCTTTTAACTAGTGCAGTTAGTGATCGTAACTCAGAATTTAGAACCCCGGTGTTTATCTGTGGTAGTGATAATGATCTTGATGGAAGAGTAGTTGTTTTAAGAAAAGCTAGTCAGGAAAATAATTTTATTCAATATCATAGTGATATTAGATCCTCTAAGATAGAAAAAGTTAAAAAAAATCTTAATTGTTCAATTTTATTTTACGGTAAACAAGAAAAAATCCAGCTGAGACTTAAAGCAGAATGTACAGTTCACTTTAATGATGAAATTACAAAAGAGTCCTGGAAAAACACAGGTCATATAAGTAGAAAATGCTATTTAGTTACGAATGGGCCGGGTACAGAGTCTTTAACGCCTACTTCAGGGCTAGATGATAAATTTGACAATTTTAATTATACAAAAGAAGAAAGTGAAACAGGATATAAAAATTTTTGTGTAATTAGATGTAAAGTTAAAAGTATTGAGTGGTTATACTTAGCGGCTAAAGGTCATCGTAGAGCTATATTTGATTTAGAAAATAATAAAAAAAATTGGTTAGTACCTTAATTTTTATTTAACTTTTTCAATTAGCGTATCAAGTTTTTCTTTAGATGGGACCTACATAAACGCTAGGTTTAAATTGTATATTTGTTATGTCTCTATTTGCATAAGCAAAATTAGTAAAAAGAAAAATAATTAAGTTAATTAACGAACTATATTTTATATTTTTTATAATTTTCAACATAATGTTTAGCGTTTTCTTTAATTTCTTCGACCTCTTTATCTGTTACCTGCCTAATAATTTTGCCTGGACTTCCGAGGACTAAAGACCTATCTGGTATTACTTTGTTTTCTGGTATTAAGGTGTTGGCTCCAATAATACAATTTTTTCCAATCTTTGTTTTATTGAGAATAGTACTTCCAATACCAATTAAAGTATCATCTTCGATTTGGCAGCCGTGGAGCATTACCATATGCCCAACAGTTACGCCTTTGCCTAATGTTAATGGACAACCTGGATCTGTATGAAATACACTACCATCTTGGACATTAGATCCTTCGCCAATAGTAATGGGTTCAATGTCTCCCCTAAGCACAACATTAAACCAAACATTTGCATCTTTTTTTAAAATAATTTTCCCTATTAAAACAGCACTGCTTGCTACCCAAGAATCCTTGTACAGTGTTGGTGTATTATTTTCGAACTCGTAAATCATATAATTGCTGTAATTTGATACTAAAATATTTATAATATTAAACCAAGAATAAAACTTATCTGATGTTTGTAGTAATCACTAGAAATTTTCCACCTGATGTTGGCGGTATTCAAAGCTTAATGGAAGGTTTGTGTAAAAGTTTAACTAAACATGGGCCTGTAAAAGTATTTGCGGATGAATATTTAAATTTTGAGAATTATGATCTAGATTCTAGCTTAAACATAACAAGAGTTAAAGGTTTTAAAATTTTTAGAAAATTCAGAAAAGCTTTTTTGGTTAATGAATGCCTTGGGTCTAACGATGTAAAGGGAATTTTTTTTGACCACTGGAAAAGCCTTGAGCATGTTAAGTCAGAATACTTAAACAAATTCCCTACTTTTTGCTTAATTCATTCTAAAGAAATAAACCATCCTTTGAGTAGTTCTCTAAACCTCAGGATGAATAAAGCTTTCAAAAAAACTAAATTTATTATTGCTAACTCTAAATATACTAAGGATTTAGCTATTAGCACAGGATTAGAGGTAAACAAAATTCACATTATCAACCCTGGTACTGACTATCCTGTTAAAATTGAAAAAGAAGAAAGTGTAAAAGCAAAAAAAATATTTGGGTCAAGCTTCCCAAGAATAATTACCGTTGCGAGATTGGATAGAAGAAAGAGTCATCAAAATATATTAATGACTATTAAAAACTTAATACCCACCTACCCAGATATTAAATATGTCTGCGTAGGAAATGGTGATGAAAAAAATAATTTAAAAAATCTAAGAACACAATTAGGACTAGAGGAACAAGTAGTTTTTCTTTCGGAAGCGGAAGAAAAATTCAAAGCAGCATTGTTAAATGAGGCTAATTTATTTTTGATGCCTTCTATTATTTACAAAAAATCTGTAGAGGGATTTGGAATTTCTTTTATTGAAGCAGGAAGTTATGGCAAAGGATCTATTGGAGGAGTAGCTGGTGGTGAAGCAGATGCAATTGAAAATGGGAGAACTGGCTATTTGTGTGATGGAAATGATTTAAATTCTATTTACGAAACAGTTCTTAAATTTTTTCAAAATGATAATTATAAAATTTTAGGATTACGGGCTAAAGATTTTACAAAGAAATTTAAGTGGGAAACTATTATTAAACAATACTTATCTTTAATTTAAAACTTTTTTAATTTTCTCCATTACAACATCAGCTTTAAGTAAATTTAAATCTTTTACATTAATAGGCTTAAACTTTTCAGTTTCAATACTTACTTTATGTGCTGATGTGTGACTTCCAAATAAAACTATCCCAGGTTTGTTCATGTGACTACAAATGTGAGCTGGTCCCGTGTCATTTGCAACAACAAAACTTGCATCTTTGATCAAGCTTATAAGCTGATTTATTTGTAGAGACCTCTCTTGATCTAAAATAGAATGTACATTCAATAACTTAGCTTCTTGAATCTCATTCGGACCTGGTGCTATGACAATATCGTATTTTCTATTGTATTTTGATTTTAGCTGCGAAATTAATATGTGGTAATAGGGCCATTTTTTATTAGTTAATTTGGGTGAGCAAAAAGGAAATAGTAAAATATATTTTCCATTAAAATAATTTTTAGTAATATTTTTAATATTAACAACAGCCCAGTTTAAATTAGATTTTTTTACATTTAATGTTTTAATTCCACTTCTTTTAAGCTGAATTTCCATTCTTTTTAAAACTGGCTCTTCATCAAAGTCTGATTTTTTCTGTCCAGGTTCGAGTACTGCAATTGTTGAGGACCACACACATTTATTTAAAACATGTTTACTGTAAAATCTGGTACGACTTGAATTCTGTAAGTCAAATACATGTGTAAATTTATAGGATGTTAATTTTTTTTTTAATTTATAAAGATAAAATAAATTCCATCTTGCTGATCGTCTATCAATCAAAACTTCATCAATATAAGGACACTTATTCATCAAATCATAATATGGAGCCGTTGTTAGTAGAACAACATGCTTTTTTGGGTTGGATTTTTTAATATCTTCCATAGCTCCATTAGCTTGAATTAAATCACCTAAAGAACCATGTTTTATAATTAATAAATTTGACATTTTTTTTCTATTTAAAACTATATTTATAGTATATTTAAAAAAATCACCATGAATAACAAATTAGGCAAAATATTGGCAGAAATTTCAGTTGGCGAATTAGTTGATAAAATAACTATCTTAGAAATAAAAAAAGAAAAAATTAATGACAGCGATAAATTAAAAAATATAGAAAAAGAACTTATAGCCTTAAACAGTACTTTTAAAAGCTCAACTTTTGATTCTTCTAAAATTAAAACATTAATAGATAGACTTAAGTTTATTAATCTCAAGTTATGGGATATTGAAAATGGTAAAAGATTAGCTGAAAAAAATAGCGACTTCGGAGAAAAATTTATTGAGTTAGCAAGAAGTGTTTATAAAGTAAATGATGAAAGATCTAAAATTAAACTCGAGATTAATAATATTTTAGGTTCAAATATTAAAGAAGTTAAATCTTACTACTAATCTTTATTTAAAATAGATATTCTTTTTCTTAAAGTTAAAGGCAGGTTAGGATTAATATTAGCAGTAATAACTCCTGTTCCTTGTTTTAATTCTTTTAAAATTTCTCCATCCGGTGAAATGATTAGTGAATGACCAAAAGTTTTTCTACCATTCCAATGCGTTCCTGATTGAGCCGGCGCAAATATATAAGAAAAGTTTTCTATGGCTCTGGCTTTTAACAAGCTATGCCAATGTTTCTTACCTGTAGTTTTGGTAAAAGCTGAAGGTACTGATATAAATAAAGAACCTTTTTTTGAAAGCTTTCTGTACATGCTTGGAAATCTTACATCGTAACAAATAGAAAGACCCACCTTACCCCACGGTAAATTAGCAGTTTTAATAAATTTTCCTGGAGTAAAAATTTTAGATTCTGAATATTTTTCTTTTTTACTTAAAGTGGCATCATACATATGTATTTTGTCATAGTATGCTTGAATTTTACCTTTAGAATTTATTAAAATTGATCTGTTTTTAATCTTGTTATCTTCTTTTATTACCGCCGATCCTACTAAAATCCATTTTTTATATTTCTGAGCAATTTTTTTCATTTCAACAAGGTAAAAATCTTTTTGCATTGTTGTGGCGCTCTTCATCAGTTCTTTTTTGCTTAAACCAAACAATGTAGAGTTTTCTGGTGTAATAATAAGATCAGATTTTTGTCTTATAGCCTTTAGAATTAATTTTTTTGAAAAATTCAGGTTTTTTTGTATGTTTTTTCCAGAGCGGATTTGAATGCAAGAAACTTTAAACATACATAAACAGATATTAAATATTTATTTCATTATAGACGATGCAAAGTTCCAATTACAATCAAAACTAGGGATATGAACTCCTGAAACGTTGACGTTACCAAAACTTTTTTCTAAAACTTTACACCAATTTTCTACCTGCTTAGGTTTTTTATCTTTACTACCCACTTGCGCTGTTATCACTCCACCTGATTTTAAAATTCTTTTTAAACCTTTCATATTTTTTCTTGCAAGATCGATGCAGTATTGATCATCGTTCAGATCTACAAAAATTTTATCATATTTAGAATCTTCTACTAATTTAATACTCTCAAATGCATCTCCCCAAAAAGTATTTACTGTGTTACTTTTTTTAACTTTGGAACAAACTTTAGGTAGATGTCTGTAACAAGACTCTACTATTTCAGGATCAAGTTCATACCAGTCAATATAATTGGTGTTGTTATCTAGGCACTCTCTTGCGACACCACCGTCTCCACCACCAATAATGGCGACATTATTATTTTTCTTACTTAAGTCGTAGCTAGATTTAAAGAAAGTTGAGCTATAAATTTTTTCATCTTTTTCAGCAACTTGGATTTCATGGTCAATAAAAAGTGCATTGCCAAATTCTTCTAGAGTCATTATTTCGACAAATTGTCCTACTTTAGAAGTAAAAGTTTCCAATATATTATTAACTACATAATATTTTTTTTGCCCTGGTGTGCTATAGATATCATCGTATAAACTTATACTATTTCGATCAAAACTTTTTACCACAACTCTTTCGTGATCAATTTCTTTTTTTAATATTTTTAGAGCAACTTTTGGATGAACTTTTCCACAAGTAAAAAAATCAAAACTTATAACACCTCTTTCAGGGAAAGTATGAAAGCTAAAATGACTTTCTGACAATAGCGCAACCAGCGTAAATCCTTGAGGTTGAAAAGCATGACTGCTGACATTTAAAATTTCAACTTTGGCAGCTTTTGCAATTTTGTATATAATTTTTTCGTAAAAAGATTTTGGATAATCTTTTTTAACACCTAAAAAATCTAGTGTTATGTGTTCTCCAACTTTGATCATAGAAAACTAACCTTTCTTATAATTTTTCATCTTATCTAAAACTATCTTCATTTCTTTTTTAGAAAGTATTTTAGGAATTCCAATTCTTAGGGCATTAATATATTGATTACAAATATTTTCAACCTCTTGAGCTAACTCAAAAGCTTTGTCTAAATTTTCTCCAAATGCAATCTGGCCGTGATTTCCAATTAAGCATGCTGACCTATTTTCTAAAGCAGATAAAATATTATTTGATAATTTCCTTGTGCCAAAAGTTGCGTATTTTGTACATTTTATATCTTCGCCACCCGCAATACCGACCATATAATGAAATGCTGGGATAGACTTTTGATGCGTTGAAACAGCTGATGCACAAGTAGAATGTGTATGAACAATTGCCTTAGCTTCATTTTTATTAACATAAATATCTTGATGAAACCTCCATTCAGAAGATGGAATACCTTTTTTTTTATCAAATTTACCTTCTAAAGAAACAAACACTATGTCTTTAAGTTTCAATGAAGAATACTTTGTGCCAGATGGTGTTATGTAAAACCCGTCTATTTTTTTTTCTTTAGTACGTACTGAAATATTTCCAGATCTTAAAGCTGATAAATTAGTTGTATTCAATTTTTTAGAAAATTTAATTACAGATGCTTTAAGTTTATTCACTTAAATAATCCTTTCAAACCATTTTCTGATGCTTCGCACACACCTTTTTCTGTAATCAGACCGGTTACTAGTTTTGCAGGCGTTATATCAAATGCTAAGTTTTTTACTTTACTTTTTTTCGGATAAATTAATACTTTTTGCAGTTTGTTATTTTTGTCTATACCTTCAATGTAAGAAAGTTCTGTAGAGTCTCTTTCTTCAATTGGAATATCTTTGGAATCTTTAATATGCCAATCTATTGTTGAGCTTGGTAATGCCACATAAAAAGGAACATTGTTGTCTTTTGCAGCTAGTGCTTTTAAGTAAGTCCCAATCTTATTACAAACATCTCCATTAGATAATGTTCTGTCTGTTCCAACAATACACATGTCTACCTGTCCTCTTTGCATTAAAATTCCACCAGTGTTGTCAGCAATAATTGTATTAGGTATCCCTTCTTCATTTAGTTCGTAAGAAGTTAAATTTGCACCTTGATTTCTTGGTCTTGTTTCGTCCACCCAGACATGCACTTTAATTCCTATTTTATGAGCATGATAAATTGGTGATGTTGCGGTACCCCAGTCAATTGTTGCAAGCCAACCTGCATTACAATGAGTTAATATGTTTACAGTATCTTTTTTTTTGTTGTAAATTTCTTTAATGATTTTAAGCCCGTTTTGTCCGATATTTTTGCAGAAACTAACATCCTCTTCCGTTATTGCTTTGGCTTCATCTATAGCTATTTTTAGAATTTGACTACTGTTAACACCTGATAGTTTTTTCATCATTCTCTCTACTGCCCATTTTAAATTAATGGCCGTAGGTCTTGAAGCTATTAAATTTTCACTAGATTTTTTTAAAAAAAAATAATCTTCATTTTCAATTATAGATAAAACCAAACCGTAAGCAGCTGCAGCTCCTATTAGTGGTGCGCCTCTAACCTCCATTGTCTTAATAGCATCAATCACATCTACAATTGTTTTTAAGTCTTTAACAACAAATTGATGGGGTAGTTTAGTTTGATCAATAATCTTTACGATATTGTTTTCAAACCATATGGTTCTATATTTCTTGCCTTGAACTTTCATAGTTTTAAAAATTAATATTTAAGATTGTATAGGAGATTAAAATACTTTTCAAAATGAGCTTGAAAATAAAAATCATATCCTTTTTCTCCATGAATTTGTGCTGCTGGAAAATGAGGTGATGCTTCTAATAATCTTGGAACTTTCAACCCTTCCGCCATAATAATACCGATAGAGCTATTTCCGATAAAAACTTTACTAGACTTGATTATCATCGCCATCTCTAAAAAATTTTTACAATCATAAAATTTAAGATTTTTTAAATTTTTTTTCAAATCTTCATATTCTTTAAACGTCCCAACAAAATATGCATCTTCATGCTTTTCTAAAAAATTGTAATTAATAAAATGATTTTGATATCTTAATGTTCTGTGAATAATAATTTTTTTTTTTAATACTGGATGCTCATTACATTCCAAAAATTCTTTATTTAAGTCAGGTTGTACGCCAGTCACGTGAAACCCATATTTCATATTATCAAAAATTAAATTCAGACCTAACTTTCTTATAATATCAAGATTAACATCAATGTGTTGATTGTTGAATACTTCAACTGACTCGATATATTTTTGATTAGCAAGTAAGGGGAAAACCATATCATAAATTTGTTTATTCATTAAAAACTGACCTGCAGGGTGCTCATCATAATACTTAGGGTTAGGGGAATTCAATTGAACAAAAAACTTACATTTATGTGTTTTTGATATTTCTTTTATTACCGGTAAATTAAGTAACATATCACCTGTGTGTCCAGAATGCATAAAAGAAATTTTTTTTTTATCTCTAATTACATCTTGAATTTTGTAAATGTAATCTTCATAATTTTCTTTAAATATTTTTTTATCATTCTCAATTTCTAATAACTTTTTATTTTTTAAATAATTTTTTTTATTTATAAATTTTGGAAAAAAATTTTTTAGGTTTTTAAAATTTAGCATAATTTATTTTTTTTTAAAAATCTCTTGGTAATACTCTTTAACTTTATTAGTGTTTTTTTAGTTCTAAATTTCGATCCTGTTATTATAGCTGTATCTAAACAACTATTAATAGAATCTTTCTCTACAGAAAATCTTTTATATGATTTGACAATTTCTTTGATCATATTTTGTGCTTTTGATGCATTTTTTACTAATGTAGCTACAACCATAGAGACATCAACTTCTTCGTGATCGGGATGCCAGCAATCATAGTCCGTAACCATCGCAACTGTACAATATCTAATCTCGGCTTCTCTCGCTAGTTTTGCCTCAGGCATATTAGTCATACCAATTACATCCGCGTTCCAAGACCTGTAAAGATTAGACTCGGCCAATGTTGAAAATTGAGGCCCTTCCATTACAACGTATGTTCCTTTCATTTTGTTGGGTATGTTTAGTTTTTTTAACACAGATTGACAACATAGAGCTAAAGCCCTATTTACTGGTTTTGCCATTGATACATGGGCAACCACTTCCTCATCAAAAAAAGTTTTTTCTCTTTTAAAAGTTTTATCTATAAATTGATCCACTACAACAAAAGTACCAGGACTCAAATTTTTTTTTAAAGAACCGACTGCTGAAACCGAAATAATGTCAGTAACACCTAATTGTTTAAATGCGTCTATATTGGCTCTGAAGTTAATATTGCTTGGGTTAATCGTGTGCCCTCTTCCATGTCTAGGAATAAAACAAATTTCTTCTCTTTCGAGTTTTGCAATTAAAATCTTATCTGATGGATTTCCCCATGGAGTTTTTACTTTTTTCCACCTAGCTTCTTTAAAGCCTTCCATTTTATAGAGGCCACTGCCGCCAATTATCCCTAGTTTTCTTTTTTTCATCATTTAACTATTAATGCTTTTTTGCTAGATATTGAAGCTTAATATGAATTTAAAAAAATACATAAGATCAATTAAAGATTATCCTAAAAAGGGAATTTTGTTTAGAGACATAACAACTTTAATTAAAAACCCTAAAGCTTTTAATTATACAATTGATAAGATTCATGAAATCTCAAAAAAAATTGAATTTGACAAAGTTTCTGCAATAGAATCTAGAGGTTTTATCTTTGCTTCAACCATTTCCTACATAACAAGCAAACCTTTAATTTTGCTAAGAAAGAAAAACAAACTACCTGCAAAGAGACATTCTGTGGATTTTAAACTTGAGTATGGTAGTGCAACAATAGAAGTTCATAAAGATTCTATTAAAAAAAAAGACAAGGTATTAATAATTGATGACCTCATTGCAACCGGAGGGACGGCAGAGGCAGCAGCTAAATTAATAGAAATTTCAGGAGGATCTGTTGCTGGCTTTATTTTTATAATAAATTTATTTGATCTACCTGGAAATAATTTACTTAAAGAAAAAAATTATTTTACTGAAAGTTTAATTAAATTTCCTGGACATTAAGCATTTTTTTTTAAAAAATTATTAATATAGTCTTTTAATTTTATTTCTCCAAAGTTTGCATAAACTTTTTTTGAAAGATTAGTTTTTGTTAATGCTGAGCTGTATCTTTCTCCAGCTCTTTTTGGAAGAAATTTTATTTTAGACTTAAACATTTTAGCTACATCTAAAATTGAGTACGAATACTTATTTGAAATACTGTAATGCCTACAAAAATTTTTTTTCCATGCCTCATAACAGACTTTTACAGTATCGTGAACATGGGTGAACCTTCTAGTTTGAGTTCCTGGCTTTACAACGGTAAGTGCTTTTTTAGACTTATATAAATTTTCGAATATACCAATAATAGTAGACATATTTCCGATTTCTATTTGGTTGGGTCCATACACATTATAGAAATAAATTATTTCAAATTTAAAATTAAACCATTTTTTTAAATTTTCTAATAATTCTAAATTTTTTGCTTTTGTAAATGCATAGGGTGATAAATTTTTGTCTTTACCGCTATTTCCTAAAGTGGCTGAAGTTGCTGAATAAATAAGTTTAATTTTATTTTTTAAACAAAAATTAAAAACTGCATTAGTCCCTACGGAGTTTGATTCTATACATTCGCTCATCTTAATAAAGCTTTGAAAAATTCTTGCAAATTCACCAAAATGAAAAATGGTATGAATTTGCTTGGGCTGTTTGATCAGCAGAAATATATTTTTTGTATCTGAATTTATATATTTAACTCTTTTATTTTTTATATGGTTTTTTTTTGTACCAGATGAATAATTATCTATACTTATTATTTCAAGTTTAGTTTTTAGTATTAATAAACTAATTAGATTAGAGCCAATAAATCCTGCTCCGCCAGTAACAATAATTTTTTTTGAATTCTTCATCTATAATTTAATATATTTATAGAGAAAAAAAATCAATCTAAAGTTGGTCTGTACCATGATGACCTTCCTATCATAGAGTTAATAAGCCCGCCTAATCTTTTTCCATATATTTCTTTTTTTTTTCGATTTAAAAAAAAATAAAATAGCGTTTTAAATAAAGCAGAAAAAACTTTAGGGAAAACTAATAATGTTGCATAGAAATAATTATAGTGTTTTTTGTTGTAATAAAATAATGACCACATCCAATGCCAATTTCTAGTTAATTCAATCTCATGAGAAAAATCTGCACTAACTGACTTACCTCCGTAGTGAAATATTTCTATATTTGAGTCTATATATATATTTTCATTTTGATTTTTTATTCTTTTACAAAGATCTGTTTCTTCTAGATATAAAAAAAAATTTTCATCAAAAAAACCAATATCTAAAAATTTTTCCATATTCAAAAACATCGCAAAACCTTTTATGCTTTCTGTTTTTTTTAAATCTGAGTGATTATATTCATTAGCTTTTTCACTAAGATCATTTATATTTTGTGATGGTCCGAGTATTGCAAAATTTACCTTTCTTTTAAGAAATATAAAGAAGTTATTTATTGCTTCTTTTTTAAGTACAGAATCTGGATTAAGAATTAGAGAATATTTAGTCTTAACTCTCTTTAGCCCTAAATTATTAGCTCTTCCGTAACCTAAATTTTCATTAGCTAGCTCACATACTACATTGCTAAATTTATCCTCTAGATATTTTTTAAATTTAACATCACTTGAATTTTCTACTACAATTACTTCAATGTTTGAATCTATTGAATTTAAACAATTTTCTATTTTATCTTCACTTTTAAATGTTGTTATTACAATTGTAAGATCTTTACTTGTCATTATTTAAACAATATTAGTTTTTATAAAATACTTCTTTTTGTTATTTAATATTAAAAACCAGTATAATCTATTTATTTAAAATGAAGAAAATTATCATAACAGGTGGATCGGGCTTTATTGGAAGCAATTTAGTGAATTATTTTTTAAAAAAAAAATATTTCGTTGTTAATATCGATAAACTTTCTTATTCAGGTAATAATTATAATTCTGATGCTACGCAAAGAAAAAACTATACTTTTATTAAGTCTGATATTAATAAAAAAAAAATTATTATCAGAACATTAAAAAAATACAAACCATCTATTTTATTTAATTTAGCTGCAGAGACACACGTAGATAGATCAATAGATAATCCTGAACCGTTCATTCATAGTAATATTAATGGTGTATTTAATCTTTTAGAATCAATTCGTTTTTACAATAAAGAATCTAAACATAAAACAAAGCTTGTGCATATTTCAACAGATGAAGTTTATGGAGATATATTGAACATGTCTAAAAGAGCAAATGAAAATTATCCTTACAAACCAAGTTCACCTTACGCAGCTTCAAAAGCAAGTGCTGACCACTTAGTAAAATCATATGTAAGAACTTATAATTTTCCTGCTGTAATATCGAATTGTTCAAATAACTATGGACCAAAACAATTTCCCGAAAAGCTGATCCCAAAAATAATATTTAATATATTAAACAACAAACCAATTCCAATTTATGGCAAAGGATTAAATTCTAGAGAGTGGATTTATGTTGAGGATCACTGTAGTGCTTTAGAAATTTTATCTTTAAAAGGAAAGATCGGAGAAAGCTACAATATTGGAACTAATAACAATCTAACAAATATAAATTTAACAAAATTAATAATTAAAATTATGAAAACTAAACTAGGTAAAATTAATAATAAAATTAAAATTAAATTTGTTAAAGATAGACCTGGTCACGATGTAAGATATGCATTAAATTCTAATAAAATAAAAAAAGAATTAAACTGGAAACCTGTTATAAATATTAAAGTTGGGCTTTCTAAAACAGTAGATTGGTATTTAAATAATCTTAGTTACTTTAGCTCAATATCAAAAAAAGAACATGAAAAAAGAATTGGTCTTAGAACATGATTAAAAAAGGAATAATTCTTGCTGGTGGAACTGGATCTAGAATGAGTCCAGTTACTAAAGCTGTAAATAAACAACTTCTTCCATTGTACGATAAGCCTCTTTTTTATTATCCACTTTCAGTTCTTATGTTGGCAAAAATTAAAAATATATTAATAATCGTTAATAGAGGACAAGTAGATCAATTTAAAAAAGTATTACCTAATGGAGATAATTTAGGAATTAAAATTACTTATGCTGAACAAGAAAACCCCAAAGGCTTGCCAGATGCTTTTGTTGTAGGTGAAAAATTTATAGGTAAAGATCCTGTAGCTTTGATACTGGGAGATAATTTTTTTTTCGGCCAGAGTTTAACCAAAAGACTAAAACAATGTTCAAAAATATCAAAAGGTGCTAAGGTCTTTTTACACCCAGTAAAAAACCCGTCATTGTATGGTGTGGCGACAATTGATAATAAAAATAAAATTATAAGTATTGTTGAAAAGCCAAAAAAAACTAAATCTAATCTAGCTGTAACAGGTCTTTATTTTTTTGATAATAAAGTTGTAAAATTTAGTAAATCATTAAAACCATCAAAGAGAAAAGAAGTAGAAATTGTAGATTTATTAAGAAAATATAAAAATAAAAAAGAATTAAGTGCTGAAATAATTGGCAGAGGTGGAGCCTGGTTAGACACAGGATCTATTAAAGATTTTAATAACACATCAAATTTTGTAGCAACTATAGAAAATAGGCAAGGATTTAAAATCGGGTGTATCGAAGAAGTTGCCTACAATAATAAATGGATAGATAAAAAAAAAATTAAAAAAGCAATGAGTTTCTATGGTGCGTGCGAATATTCAAAATACTTAAGTCTAATAATAAAAAAATAGAAATTATGGAAAGAATTTTAGTTACAGGTGGTGAAGGAAGATTTGCTAATGAACTTAAAAAAATAAAAACAAAATTTAATTTTATATATCTACGTAAAAATCAATTAAATATTTTAAATTCCAACTCAATAATTAAAGTAATTAGAAAATACAAACCAAAAAAAATACTTCATCTTGCTGGATTATCAAGACCTATGGATCAACATGAAAATAACATAACAAGAAGTATCAATCTAAACGTAATAGGAACAGCTAATTTGGTAAATGCATGTTCAAAATATAAAATTAAAATTATTTATTTTTCAACAAGTTATATTTACCCAGGAAAAAAAGGTAACTACAAAGAAACAGATCCACTTTTACCGTGGAATAATTATGGATGGTCAAAATTAGGGGGTGAAGCTGTAGTACAAATGTATAAAAATTCTTTAATATTAAGAGTTTGCATGACTGAAAAACCATTTATTCATAAAAAAGCTTATGCTAATGTTAAAAGTAATTTTATATATCAAGATAACTTTGCAAAAATTTTTTTAAAAGTAATTAATAAAAAAGGTATTTATAATATTGGTGGCAAATCTCAAACAATTTTTAATTTCGCAAAGCAATATAAAAAAAATGTTAAAAAAAAATTTTCTAAAGGAGAGTTTCCTTTAAAACAAAATATGAATTTGACTAAATTATATAAAATCATTAAATGAGAATTATTGATACAATATTTAAAGATTTAAAAATAATTAAACAAGAAACCTATAAAGATAAAAGGGGTTTTTTAAGAGTTGTTCATAATCAAAAAATTATAAAAAAAAAATTTATATTTGAGTATTGCACAACTTCAAAAAAAAATTCTTTAAGAGGATTTCATTTTCAACATAGATTTCAACAAGCAAAATATGTTACCGTAATCAAAGGAAAAATTCTAGACTGTGTAGTTGATTTAAGAAAAAAATCAATAACATTTGGTAAATCTTTTAAAATAATTCTATCTGATAAAAACAATCTAGCTTTGTACATACCTGAAGGGTTTGCACACGCATATTACAGTTGTGAATACGAAAATATAATTTATTACAAATTAAATAATTATTACAAACCTAAATACGAAGATGGAATTAATGCTTTAGATAAAAAATTAAAAATTAAATGGCCAGGAAAAACCTTCCTTATATCGGCAAAAGATAGAAGGCTAAATTCTTTGGATGAATTTAAAAAAAAATATAAATATTTATAAGTAACTATTAATGTCTTTAAAATGTATAGGAAGTAAGGTGTATTTTGTGTATTTTTTAAACCAATATGGCATATATCTTTCTGCTAGAAAAGCATAAATTCTTTTAAGTCCGTAAACATTTTTTTTTTCAAAGCCAAATATTTTTTCACATCGCTCAAGCCAAGGGAATAGTGAATTATAGTAAGAAAATAATATATCTTTATTTTTGCAAATAAACATATTGTGTGGATTGAAAGATATCTCTGTATTAACAAAATGATCAAAACCTTTTTTTTCTTTTAAATCTAGCAAAGATATGGCTTTGTCTAAATTTCCATCTCCATGCATCATATCAAAGTGAAATTTTATATTTCTCTTTTTTTTATTAAAAAGCAGACTTGGGTCATAAATAATTTTTTTAAAACTATGCTTGAAAAGTTTTGAAATTTTAATTTCATTTATAAATAATTCTTCTCCAAGAATAACTTCATAGTTTTCTAGTTCTGTGGGAATTTTTTTTAAAACAAATTTATTTAATGTATCAAAATTACTATCCTCAAATTTAACCTTATTTTTTTTCCAAAATTTTCGATACTGGCAAAAACCAACCCACCTATTGGATTCTAATATATTGTTTTTCCACAGCCAATAATGAAAAGTATACTCACCATAATATTTGTTTTTAAAAGCAATATTATCTTTTGTATTATCAACAAACCAATCCTTGCCATAAAAACTAATCTCACCTAACCCAACTGGATTATAGTCTAATTTTTTAATTAACTCTAAGTTATTTGGATTTAATGTTAGACAGTACATTTTTATTTTTGTCATTTTATAATTTACCTAAATTTTTTAAACACTGAATTGAAAATATAAATCTTCTTTATTTGGATTATTTGGCATATCTAAACCTTCTATAGGAAATGAGGTAATTAAAATTTTTTTTCTTGGAGCAAATTTTTTATTTATTAGTGTCATTTCAAGAGCTTCGGGTAAACCATTACTTAATTTATCGCAATGATTGTTCCCGTGTATATGAGCTACAACAAATTTTTTTTGTAATTTCTTTATTACGTCTAGAAAAATTTCTTCATTCTGATTCAGCCAATGAAATTCAAAAATCAAAGTATTAATTCTGTGTGAGTATTTAATTATATCTTCTATTATATCAAATTCACTTCCTTCTATATCGCACTTTAGAGTGATAGATTTTTCTTTAGTGTTATTTTTTTCATCAATTCTTTCAAAAACTTTTTCAATATTCGCTTCTCGTTTATTTATTTTTTTTTTTATAATTTTTTCTTTATAAAAAAATACATTTTTTAAAAAAACAAAACTGAGATAGTCTTTTAAATTTTTTACTCTATTATTTAATGCGTTTGGTTTTCCTCTTAAAGTGATAAATCTTTTAAAATATTTTAAAACATCTTTAAGGTAAGGTAGTATAGTCACGGTATGATCGTACATAAAGATTTTAACTTTTGAATTATCTTTTATACAATCAAGTTCAAATGACCAATCTGAGCCCATTCCAAATGATATCAGAATATCTGTTCCCTTAATTAAGCTACTTTCACAAACGTACCCGCCATCTCCATTTCCACCATATCTCTTCAGATTCTCAAATTTTAAAGGGATTATAAGGTTAAATTTTTTATTTATATAAGTTTGCATTTTTTTTGGTTGGTAGCGGGAAGTGGAATCGAACCACTGACCTCAGGCTTATGAGTCCTGCGCTCTAACCGACTGAGCTACCCCGCCATACTATTCTAAATGTTTTATAATAGATTTTATTTTTAGTGCAATCAAGTATTTGCATTTTTTTGTCTCATTATGTCGTAGGTGAGACAAAAAGCGATTCTTTGAATATTTCAAGATTTTTTTAATACAAATTAATTTTTGGTCATCTTATTTAACTGTTCCAACGGAACTTTTATAAAACCTTGTTGGTTATCATAATTGTGTTCGTGAGGTTTTATGGAAATGTCAGTATAATTAAGATTATTTTTAATTGCTAAATTTTTATACATAAAGCCCGCGGTAGAGGGTTTAATCTCTAACACGTTAGTTTTTGGATTGCAGAATATTAGGTTGGCAAATCCAGCTCCATGTAAACCAACAATATGGGCTGAGTTATTAAATAAGGCTATTTGCTCATTGAAAGTTAGACTGGTCAATTTTACAATTGAGAAACCATTTTTTTTTAAAATATCTTTAACATCATTTTCATTTGTAATTTTTCTTGTATGGCTTAGATTCGAAATAGCATCACTTCTATCAATATAGAATTTTTTGGGATAATTATTTATTTTTTTTTCAGAATTTTTTAAGAAAGTAATTTTTAACCAATTTATTATCCAGTCGGGTATATTTTGGATCTCTATAGATGGATTATTTTTTAAAATATAAGGATGATCAACAGTTATTATTCTATCTGCTTCTAAATGTCTGTATTGTTTTCCCGAGAGTCTTTTCTCACGAGGAATATTAATAATGCTTAATGTTTCATCTTGAAATTTCTGTTTTAAATCTGGAAATAAAAAATAATCAATCTCTTTAAAGCTTTTTACTTTATTTAAAATTTCTAACCTTGGCAGAACATCAAAAAGCCAGTGCCAATAGTTTTCATTACCCGCACCTCCGGTCAATAATGAAAATACCGTTCCTTTAAATTTTTTCTTAATTCGCGGCGTGCCAATTTTGAAAACAATGTTTTCATTAGATGTGTTGTTTTTTGCATCTTTGTATTGAAAAGATGGACCGTCTACTAATTTGTTATCTATAATAACTGCTAAATTATTTGTTGTGTCGCTATAAATTCTCGATTTATTAACTAAAAAAATACGGTAAGTAGTGTTAGTTGATATTTTAACACTATCTTCTTTTATGCGTTTATCTTCGTGCGGATAAATAATTTTTTGTATATTTCCGTAGATAATTTTAAAAAAGCTGTAGCCCGCTTGCTTAAATAAATTTTTTAATGTTTTTTTAATATTTAGTTTCAAATTATTGTATTTTTTTTATTATATATATATGGTAATTTTTCTTTCATTTCTTTAAAAAAATTATGTATTTAAAAATAATAAATTTTAAGAAGTTAACACCAACTCGTTCACTCTTAAACAAGGGTTCAGCCATAACTAATATGATTGTTTTAATTCGCTTTTTAACTTTGCTCACTTGCCGTATGTCCAAATGGATGTTTTTGCTCACTGATATAAGTTGGATTTCACAAAAAGTCAAAAAAAGTTTCATATTAATAATTATATTTTTTTCACTAAATAACCTCTACGCGGTTGAATTAAATGGTAAATTTAATCAAGGAAATTTGATCAGAGGTAAAACAAATCCAAAATCAAAAGTTTTAATTGATGGCAAGGAGCTTAGAGTTTCTGGTGCAGGTTTTTTTGTTTTTGGGATTAGTAAAGATAGAAAAAATGACGTAATCATTAGCGTTATTGAAAATGGAATCACAAAGCATATTATAAAAAAGGTATACAAAAAAAAATATAAAATTCAAAAAATTGATGGCTTGCCCCAAAAACAAGTAACTCCACCAAAAGAAGTTTATGAAAGAATTAAAAGCGACAATAAATTAATTGGCAAAGCAAGAGCGGTGGAAACTGATTTAACTTTTTTTAGTAATAAATTTAAACCTCCATTAAAGAATGCAATCATTACGGGTGTTTATGGTAGTCAAAGAATATTAAATGGAATACCTAAATCTCCACACTATGGTTTGGATTTCGCTGCTAAAGAAGGAACTAAAATAAAAGCTATGTTAGACGGAGTAGTAACGTTAGCTGAAAACGATTTGTATTATACTGGAGGTACTATAATTTTTGATCATGGTCATGGTGTGAGTACACTTTACATGCACTTAAAAGATGTGCTTGTAGAAGAAGGGCAAAAAATAAAACAAGGTGACCTGATAGGTACTGTAGGCAGCACCGGTAGATCAACTGGTGCTCACCTTGATATTAGGTTGAACTGGTTTAATATAAAACTCGATCCAATGAGTGTTTTGGATAAGTGATTTATTTTTTATTGTCCTAATTATGACAATTTATAACCTGAGGACGATGCGTCTTTATAAAACTGTTTAATTGTCTCCAGGGAGTAGTCTTCTGGTTTTTTTTCAAATAACTTTAGCTTTTTAATTTGGGAAGCTTGCATTGTTATAATATCTGAACCGCATAGTATGGCATTAATATAATCGTAAGACATTCTGGGACTAGCCCAAAGAACTTGACATAAACTTTCTTTTTTAACTTTTACTGATATATCTCTCATAAGTTTAGCAGCATCTTGTCCACAATCAAATATTCTTCCTGCAAAAACTGATAAAATAGTTTTAGAATTTTTTACAACTGGCAATACTTCTATTATTTGCTGCATAGTGAATAATGCTGTGATATTTAATTTAATTTTTTTATCAATTAAATTTGAAATCACTTTTGTTGTAAAATTTTTATTTGTAAATGTAATTGGAATTTTAACGTAAACATTGTTACCTAGTGTATTTAATATTTCAGCTTGTTTTATCATTTCCTTTTCTTCGTCTGCAAAAACCTCTAGTGATACTGGTTTTGATTTACATTTTTCAACTACTTTTTTTGAGTAATCCAAATAATCAGTTGCGCCATTTTTTTTAAACAATGATGGATTAAATGTATATCCATCGATTTCTATTCCAAAATCAGTTTCAAACTCATCTAAATTCAAACCATCTGCATAAAGCTTTATTTTTTTTTTATCTATCATATTTTGTAAAAATTATTTTTGTTAATATCTACAATTCTTAAACCAAGCTCATCGACGTTAAACTCTAAAAATTCTATTTTGTCTTTATTTAGTTTTTTAGTTATTTTATTTATTTTTTACAACCATTAAAAAAATTTACCTCCACATGCTTCAATTAATTTTCCTCCCAAACACTTATACTTTATCATTAGTTTTTCATAGAGTAAATTTATTGAAATATTGGAAATAGTATTAGACAATTTTTATTTAATTTAATTAATAAGATTATTTTCTACTTGTTCAAAAATAAAATGTCCTAAAAAAATATGACATTCTTGGATTCGGGCTGTAATTGAGCTAGGTACCACTAAGCTATAATTGCTTAATTTTTTTGCCTCTCCTCCTCCTGACCCTAGAAAACCTACTGATGTGATTTTATTTTTTTTGGCAGTTTTAAGAACATTTATAATATTTTTTGACTTACCTGATGTAGAAATTACTAATAATAAATCATTTGTTTTTCCAAATGCCTCGAGGTTTCGAGCAAAAATTTTATTAAACCCTATGTCGTTCCCACAGGCAGTCAGTGTAGAAGTATCCATTGCCAAACTCATCACAGGATATGGAGCTCTATTTACCTTGGTTCTTAATCTTATAAGAAATTCTGCTGCTAAGTGCTGAGCGTCAGCTGCTGAGCCCCCATTCCCACAAATTAAAACTTTACCTTTTTTTTGTAAACAATTTGTTATTAAATTTATGATTATATTAATTTTATTTTCAAGCTTTAAAAGTTTTCTTTTTATTTTTATATTCTCTTCTAACGTTTTTCTAAACATATTTATTTTTTTAATGGTAAATGAGCCCTAAGTTTTTTCATCATTTGTTTTTCTTCATCTGTTACATTACCATATTTATTTTCACCTTTTGCAATTAAGATTTTATTTATTACAGATATTAATTCTCTTTGGCCCCTAGGCTCTATAGAAGCTGACTGGTCTGTACCATACATTGATCTATCTAAAGTAACGTGTCTCTCTAATGAAGAAATGTTATATCCAGCAGCAGCAAAAGAAACTGCTAGACCACTTTCGTGGCCACTGTAGCCTACTTTACACTTAAATTTATTTAGAAGAAAATTAATAGTTTCTAAGTTGGCGTCTTCAACTTTCATTGGGTAGGTTGAAACGCAATGCATTAATTCAAATGGGCAAAAATATTTTTCAAAAATATTTACCGCTTCCTCAATTTCTTTTCCACTCGACATGCCTGTTGAAATAAAAGTATATTTTTTTCTTTTAGCAACATCTGTTAAAAAATCTTTATCACTAATCATTGCAGACGCAATTTTATTATAGCTAAGGTTAAACTCATCTAAAAAAAGCAAGCTGTTTAAATCCCAGGCTGATGCAAACCACTCTATTTCTATTTCATTACAAAATTTATTAATATCTTGATAATTTTTTTTGTTAAATTCCAAACCTTCTTTTTGTTCTCTAAAGGTCTTGCCCCAAGGACTTTCTCTTAGGCTCTTAAGTTGATCTTGGGTATATACTATATTTATATCTCTTTTTTGAAATTTAACAGCATCAAAACCTGCCACTTTAGCTTCTTTGATTAATTTTTTAGCTATATTAATATCACCATTGTGATTAATTCCAATTTCGGCAATATAAAAAATTTTATTCATATAATTTTTAATTATTTTTATTTTTACTTTTTTTACATTCAATTATAGTCTTACAAATCTTTTCAATTTCTTTTTCATACTTTTGTAATTAAGAAACATTTTTTGAACTTGTTTCAAAATAACTTGTAATTTTTGTCATAAACAGTGAAACAATTATTTATAAAAGGCTTTCCGAAGTTTGTATCAGGCTGCGGCTTGCAAGTTATGTTTTGAGGCCATTCCACTTAAAAAATTCCAAAGATATTTAGCAGTAGAAATAGCTGCGATTTCAGCTTTACTTTGTTCTTCTTTAGAAAGTCCATCTAATAACTTTTCACATTCTATTCTGTGGTAAACATCAGCTTCTTTGTGGGCAACAAAAAATTCAAGACCTTCTTTTGAGTTAACACCGTAGTGTTTTTTCAGTCCTTGAATTTTTGTTTCTGCTATTTCAGGAATTTGTCTCTCATAAGTATATAAAGAAGCAAGTCCTTCTGCGTAAGTTGACCTACTATTTTTGAAGAAATTATCAATCATATCTTTTGTGAATTGATCGGCTTTTACTTCTTCTATTTTTTTATCATCGGCACCCATTGCTAACGCAAAATTTTTCCAAAGTTTTGGATGGTCTGCGTCTCTATTTTCTTCATCATTCAAGTTTTCTAAAAGAATTTTTCTTTTTTCAATATCTTCACATAAAGAGTGTGTCGCACTAATATATCTAGGGAATGCTTTTACGTGCTGATAATATTGTTCAGCATAATCTTTAATAATTTCTCTAGTTAATTTTCCTTCATTCCAAGATTTATAGAATGGGTGGTTTAATAAATGATACTTGTCTAATTTTTGGTTTAAATTTTTTGAAAACATTTAATCTCCTTAGTTAAACTTATTCTACAATAAGAAGCTTAGAATATTCAATTGAAATATATACAACTATTAGATGTATTTGTTAATAAGATTGTAAATTATTTAAAAACAAGCAGAATATAAAATTCTTATGACAGAAAAATTTTTTGAAAACAAAAAATCTTTAGTAGTCTTAATTGCAGCAAGTTTAGTAGTTCTTGTTTCTATGGGTATAAGACAAACATGGGGTTTGTTTTATCAATTTTTTGAAATCGATTTAGGAATTAACAGAACTCAATTTGGATTGGCAATTGGAGTACAAATGCTTTTTTGGGGTATCACAGCTCCTTTATTTGGAATGATTGCAGATAAATATGGCTCAAACAGAGCTGTGTTTGGAGGTTTTATAATTTATCTTATTGGATCCTACATTGTTTTAAATCAACCAGCTTCTAATTCAATTTTTTTAATTAGTTTGGGTGTTGTAATTGGAACGGCACTTGGTGCTACAGCTGTCTCCGTTCCTGTTGCGGCTGTTGGAAAGTATTTTTCCGACAAAAATAGAACAATAGCTATAGGTATAGTAACTGGAGCTGCATCAATTGGATTTTTCATTATGCCATTATTTACAAAGTTCTCAAATGACACTTATGGATGGCAAAATACTATTCAATACTTCATATTCTTTTTAATATTTGCAGGTATTTGCTCATTATTTTTATTTAAGAAGGAATATGTAGACTCAACAAATAATTCTTTAACACGTGATCAATCAGCCTCTAAGGCTTTAAGTGAAGCTTTTAAACACAGAGGCTATATGCTTTTAATAGCTGGTTTTTTTGTTTGTGGTTTTCAAATTACTTTGGTTGCAACTCACATACCGGGATATATTCAGCAAAAAGGTTTGCCGGAATGGACAGCTGCTGCAATTTTAGCCTTAATAGGTTTTTTTAATATTTTTGGAACGATAGGAATGGGCTTTCTTGCTTCAAAATATAGTAAGAAAATTTTATTAAGTATTCTTTATTTTTCTCGCGGTGTGATCCTTATTTTATTTCTATTTTTACCTTCTTCTACATTCACTGCGCTTGCTTTTGGAGTTTTATTTGGAATACTATGGTTAGCGACTATTCCACCAACAAATGGAATAGTTGCGCAAATATTTGGTACTAAGTATTTAGGAACACTTTTTGGAATTGTGTTCTTTAGTCATCAAGTTGGTTCTTTTCTAGGGGCTTATTTGGGAGGATATTTTTTTGACACTTACGGTAGTTATGATTACGCTTGGTATCTGTCTGTATTTCTTTCAATCTTTGCAGGTTTTGCTCATTTACCTATCGACGAAAAACCTGTTTTAAGAACAGCTTAAAATATTCACTTAATGTATTTTAAAGAATTTTTTAAATCAGCTATTAAATCTTGTGAATCTTCTAGGCCAACATGTATTCGAACTAAATGCTCATTTTTATCAAATTTATAAAAGTTTCTACTTTTAGATATATCATGGTAAATAGCTAAACTCTCAAAACCTCCCCAGCTATAACCAATACCGAAAAGTTCCAGCTTGTTTACAAATTTTAAAACAGATGATTTGCTTTTAGCTTTTATTACAATTGAAAGAAGCCCGGTAGCACCAGAATAATATTTTTTCCACATTTTATAATTTTTCGAACCTTTTTTATGTGGGTACAAAACTTCTTTAATTTTTTTTTGTTTTTTTAGAAAATTAATTACTTTTGTCGTATTTTCAGAATGAGCTTTAAGTCTTATGTCTAAAGTTCTGATACCTCTTATAATTAAATAAGCTTCATCTGCAGATAATCTGCTTCCTAAAAGCTTGTCACAAAATTTTATTTTATTATAAGCTTTTTTATTGACAGCCAGCGTACCTCCCATGGCATCCGAATGACCAGAAAAATACTTAGTTGCAGAAGATATTGAGACATCAAAACCAAGTGACAATGGTTTAAAATAAAGTGGTGTGCCCCAAGTATTATCCATCGCTGTAATAATATTATTTTTTTTAGCTAGTTTTATAATTTCTTTAAGATCTTGAAATTCAAAAGTTATACTACCTGGATTTTCTACAAAAATTAATTTTGTTTTTTTTGTAATTTTGTTTTTTAGATCATTAATATTATTGGGGTCATAGTATTTAGTTTTAATGTTATATTTAGGTAATAATTTTTCTGTTATCTCTCTCGTTGGATAATAAACATTATCACCTACTAGGATCTCGTCTCCGGATTGACATAATGCAACTAAAGCCAATGATACTGATCCGAAACCAGTAGAATGTAAAAAAACATGATGTGCTTGCTCGAGTTCTTTAACAATCTTCTGTAGCTCGATGGTTGTCTGACTACCATACCTTCCGTATGCATAATGTGTGATTGGTTTATCCTGTAATATCTTTTTTTCATGAGATGCTAATTCTTGCATGGAATCAAATAAAATAGTTGATGCACGTACCACAGCTGGGTTTGCAGATCGATTTATTTTGCTAGAAGAGATGTGTTTTAAAAGCGTATTTATGGACTTTTTCATAATTTAAGTATAATTAGTCGATAGTTTAAACATTTTATAGATTTTTAACAACTAAAAGTATAATAAAGGCTAAATTATGGGATACCCCAAGAAACACAGAGGCAGAAGAAAAATTGGCTCCAAAAAGAGAAGAGCTAGAAAAAGAAATAAGAAAAAATAATTTTTCAATATAGCAATGAAAGAAATAACTCAAATTCAATCCTTGAGTCTTTGGATTTTCTTAGTGCCTTTAATTGCAGTAAATACATGTCTTCTTATATCCATAAATTACGATCTTTTTGAAAACACTTTTTTTATTGTAGACCAAATAGGGAGGTCAGGATTTTCAATTCCATATCTAGACGGTAGCTTGTCTATAAGCAGAGCCTCACGAACATTTCCTCAATACTTAATTTTTAAACCAGGCATGACTATAACGGCAGTTTTATTATGTTTTTATTGGCACAAAACTAACTTTTTAATAAATAAATTTAAAAACATAAAATTTAAAAATAATACTTTTATGGTTTTCGGTTTTCTTTCTGCTATTTTTCTTTTAATTCACTCTGTTCTACTTGGTGTGGAAACTGATGTGAAAATATTTAAATTTTTAAGAAGAGTGGTGTTAGTAGGCTTTATTATATTTGAGATAATTGCTCAAAGTTTACTTGTCGTAAATATTTATAAATTAAAAGCTAGGTTAAAGAATTATTTAAACTTAAATATATTAAAAATAAAAATTTTATTGGTTTCTGTCTTAATATTTATTGCAATTATAAGTATTCCTCTTTTAATTGTGAGTGGGAATGTGCATTTTAAACATGGCTTGGAATGGAACTATTTTATTGGTGTCATAATGTTTTATTTACTGACTAGTCTGCTCTGGAAAAATAAAGTTTAAAACCAAAAGAATTGGAGGTTTTAACACCTCTCAATTCTTAAGTTTGGCTCGTCGTTTTAGGCGCTACCGCCAAGCCTGTCGGTGAAAATGAAAAGCGCTACTTTTCTCACCTTTCTGCCCGTTAAGCTTGAACCTCTCGGTTTTTCCTTAACTGGCCAGTTAAGAGTTG
>Ga0307986_10000641_pt1 | contig 25702 bp, 27 predicted proteins | sample EllFjometageno82_FD_203170 | JGI IMG/M metagenome (GOLD analysis project Ga0307986, IMG submission 203170) | Marine microbial communities from Ellis Fjord, Antarctic Ocean - #82 | ecosystem: Environmental > Aquatic > Marine > Unclassified | place: Southern Ocean | collected 2014-10-09 | reverse complement strand
ATATGATCCTTATAAAGTTATGTGTTTAAAAGAATATGGAAATTTTAATCATCCTGAAATTTTAAAAACTATAAAAATGATGAATAAAAAAATTGCTGAAGGAGCACCTCCTCATAAAATACCAAATATTGGAGCGGGTTGTAAATGGACCCAAGGAAGTAGGGACAATAGTGGGTTTTTAACTAAATCAGGGGCAGTTTCAGATTATGAACGAATTAAATAACTAGGGAACTAACCAACTATTCTTTTTATTTTCAAAATTAAAAATAGCTCTACGATGACCTTTAGCTGCTAAGTATAACCACTCAATAGATTTTATTTCACACTTGATAACAGTAAAATTTTCATAACCTTTCTCACTTTGCTCCATTGTATAATCAAAATCTTCCAATTTTGAAATCATACCTGATGTTGGTCTCTCTGATGCAGATCCAGGCGCATTGTCTGTAAGGTAACATCGTCTACTGATGTGTTGTGTTTTTTTCCAAGATTCTTCAGCTATTGAATTTTTATTGTTAATTTCACAAATGATTTTTGCTCTTAATTGGATTTTCTCTTCTTTGTCGTAAAAAACTAAAGAAGCATTCTTATTTTTTTTTAGGATATCTACTTTTTGAGATCTAAGATCAGTATGAAACTGCAATATATTATTGTTTTGGTCTGATTTTCTTAAAACTACTATTCTGCCATCAATATCATTTTGATCAGCACAAATAAAAACTGGTATCCTAAAGGGTGAATTTCTATTAACTACCGCATCATCCAGCATGGACCATAGCTTTTTTTGAATTTCCTCTAAATTTTCATAGTATGCTGGCTGCATACTTTACTTTCTAAATCTTTTAATTAAACTTGAAGTATCCCATCTCTGACCACCCATCTTTTGTACTTCAGCATAATATTCATCAATAATTTTAGTTATAGGTAGAGGTGAATTATTTTTCTTTGCTTCATCCATTGCTATCTTTAAATCTTTTCTCATCCAGTCAACAGCAAAACCATAATCAAATTTACCTTCAATCATTGTTTTATGTCTATTATCCATTTGCCAAGATTGAGCAGCACCTTTTGAAATAACCTCAATAACATCATGCATATTTAACCCAGCATTCATTCCAAAATTGATTGCCTCCGATAAACCTTGAACAAGCCCCGCAATACATATTTGGTTTACCATCTTTGTTAATTGTCCGCTTCCTGACGGCCCAAGTAATTTAATTTTTTTACTATAACAATCAATAACAGGTTCTGCTTTTTTAAATGGAGCTTCATCTCCTCCAACCATTACTGTTAAAGCACCACTTTCAGCTCCAGCTTGCCCTCCAGAAATAGGAGCGTCTAAAAATTCAAATCCTTTAGTTTTTGCTTCTTTATAAAGTTCTCTAGCGATATCTGCAGATGCTGTTGTGTTATCAACATAGATCGCATCTTTTTTTGCAGTTTTGAATAAACCTTCATCACCTAGAGTTACTTCTCTAAGATCATTATCATTTCCAACACATGTAAAAATAAAATCACAATCTTTAGCCGCATCCATTGGAGTGTCTGCTACTTTACCTTTGAACTCTTTAGCCCATTTTTCGGCTTTAGCCTTTGTACGATTATAAACAGTTACATCATGCCCAGCTTTTGATATATAACCTGCCATAGGGTAACCCATTACACCTAGACCTATGAAAGAAACTTTACAACTCATAAATGATTAACCTTTCGTTAAATAAAAAAGTAATTATATTTGGTTTTATATTTACATTTTTTTCAAGTTTTGGACAGAGCTTTTTTTTAGGTTTATTTAATGCACCGATTAGAAATGAATTAAGTATTACACATGGACAATTTGGCACGATTTATGCATCTGCAACTATTTGCTCTAGTTTACTACTTATATGGATAGGTAAAAAAATTGATGAGTATAGAATTCTAAATTACTCTTTGTTTGTAGTAACTTTATTATTTGTTTCTTCATTATTTTTTTCTTACATCAATAGTATTTATTTTTTAGCTGTCGGAATATTTTTAATGCGATTATCTGGTCAAGGTTTAATGAGTCATGCTTCCACAACAACAATTTCAAGGTTTTTTGTAAAATCAAGAGGCAAAGCTTTAAGTACTATATGGTTTGGTTTATCTACAGCAGAATTTATTTTACCAGTACTAATAACTTATCTTTTTTTGATTTACTCATGGAGGACAGTTTGGCAAGGCATTGCTATACTAATTATTTTGTTTTTACCCTTAGTTATCTTCAGCACTATTAAGTCTATAAATTTAGACTCAAGAGAGTTTGACAATAATCCAAAACTAAAAAAAATTAAGATTAAAAGCTGGAGAAGAAGAGATGTAATAAAAGATTATAGATTTTATATTGTTTCGTTAAATATGCTAGCAATGCCCTGGATGGCAACAGGAATATTCGTTTACCAATCATTCATTGCAGAATCAAAAATGTGGGCCGTCTATACAATACCTAAGGCATTTATGGTTTATTCAATTACATCAATTGTTACTCTTTTTTTATCAGGTTTTTTAGTTGATAAATTTACAGGTCGAAAAATGATTTCATACATGAACATACCTTTATTGTTAGCTATGTTTGTTTTATTTCAGTTTAAGCATGAAATTTTTGCCTATATTTTTCTTGGTTTGATTGGCATCTCAAATGGTCTTGCAAATATTTTAGGTTCCTCTACTTGGGCGGAAATATATGGAGTAAAACATATAGGCAGTATAAAAGCCCTAACTACTGCTTTTATGGTTTTTTCTACAGCATTCGGAACAGCTATATTTGGTCTTTTAATTGATAATGGCTTTACTATAGAGAATATAGCTTTCGTAGGAGGAACTTACATTGTTGTATCTTTAGTTTTATTAATTATTTTTAAAAAACATATTGAGCCTATAAGATTATCAAATTAAGCTTGATTTATTTAGATTAATTGAATAAACAACCATCAACATGGCTAGAATTACAGTAGAAGATTGTTTAAAAAAAGTCGATAATCAATACGATTTAGTATTATTAGCAAAAGAAAGAACAGCCCAATTAAATGCTGGCTCTCCAATGTTAGTTGAAGAAGACAATGATAAAAGAACAATTATATCTTTAAGAGAAATAGGTGATGGAAAAATATCTGTTAAAGAGCTTCAAGAAAACGCGATCAAGAGATTACGAAAAGAGCCAGACGAAGCTGAACAAAAAGAAGAAGTAGAGGAAGAAACTAATGATGATTTTGAAAATTTATACAAAGGACAAATCTCAAAAAGCGGCATTGCAATTCTTCCATCCAAAAGAACTCGAAGAATTCCAGAAATAAAGAAGCCTAGTTTAGCAGATGAAGCCTTGTCAGAACTTAAAGCTGAACAACCAGAAATTAAAGAAGAAAATTTAGAAACTGAAGAAGCTCCACTTGAATTAAGTGAAGAGGCTCCAGCACAAGAAGAGGCTCCAGCACAAGAAGAGGCTCCAGCGCAAGAAGAGACTCCAGCGCAAGAAGAGACTCCAGCGCAAGAAGAGACTCCAGCGCAAGAAGAAACCAAATCAGAATAATTTATGATTAAGACAGTGTCAGTTGCACCCATGATGGATTGCACTGACAAACATGAAATATATTTTTTAAGTTTAATTAGCAAAAATATACACTTTTATACAGAAATGATTGTTGCAAACGCAATCATAAGAGGAGATCGTAATAAACTTTTGTCATTTAAAAAAATTTCTAATCCAGTAACTTTACAAGTTGGTGGTTCAAATTCTAATGAATTAGCTGAAGCTTGTAAAATTTCAGAAGATTATGGTTATAAAGAAATTAACTTAAACCTTGGATGCCCAAGTAAAAAAGTTCAAAAAAATAAATTTGGTGCGTGCTTAATGCAAGAGCCTAATCTTGTAGCTAAATGTATTGAAGCAATGGCAAAATCTACAAAACTTCCAATAACTATTAAAACAAGAATTGGTTATAACGAAGTTGAAAATTTTGAATTTCTAAAATCTTTTATACAAACTACTAAAGATGCTGGATCACAAAAATTTGTTATACACGCAAGAAAAGCTTTATTAAAAAAATTAAGCCCTAAAGAAAATTTAAATATTCCCCCTTTGAAATATGAATTTGTTTATAAGTTAAAAGAGTATTTTAAAAATGATGAAATTATTATTAATGGAGGAATTAAAACAACAGAAGATATAAAACACCATTTATCTAAAGTTGATGGAGCCATGATCGGTAGAGCTGTATATCATTCTCCCTATTTCTTAGCTGAAATTGAAAGAGACATTTTTAATAATGAAAATATTCCAACTAGGTCTGAAATTATGGAAAATTTAATTCCATATATTCAAGAAGAAACATCTAAAGGCGCTCAACTTAACCATATTATGAGACATACAGTTGGATTATTTCACGGACAAAATGGCTCAAAAACATGGAAGCAGTATTTATCTAAAAACATGTGTATAAGAGATGCAGACTTACAAAAGGTGAACCATATAATGGATCAAGTTAAAAAAACTAATCCTGTATCGCTAGAAAGATAACTTGGATATTCTTTCTCAATCAGAAACTATTTATTTAATCTTTATAATGATAGCAACAGCGATACCAGCTGGCTTTGCTGCAGGCTTATTTGGTATTGGAGGGGGATTAATTTCTGTGCCAATTTTATTTTATATTTTTGGTTCGATAGGAATTGAACCAACATATTTAATGCACCTTGCCGTTGGAACATCTTTTGGAATAATTATTCCAACATCAATTGTTTCTGTATTTACCCATCATCAGCATAAAGCTGTAGATTTTAGCGTAGTTAAAGGTTACGGTTTTTTTGTAGCCACTGGCGTAATACTAGGAACAGTATTAGCTGCAAGCTTAGAAACAAAACCACTTATTTTATTTTTTACAGTAGTTGTTTATATTTTAGCTTTTTATTTACTCTTCCTTAAAGAGAAAGAGGAAAATCTTGAATTAAAGATGGGACTATTTGCTAAAGCTATTTGTGGTATCGTTAGTGGCTTCATATCGGCTCCAATGGGAATAGGGGGAGCTGTAATGAATGTTCCAATTTTAAAATTTTTTGGTTTTCCGATTAATAAAGCTATTGGTAGTGCTGCAGCAATTGGCTTTATTATTGCCTCATTTGGAGCTGTAGGATTTTTGATTTCTGGATCATACTTAAATGTTAATTTACCTCTAAGTATAGGTTTTTTAAATATTCCAGCGTTCTTAATATTTTTTCCAATAACTACTTTTATGGCAAGACTTGGAGCAAAAGCAAGTCACAGAATAAATAAAAAGAAAATGACTAAGTACTTTGGTTTATTCTTAATTGTGATTGGAACTAAGTTTCTATACGAATATTTTAATCTTTAAATTTTCTGATCATATTCTCCAACTTTTTCAGTTTTTTGAAGTAAACTATCAATAAAATAAAAAATTTTTTTCTTTCTTTCATTTGATGTTGGGCTTTCTGTAACAACTACTAATGATGGCTTATTTGACGACGCTCTTATTAATCCCCAAGAACCATCCTCTAAAGAAAATCTAATACCATTTACAGTTAAAACATCTGTAATTGATTGATTGTCAATTTTAATATTTTCTTTTTTTAGTTGTTGAATTTTATTTACTACATCTTCAACAACTTTATATTTTTCTTCATCTTTGCAAAAAGGAGCCATTGTAGGTGTTTGATATGTTTTAGGAAGATCATTCATAATCTCACTCAGTTTTTTATTTTGGTTGTCTAGTAAGTGACAAACTTGAATTGCAGAATTAATACCATCATCATATCCATAACCTAAAGGTTGATTAAAGAAGAAGTGACCACTTTTTTCAAATCCAGCTAATGCTTTTTCTAAATTCACTTTTCTTTTAATATGTGAATGTCCTGTTTTCCAATATATCGTTTTACATTGATTGTCTAAAAGAACTTTATCTTTTGAATAAAGACCTGTTGATTTTACATCTACCACAAATTTAGAATTTTTGTGTTTAGTTGATAAATTCCTTGCAATTAATAGGCCAATTTTATCTGAATAAATTTCATTTCCTTTATCATCTATAACCCCACACCTATCCCCATCTCCATCAAAACCAAAACCAATATCTGCATTATTATCTTTTACAGATTTTGCTATAGCATGAAGCATTTTAAGATCTTCAGGATTTGGATTATAATTTGGAAAAGTCCAATCTAGCTCACAATCTAATTCAATCACTTCACAACCTATAGCTTTTAAAATTTCAGGTGCAAATATTCCTGCAGTTCCATTGCCACAAGCAACTACTGCTTTAATTTTTTTATTAACCTTATTTTTTTTAATCAAATCATTAGAATAAATTTGTTTGAAGTTATCTATAATTTTACTTGAACCTTTTCCTTTAATGAATTTCTTATTAAGCGTTATATCTTTTAATTCACTCATTTCTTCAGGTGCATGTGTTAATCCTTTTTTGATACCCATTTTTACTCCTGTCCAACCATTTTCATTATGACTTGCTGTGACCATAGCAATTGCATCTGAGTTCAAATTGAATTGCGCAAAATAAACGGTAGGAGATAATGACAAACCTATATCTTCAATATTACATCCAGTTGAGATCAAGCCATTCATTAATGCTTTTTTTATATCCTCACTGTAAGAACGATAATCGTGTCCCACTATTACTCTTGGGTTAGTTTTTTTTGTATGTTCAATTACTTGAGTTCCGAGACCTTTTCCTAAATTACTGATTCCCTCTAGATCGATGTCTTTTTCATAAAGCCATCTAGCATCATATTCTCTAAAACCATTTGGATTGATTTTCATTAGCTATAGATACTAAAGAATAGGGTTTTTTGTTATTAAATGTTTATTAACAAAACTTTCCACTTGCAAAACTAATTTAATGTTCATATAATGTTCTATTGATTTAAATGTTATATGGTATATCAATATAGCAGTAGCACAACATATAGTTGTTTTGTTAATAAATCAAACAAAATAAAGGAAATATGAACAAAAACGTATCACTGGCAATAGAGAAAGCTGTCGACAGTATAAGCGAAAAAAACCAAAATGAACTAAAAATTAATAATGGTCCAAAAAAACCAGATTTATTCTCTTTATCTGGAGAAACAGAACTTTTTCAAAATGAAAAAGGCATCACAATTAAAATTGATCGATCGAGAGATGTAAACTTAACAGATTTTGGTAAAGCAACACTTAAAGATAGATATTTAGGACAAAACGAAAGTTTTCAAGACTTATTTGCAAGAGTAGCCAGCGTTTATGCTGATGATAATCTACACGCTCAAAGAATTTATAACTACATAAGTAATTTGTGGTTTATGCCAGCCACACCAGTTTTATCTAATGGAGGAACAGAAAGAGGGTTGCCAATTTCTTGTTTTTTAAATGAAGCAAATGACAGCCTTAAAGGCATCACTGATTTATGGGAAGAGAATGTTTGGTTAGCTGCAAGAGGAGGTGGAATTGGAAGTTATTGGGGAAACCTTAGATCTATAGGTGAAAAGATAGGTAAAGTTGGAAAAACTTCAGGAATTATTCCTTTTATTAAAGTTATGGATTCTTTAACTTTAGCTATAAGCCAAGGTTCTCTAAGAAGAGGATCTGCCGCTTGTTATCTACAAATTGATCATCCTGAAATTGAAGAATTTATTGAGATGCGTAGACCTACTGGTGGCGATGTGAATAGAAGATCTTTAAATTTACACCATGGCGTTCTTGTATCAGATGATTTTATGAGAGCTGTTGAAACAGATGGACAGTGGGCGCTTAGAAGTCCTAACGATGGTTCTGTTCAATCTACTATTCCAGCTAGAAATTTATGGATAAGACTTTTAACTGCAAGGGTTGAAACAGGAGAACCTTATATCATTTATATTGATACAGTTAACAGACAAATTCCTCAACACCATAAACTTGCTGGCTTAAAAGTTAAAACATCAAACTTATGTAGCGAAATAACTTTACCTACAGGAATAGATAATGATGGAAAAGAAAGAACAGCAGTTTGTTGTCTTTCATCTTTAAATTTAGATACCTATGACGAATGGAAAGATAATGGTCAATTTGTTGAAGACGTGATGAGATTTTTAGATAATGTAATGACTGATTTTATTGACAGAGCTCCAGATGAATTTGCGAATGCAAAATATTCTGCTATGAGAGAAAGAAGTGTTGGTCTTGGAGTTATGGGTTTACACTCTTATTTTCAACAAAAAAATATTCCTTTTGGCTCAGTGATGAGTAAAGTTTGGAATAAAAAAGTTTTTAAAAATATTCAAGAAAAAGTTGACGCAGCTTCTGTTACTTTAGCGGAAGAAAGAGGCGCGTGTCCTGATGCAGAAGAGTATGGAATTAAAGAAAGATTTTCTAATAAAACTGCAATAGCCCCAACTGCTTCAATCTCAATTATTTGTGGAGGGTCTTCACCAGGAATAGAACCAATTGCAGCTAATAGCTTTACCCACAAAACTCTTTCAGGATCTTTTAACGTAAGAAATAAATATCTGAAAAAAGTTCTTCAAAAATATAAGAAAGACTCAGATGAAGTTTGGTCTAGCATAACAACAAACCAAGGTTCTGTTTCTCATTTAGATTTTTTAACTGCAGATGAAAAAGACACATTTAAAACTGCCTTTGAAATTGATCAAAGATGGATTATTGAATTAGGTGCAGATAGAACACCTTATATTTCTCAAGCTCAATCAATTAATGTTTTTGTACCCGCGGATATACATAAAAAAGAGCTTCACGACATTCATTTTCAAGCTTGGAAAAAAGGGTTGAAAAGCCTTTATTATTGTAGATCAAAATCTATTCAAAGAGCTGAAAATGTTACAGCTGGATCATCAACAGATGTGACGAAAAATGTTTATTCAAAAGACAATGAATCAAATAATAAAGATAACAACTATGAGGAGTGTCTATCATGTCAGTAGCGGAAAAAACTAAGTCAGAAATAATTCAACCAAAAAAAATGGGTTTACTTGTAGAGAACCCAGTTTACAAACCTTTCAGGTATCCATGGTGTTATGATGCATGGTTAACGCAACAAAGAATACACTGGTTACCAGAAGAAGTTCCTCTTGGTGATGATGTTAGAGATTGGCAAAAAAATATTACTCCTGCAGAAAAAAATCTTTTAACTCATATATTTAGATTCTTTACGCAAGCTGATGTTGAGGTAAACAATTGTTACTTGAGACATTACACAACTGTTTTTAAACCTACAGAAGTTTTAATGATGATGACCGCATTTGCTTCAATGGAAACAGTTCACATAGCAGCATACTCACATTTACTAGATACTATTGGAATGCCTGAAACCGAATATTCAGCTTTCATGAAGTACAAAGAGATGAAAGATAAATACGACTATATGCAAGGATTTGACGTTACTTCGAAACATAACATTGCAATGACAATGGCTGTATTTTCTGCTTTCACTGAAGGTCTTCAGTTATTCGCAAGTTTTGCAATTTTACTAAACTTTCCAAGACATAATAAAATGAAAGGTATGGGCCAGATTGTAACTTGGTCTGTTAGAGATGAAACATTGCATTGTAATTCTATGATCAGATTGTTTAAAGATTTTATTAAAGAAGAGCCACAAATCTGGAATGATAAATTGAAAACAGAAATAGTTGATGCTTGCAAAACTATTGTAAAACATGAAGATGCTTTCATAGACTTAGCTTTTCAAATGGGACCTTTAGAAGGCTTAACTGCAAATGAAATTAAGCAGTATATTCGTTTCATAGGAAACAGAAGACTTGAACAATTAGGTCTAGATCCTATTTATGATGTTAAGAAAAATCCTTTAACTTGGTTAGATAATATGTTGAATGGTGTTGAACATATGAACTTTTTTGAAGGAAGAGCTACAGAATATTCTAAAGCCTCTACTAAAGGAACTTGGGGTGAAGTTTTTGCTTAATCAACATAATTTTTAGATTATTAAAAGGGCCAATTTTCTGGCCCTTTTTTTTTATTTTATTTATCTATGTTTTTTCTTTAAATCTTTTTTAAGATCTTCATGGTCACCTACAACAGTATGGTATCTACTTTTAGTTACATACTTTTCTAAAAAAGGAACAGCTAATAAAGGTAAAAACCCTCCAATAACAATACCAAATGCTGCACTTTGTAAATCAGGATCAGCCAATGCAGCAATGAAGTCTGCTACAATATGAGCTAAAACTATACCAACAATTCCGGCTATTGCTCCATTTGAGATTATTTTAAGAAATCGATTGATGCTCCAACCAGAATAAAATCCTATTAAAGGAATTAAGGTATGAATAAATCCAAAAGTTGCTCCTCTTAAAATATTATTCTCTTCAATTATCTCTTCTATAAAATGAAGAAATCCTGGTAGTTCATGCGAATGTCCTTCTGCAGCTTGAACAAAAGCAAAGCTAAATATATATATAATTACAGTTAAAAGACTTATTTTTTTCATTAGTTACACTCCTTACAATTAGTTGTTATTTCTAGGTTAAAGTTATTAAAGTTAAATTTTCTTTTTGATTTAACTTGCTTAATAATTTTTGAGAAGAGGCTAGTATTTAATTCCTCTGTAACACCGCAATCATCACATACAGCAAGAATTGCATTGTGCTCATGAGTTTCTGATGTGCTGCAAAGATGAAAAGTTTTGTTTTTATTTGTTTTGTGTATCAAACCATCATTAGTTAGTTTTTTTAAAGCTCTATATATGGCCATTGGTTGAATTTTTTTAAATTTTTGAAAACGGTTTAATATTTCATAAGCACTTAACCCTTTAGTGCTTTTTTTTAAAATATTAAGTACAATCATATTATTATTCATTGTTATGTTATAACATAACATATAAATCCTGTCAAATTCTTATATAAGTAGCGTAAAACTACATTTATAGGTTAAAAAAGAATGTTGAATAAAATGAAACAAACCTTATTTTTAAAATAATATTAAAGTATGATAAAAATTAATGCCCGTAACTATCAAACATTACGAAGCTAAATTCAAAAAAGAATTAAGTCCAAAAGTTGGTTTAATAGCCTTATCAACGGATCAAACTATCGAAAATGACTTTAATAATATTTGCAAGAATTTACCTATAGATATTTTTGTTAATCGTATACATAATCAAAATCCATTAACAAAAGAAAACTTGTTAAAAATGCAAGATGATCTTGAATTAGTAGCTAGCAGAATATTACCTGATGAAAAAATTAATACCATTGCTTTTGGTTGTACATCAGGAACAATTGCAATTGGAGAGGCTAAAGTAAGAGATAAAATACTACTAGCTAAACCTGACTGCTATGTAACTACGCCAGTATCATCAGCAGTTAAAGCTTTTAAAATAATGAATATAAATAAAATTGCTTTATTTACCCCGTATCCAGATGCTGTAAACAAAACTATCTTAGAATATTTTTCTCAAAAAAACATAGAAGTCTTGTCATTTGCTAGTTTAAATCTAAATTTAGACTCAGAGATTGCAAACGTTGATCCAAATTATATTTTAGAAATATCCTCGAAATTAGAAATGAAAAAAGTAGATGCTTTATTTATTTCTTGTACTGCTTTGCCAGTTTTAAACATACTTAATAAGTTAGAAGATAAATTAAAAAAATTAGTACTGTCTAGCAATCAAACCTTAATTTGGGACACAATAAGATCAACAGGATATAAATTTCCAATAAAAGGATATGGAAAACTTTTAGAAAATTAAATGCTTTTTGACAAAGAAGAATACAAAGATCGTCTAAATAAAGTAAAAAGTGATATGCAAAAAAAGGGCATTGATCTATTAGTTTCTCACGATCCAGCTAATATGAATTATTTGACTGGTTATGATGCCTGGTCTTTCTATTATGCTCAATGTGTTTTAGTTCATATAAATGAAGATGAACCGATTTGTTTTGTAAGGTCTCAAGATGGAGGAGGGGCGTATATAAAAACTTATTTACAAGATAAAAATATTATTGAGTATGATGAAAAGTATATTCATACTTGGCCGTTGCACCCATATCAATATTTAGCTGAAATAATAAAAAAAAGAAAGTGGGACAAGCTTAATATTGGTTTAGAAATGGATAGTCACTATTTTACTGCTTTTTGTTACGAAACAATAAAAAATAATTTACCTAATGCAAAATTAAAAGATGCTGAACGATTAGTCAATTGGGTAAGAGTTATTAAATCAAATAAAGAAATTAAGTTAATTCAATCAGCAGCTCGTATAGTTGAGAGCGCAATGAAAACAGCTTTTGAAAGTATTAACCCTGGAGCAAGACAGTGTGATGCTGTAGCAGATATTCAAAAGGCATTATTTAATGGAACGAAAGAATTTGGGGGAGATTATCCAAGTATTGCAACTTTACTACCAACCGGTAAAGGAACTTCAGCTGCACACCTAACACACACTGATGAAAAATTTGTTTCAGGAGAAGCAACTATTATCGAAATAGCTGGTGCTTATAAAAGATATCATTGTCCAATGGCGCGGACAGTTTTACTTGGAAAAAAAGATCAAAAAAAAATAGACACAATGAAAGCAACTAACGAAGCATTAAACGCAGGTATCGAGGCAACCAAACCTGGCAATACAGTTGACGATGTAGCTCAAAAATTTTGGGGAGTTTTAGACAAGCACAAGATTAAAAAAGATTCAAGAACAGGATATTCTATAGGCATTGGTTATCCACCTGATTGGGGAGAACAAACTTTTAATATTTTGAAAGGTGATAAAACGGTCTTACAACCTAACATTACTTTTCATATGATAGCTGTTATGCAATTTGGTGATTGGGGCGTAGAAGCTAGTGAAGCTATAAGAGTAACCGAAAAAGGTTCAGAATTATTTTGCAATTTATCTAGGGAATTACACATAAAAGAATAAATACCTTGAAATAAATTTTAACAAATGATTAATAAATAATACATATGACAGATCAAAAAAGTTTTGTAAAATTTGATAAAGTAGACAAGAGTTACGATGGAAAAGTCTTAGTTGTTAAGAACTTGAATCTAGATATTAATGAAGGTGAATTTATTACTATGTTAGGACCATCTGGCTCTGGGAAAACAACATGCCTTATGATGTTAGCGGGCTTTGAAACCCCAACTAACGGAGAAATTTATTTAGACTCAAATCCAATTTCTAAAATTCCTCCTCACAAAAGAGGAATTGGAATGGTATTTCAAAATTATGCATTGTTTCCTCATTTGACTGTTTATGAAAATTTAGCTTTTCCTTTAAAAGTTAGAAAACTTTTAAAAAGTGAAATAGACAAAAAGGTTGATAAAGCATTGTCTATGGTTTCTCTATCAGGATTTGAACAAAGAATGCCAAACCAACTATCAGGCGGACAACAACAAAGGGTAGCTGTTGCTCGTTCACTGGTATTCGACCCGCAGGTAGTTTTAATGGACGAGCCATTAGGTGCATTAGATAAAAATTTAAGGGAAAGCATGCAGTATGAAATTAAACATATTCATGAAAGTATTGGTGTAACTATAGTTTATGTAACTCACGATCAAGGTGAAGCACTTACTATGTCTAGTAGAATTGCAGTATTTAATGACGGTAAGATTCAGCAATTATCAAGTCCAGATAAATTGTACGAAGAACCAGTTAATACTTTTGTTGCAGGATTTATAGGTGAAAATAATACCTTTAACGGAGAAGTTTCAGAAATATCAAACGGAAGATGTAAAGTTAAATTAGCATCTGGTGCTGAAATTATTTCGAATCCTATAAGTGTAAAATCAAAAGGAGAAAAAACTATAGTTTCCTTAAGACCTGAAAGAGCAATTATAGACCCTGAAGAAAAAATGGATAATAGACAAAAGGGAAAAATAGAAGAGATCATTTATCATGGCGATCATGCAAGAGTGAGATTGAATATATTGGGGAATAAAGATTTTATATTAAAAGTTCCAAACAGTTCTTCAAGAATGGACCTTAAACGTGGCAATGAAGTTGATATTGGATGGAACAGTAAAGACGCAAGAGCTTTAGACGCAAAATAAGCTATCTTTAAAATTTAACCATTACATTATCAATCATAGATTGATTCACCTTAAAAAAGGCAAAAATCCACATTATTTTATCCCAAAGAGTAGTTGACTTAAATTTTTTAAATTGTTGTAATAAAGTATTAATAAACGTTTAAACGGGAGAAAATAATGAGAAAATTAAGTAAACTATTACTTACTCTAGCTTTTGTTCTTTCATTCACTTCATCATCTTATGCAGTAGTTGTTGCGTCTTGGGGTGGAGCTTACACAGAAAGTCAGAAACTAGGTTACGGTGATCCAACTGCAAAAAAATTAGGTATACCTATTAAATGGGTAGACTATTCAGGTGGATTATCTGAGATAAAAGCACAAAAAGAAGCCGGTGCTATTACTTGGGATATGATCGACGTATATGCAATGGACACTATCAATGGTTGTGATGAAGGTTTATTTGTAAAATTTGATTTTGACAAAGACTTTCCGCCAGCTCCAGACGGTACGGTAGCAAGTAAAGATTTCTTTACATCAATGCCCAGTAAATGTGCTGTAGGAAATATTTTATACTCTTGGACTTATGCTTACAATGACGACAAAATTGGTAGCAAAAAACCAAAAAATATAAAAGATTTTTTTAACACTAAAAAATTTCCTGGAAAAAGAGGTATCTATAAAGGTGGTATGCATAACTTAGAGATGGCATTAGCTGCTTCAGGTACTAAACCAGGTAAAGGTGGAGCTAATATTTATAAAGAACTTGAAACTGAAAAAGGTCTTAAAAAAGCTATGGATAAAGTAGAAGCTCTTTGCAAAGATCCAAAAGGCGGATGTGTATTTTGGTCAGCTGGTGCTAAACCACCAGAACTACTAATGCAAGGTGAAGTTGTTATGGCAACAGGTTGGAATGGTAGATTCTTTAACGCAGCAGTTGGAGAAGGCGCGCCACTTAAACAAGTATGGGATGCTCAAGGTTTAGATTACCAATACTTGGTAGTTGTAAAAGGTGGACCAAACGAAGCTGATGCTATGAAAGCAGTTGCAGAAATGACAAGTACCGCAGGACTTGCAAATTCAGCGAAATATATTGCTTATGCACCTTGGAGAAAATCTTCTCTAGAAGTTATCGAAAAAGGTGAGCCTTGGTATAAAGATGGCAAAACGAACATGATGAAAGAAATGCCAACTCATCCAAAAAATACTAAAAACTACTTCCTACTTGATGCACAGTTCTGGGCAGACAATAGTACAGAAATCAGTGAAAAATGGGAAGCTATGAAAGCTGGTCTATAATTAAGTTATAAAGATCAATATTATATTCAGGGCGGTTATTTAATAACCGCCCTTTTTATTTAAAATATTTATTCATATGAGTAGTGAAACAAAAAAAATTTTAACAACTGATGGTGTCCCCTTAGAGATAAGTTTAAAAAAAGTAGAGAGAAAAAACAAACTCAAAGCTTTTTTGCTTGTAGCTCCTTTACTATTTTTTCTATTGATTGTTTACATTTCTCCAATAACTGGAATGCTTTTTAAAAGTATTGATGACCGAATGGTCACGAAAATGCTACCTCAAACTTTTAAATCAATGGAAAAATGGGATGGAAAAAATCTTCCTTCTGAGGAAGTATTCGAGTCGTTCTATAAGGATTATAAAATTTTAGTTGATGAAGAGAGAGCGGGAAAATTATCTACACAACTAAATTATGAAAAAAATGGTTTTAAAAGTATTCTTAAAAAGTATGGAAGAAAGCTAAAAAACTTTGAAGAAGGTAATTATAAAGAACAAACAATGTCAGTTCATAAAAGATGGACCAATGTTGAATATTGGAGAGCTATTCAAAGAAGAGCACCATCATATTCTTACTCAAAATATTTAAAAGGTCTAGATATGTATAAGAATGAGAAAGGTGAAATAGTTCAAGTTTCAGAAGATAGAAGAATTTATAAGATTTTATGGGTGAGAACTTTAAAGATAGCTTTTATTGTAACTCTGTGCTGCTTTTTAATGGCTTATCCAATAGCCCATTTACTTACAACTATTCCAATGAAATTAAGCAACCTATTAATGATATGTGTTCTTCTACCTTTTTGGACATCTCTTTTAGTTAGAACCGCGAGCTGGATGATTTTGTTACAACAGCAAGGAATTGTTAATGATTTCTTAGTTTGGATTGGTGTCATAGGTGATGATAGTAGACTTACTATGATGTATAATGCAACTGGCACCTACATTGCGATGACACAAATTCTTTTACCGTTTATGGTTTTACCACTTTATAGTGTAATGAAAACAATATCACCAAGTTTAGTTAGAGCGGGAAAATCGCTTGGAGGAACGCCATTCACCACTTTTTGGAAAATTTATTTTCCCTTAACAATCCCGGGTATAGGAGCTGGTTGTCTTTTAGTTTTTATTCTTGCAATAGGATATTACATTACCCCGGAATTAGTTGGTGGCGCTTCTGGAACTCTTATCAGTAACCAGATAGCCTATCATATGAAATATAGTTTAGATTGGAGCTTTGCTTCAGCAATGGGTCTAATGTTGTTAGTAGGAGTGCTAGCTGTTTATTGGATTTACAACAAACTAGTAGGAATTGATAATATCAAATTAGGATAAATATGGCTTTACCAAAATATACAGAAACGCACTATAGAATTTGGCATTATGTTTATCTTTTTATTTGTGGATGTGTTTTCTTTTTTTTAATTGCACCATTACTTGTAATTTTTCCATTATCATTTAACGCTGAAGAATTTTTAGTTATAACAGACGGAATGAAGAGGCTTGATCCTGATGCCTTTTCCTTTAGATGGTACGAGGATATGGTTTATGGAACAAAAAATCCTTGGGGATTAGCAGCAAAAAATAGTTTTTTTATAGCAATATTTGCAACAATAGGAGCGGTTATTCTTGGTACAGTTGCTGCACTAGGATTAAGCAGCAGACACATGCCTTATAAAGGAATTATTATGGCAACACTTATTTCTCCTATGATCGTCCCATTAATTATATCTGGAGTAGCAATCTTCTTTTTTATGGCTAAAGCTGGTTTAGCAGCCACTCATACAGGAATTATTTTAGCCCATATAATTCTAGGAACTCCATTTGTTGTAATTACTGTTACGGCAACTTTATCCGGATTTGATCATAGTGTTACACGAGCTGCGGCAAGTCTTGGCAGTAATCCAGTAAACACTTTTATGAAAATTACTTTACCATTAATATTACCAGGAGTTATATCCGGTGCTTTATTTGCTTTTGTAACCTCATTTGACGAAGTAGTAATTGTATTATTTTTAGCTGGATTAGATAACACTACAATCCCTATTCAAATGTGGACAGGACTTAGAGAACAGTTGAGTCCAACTATATTGGCTGTTGCTACATGTTTAATTCTTCTATCTACATTAATTTTAGTTGCAGCAGAATTTTTGAGAAGAAGATCTGAAAGAATAAGAGGAATAAACAGATAATTAGTTTATAAGTAATTTAAAGCTGTTAATAAAGTCTGGTCGAGGCACATAGTCATTTTTGTCATTACTTTTAATTTTCTTTAAAGCTTCGATACCATAAAGAACTTTTCCAACAGGAGTATACCTGCCATTAAAAGCTGTAGAGTCTTGAAGTAAAATAAAAAACTGGCTATCCTCAGTATCTTTTTTATTTAGTCTCACCATGGCTACCGTACCTTCTTCGAATTTAAATGTTTTATTAAATTCTGATTTAATAGTTCCAAATTCTGATCTTCCTGATCCAATATAGGTATAATTTATATTATCTTTTTTCCCAAATTCTAAATCTCCTGCTTGAACCAAGACATTTTTTATTACTCTGTGAAAAGCAATATTATTATATTTATCAGATTGAATTAACATCTTAAATCTTTCTACAGATTTTGGTGAAATATCTGGGTAAAGTTTAATAATTACGTTCCCACATTCAACATTTAATACAGCAATATTTTTAGGATTATTAAAACTTAATTCTTTTGGATCATAATCTTTAATAAACAAACATTTTTGTGGCAATATTATAAATATATAAAAAGCAAAAATTCCTAAAATAACGAAGAGGCCAAACAATAACTTTTCAGAAGTTGGTTGTTTAATTTTTTCAATCATAAAGATAAAATTAAGTCTATGTACTTTTAATTCTTTTTTGAAGATTGATTAACATTTTTAAGCATTCCTTAAGTTGATCATAGGAAATATATTCATCTACTGTATGTGCTTGTTCAATAGATCCTGGCCCACAAATTACAGTGCTAATACCAGAATTTTGAAATAAACCTGCTTCAGTTCCAAATGACATCGTACTTTTAGAATTATCACCAGTTAGTTTACAAACAAGGTCTGCAGCATCTGACGACCCTTCTTTATCAAAACCAGCAACTTCACCCACTACTTCTTTTCTAATATCACCTTTTGGATTATCTTTTTTAAATTTTGGTAATAATATATTATTTGTAAAATTATCTATATTTTTGGTAACGAAATCTCCATCTTCTTTATTGATTGGCCTAACTTCCCACTCCAAAGAACATTTATCTGCAATTACATTTGCACCCATTCCTCCAGATATTTTTCCAATTTGAAGCGTTGAAAAAGAAGGTGTAAAAGAAGTTTGTTGTGTATCTCTTTTTTTTAGCTCATCTCTTAATTCCATAAGCTTGTTGCTATACTGAATAGCATATTCAATTGCGCTTACTCCATTTTCAGGATTTGATGCATGGCCAGACAATCCAGTAAATTTAGTTATATATTCATTGTATCCCTTATGGGCAGTAATAGTTTTCATATTTGTTGGTTCACCAATTATACAAGCAGAAAAATTGATATTCCTTTTTTTTAAATCACTTAAAACTAACGGCGCCCCTAAACATCCTGTTTCCTCATCAAATGTGTATGAAAAATGAATAGGTGACTTCAATTTTTTTGATGCAAACAATGGTGCTATCGCTAAAGTACAAGCAATGAATCCTTTCATATCGCTAGTACCTCGACCATAAATTTTATTATTTTCTTCTCTTGCAATAAATGGATCTGAAGTCCAATCTTTAGGAGGAGCTGGAACTACATCTGTGTGTCCTGATAAAATTATACCTCCATCTTTTACTTGTGTGCTGCCACCAATTGTTGAGAATAAATTAGCTTGTGTTTTTGATTTATTAAATGTTTTAAATGAATAAGCGTTAGATTTTTTTAATTCTTTTTCGCAATATTCAATTAATTTTAAATTTGATTTTCCAGACTCTGTTTGAAATTTAATCAAATCACTTAAAATATTTAATGTATTTTTGAATATCTGATCATCTATTTCTTTTTGCTCAGTCATTAGACAAATACTAAACTAAAAAGCCTACTGATTTAAGACAAAAAATTACAACCCCAAATACAATCACCCACAACATAAATTGAGCGGCAATCTTTCTTTTGGAGCCTTTATCAATCCCTTTCCAAGGCATAAAAGTATATGTAGCTAAAGTTACTAAGATAAAAAATAAAAGTAAGTTTGTTAAATTAATCATTATTGAAAAATTAATCTATCTTTGATTCAAAAGCATTACTTCTCTAACTTCTTGACCTTTATATTTTGAAAGAGGTCTAATTAATTTATTAGAAGCATGTTGCTCCATAATATGAGCTGACCATCCAGTAATACGGGACATCACAAATATTGGAGTATAAAAATCTATATCGACGCCCATCATGTAATATGTGGGCCCACATGGAAAATCTACATTAGGATGAATATTTTTTTTTTCTAACATAACTTTTTCTAAAACTTCATACATTTTGGTATATTTTTCTTTTTTTAAAAGTTTAGCCACTTTAAACATATAATGTTTCATTGTTGGAACTCTAGAATCACCAGTTCTATAAACTCTGTGACCAAAACCCATTACGACTTTTTTCTTTAGTAGCGCATTTTCTATCCAAGCTTTAGCTTTCTCTGGTTTTCCAATTTCTTTCATCATGTGCATTACCGCTTCATTAGCACCACCGTGAAGAGGACCTTTTAAAGATGCTATTGCTCCAGTAATGGCCCCATGTAAATCAGATAGACTACTTGTGATTGTTCTAGCTGTAAAAGTAGAAACATTAAAACTATGCTCAGCATAAAGTATTAAAGAAATATCAAAAGCTCTTACCACTTCTTTGTCAGGAATTTTATTGAACATCATTTTAAAAAAATTTTCAGAAAATGATAAATTCTTACTTGGTGTTATTATTTTTTTTCCTTTTCTAGCTCTAAAGTAAGCTGCTACAGCTGTAGGAGTTTGAGAAAAAATTTTTAAAGCTTTTCTCATGTTAGCTTTAGGAGAATTATCTTTCGTGTCTTTATCTTCTAAAGCCATTAAACTCACACATGTTCTAATCACATCCATAGGATGTGCATTTTTTGGCATTAGTTGAATATTTTTGATTATAGCTTTTGAAAGTTTTCTATTAGATCTTTCTTCTTTAATAAATTTTTTTAGCTGTGCTTTACTTGGCAGCTCACCATGTAGAACTAGATACGCAACTTCTTCAAAATCACATTTATCGCATAGATCTTGTACTTTATAACCTCTATATGTTAGTGCGCTTAGTTCTGGAACTACGTGGGAAATAGTAGTTTCGTCTACAACTATTCCTAAAAGACCTTTTTTTATTTCTTCGTTCATTACTCGTGTCCTTCAGTTGAGAAGTCAGTTATTTTTTTTCCTAGCGTATTGTATTTCTCATATTCTACTAATTCGTACAACCTTTTTCTTGTTTGCATTTTATCAATAACATTGTTTTGGTGACCGTCTTTAAATATGGATTTTAAACCATTTTCTACACTCTGCATTGCTAATCTTTGAGTAGTAACAGGATAAATAACTAAATTATAACCTAAACTTTCTAACTCGGTTTTATCTAAAAGCTTTGACTTACCAAATTCTGTCATATTTGCTAATAAAAAACCTTTTGAAAATTTTCTAACTTTCTCAAATTCTTTTTCATCTTTTAAAGCTTCTGGAAAAATCATATCTGCGCCGGCATCTTCATATGCTTTAATTCTATCTAAAGTTTTATCTAAGCCCTCTACAGAATTAGCATCTGTTCGAGCGATAATTAAAAAATTTTTATCTGTTCTAGACGTCACACATTCTTTGATTTTTTTTACCATTTCTTCTTTCGAAACAAGCTCTTTATTGTCTAAATGACCACATCTTTTTTCAGCTATTTGGTCTTCTAAGTGACAACCTGCCAAACCTTCTTTTTCAAACTTTTCAATAGTTCTTTTACAATTTCCAAAACCTGTATCAATATCAACAATTGTGGGAAGATCAGTAACTCGTGATATTTGTCCGCTTCTATAACTTACCTGCTCTAATGTTGTCAGACCTATATCTGGCAAACCTAAGTCATTAGACATTACGCCTCCAGAAACATAAACGCCATCAAACCCGATTTCAGCAATAAGTTTTGCACACAAAGGATTATAAGCACCAGGAAATCTTAATAATTTTTTTGATTGCAGTTTTTTTACAAAGTTTGATCTTTTCTCTGAAACTGTTTTTTTTGTAAAGTGCATATGCACTGATATATATTAGAGCATGATATAAAAATCAAAGATTATTTAAATAAAATAAACAATCCGGTTAAAACTAACAGTATTGCGAGTAAATATTCGATAGTTTTTTTTATTTTTTTATTGTTAACAAATTTTCTTAAACCACTTCCAAAAAGAGCCCATAGACTTATAGTTGGAAAACAAATTACAGCGGCAGTAATTGTAACAAACGCGACACCGATAAAGATATTTTCTTCACTTGGAAAAAAACCAGAAGCAACCGTTACAGCTATTGACCATGCTTTGGGGTTAATAAATTGAAAAAGTGAAGCTTCGTAAAATTTTAGCGGTTTACCTGTTTCTTTTTTAACCACACTAAAAGAACCTAACATTTTCCAACTTAGATAAATCATATATAAAAAACACAAAATTTTCATATAAAATTGAATTTGAGGATAAATTAAAAATAAGTTTGCCAAACCAAAGCAAGTTAAGCCAATTTGAAAAATGTGCCCTATAGGAATTCCAATTGCATGAGGCAAAGTTCTAACAAAGCCAAACTTCATTCCAGAGGCAGCTAACATAGCATTGTTAGGACCAGGCGTAATAAACATAGTAAAATAAAAAATTGCCAATGCTGAAAAAAGAGCAAAATTTATCATAAATATTTTTCCACAACTCTTTCAAAATAAACAAAATCAGAAATTAATTCGTTATGTTTAATTTCTTGTTCAGATTTTTCTGTGTACCCATCCTTTACTAAAACAAATGGAAGGTTTGCGTTATGAGCTGACATAGCATCCACTTCACTATCGCCAACCATAATTGTTTTTTTCAAATCACCTCCAATAATTTCTACTACATTAGTTAGATGTCTTGGGTCAGGTTTATTAAACTCAAAAGTATCTGAACCTGCGGTGTATTCAAAATAGTCGTACATATTAAGTTTCTTTAAAAGATCTATTGCTAATCTTTCTTGTTTATTAGTACAGACAGCCATTGAAATATTTTTAGATTTAGCCCATTTTAAAAAATCAAAAATCCCTTTGATTGGCTGGCTCCCCTTATCAATATTTTTTGAATAAAAATCTATGAATTCTTTAGTCATTTCTTTTTTTAAGTTTTCATCTTGTATTTCTTTTTTAAAAGAACGCTGCATCATCATCCATGCACCTTTTCCAGCTAATGACTTAATTTCGGACATTTTTTTTTCATTATGTCCAAATTTTTTCATAACATGATTATGTGCAGCCATAAGATCAGGAGCTGTATCTACTAATGTTCCATCTAAATCAAAAAGAATTGTGTATATTTGAGTCATTTATAAAAGTATTAAAAAGAAATATTTTGTGACTTATTTCAAATTCGTTATTAATGTAAAGAGAAATTTTATGAATACAAATAATAAATTAAATAAAGTTAATGCTTACAGGCTTTCACAAGAAATACTACGCAACAAAGCCTTAACAAAAGGAGTCAATCTTATTGCTCCAGAAACTATTTTTTTGTCTAGTGATACCACTTTTGGAAAAAATGTAACTGTTGAACCTTATGTCGTTATAGGACAAAAGGTAAAAATTGGAGACAACAGTTATATAAAATCTTTTTCGTATATCGAAGGAACTAAAATAGAAAAGAATGTAGTTGTGGGACCTTACGCAAGATTAAGAGCAGGAACTATTTTAAAGTCGAATACTAAAATTGGAAACTTTGTTGAAACTAAACAATCAACAATTGATGTTAATTCAAAAGTAAATCATTTATCTTATATTGGCGACACGTCTATTGGAAAAAACTCAAACATTGGAGCAGGAACTATCACATGTAATTATGATGGTTTTAAAAAATCTAAAACTAAAATATCAGATAATGTTTTTGTAGGATCTAACTCATCCCTTGTAGCGCCAGTTAAATTAGATAAAAATTCTACGGTTGGTGCTGGATCTGTAATTACAAAAAATATAAAAAAAAATTCATTAGGCATTACTAGATCTTCTCAAGTTGAAATTAAAAATTATAAAAGAAAAAAGAAAAAATAATGTGCGGAATAATTGGTATTGCAAGCAACAAACCTGTCTCAACAAATATAATTAATTCTCTTAAAAAGTTAGAGTATAGAGGTTATGACTCAGCAGGTTTAGCAACTTTGACACAAGATAGTATAAATGAAAAAAAATGTTCAGGAAGGGTAGAAGAACTAGAAAAAATTTTATTTAAAACTCCATCTAATGGAAACATAGGTATAGGCCATGTTAGATGGGCTACACACGGAGTACCTAATGTAGTTAACGCCCACCCACATTCTTCAGAACAGGTCTCTGTGGTTCATAATGGAATTATAGAAAATTCAGATGAAATTAAAAAAGATCTTGAGGCTAAAGGATTAAAATTTAAATCACAGACAGACACAGAAGTGATTACAATCCTGATTACGGAGGCACTTAAAGAAAAAGAACCTTTAGAATCTGTCTTTAAAACACTACAAAAATTAAAAGGTAGCTTTGCACTTGGAATAATTTTCAAAAATTTTTCAAACATAATAATTGGAGCAAGAAGGGGCAGCCCTTTAGCTGTGGGGTACTCAAAAGAAGAAAATTATATAGGCTCAGATTCTTACGCTTTAAAGTTAATGACAAATAAAATTTCTTATTTAGATGATGGCGAAGTGTGTGTTCTTACAAAAGATGAGGTTAAATTTTACGATTCAAAACTTAAAAAAATTAATAAAAAAATTCATATAATGTCAGAAAATGAAGCGGCCGTAGATAAAGGTGAGTATAAACATTTTATGTTGAAGGAGATTTTTGAACAACCAATGACCGTTAAAAATTGCATCAATGAATATATTGATAGTCTAAAAAAAGATATTAATATCTACAATTTTCCTATTGCACCTAAAAATATAAATAAGATTATTTTAATTGGTTGTGGTTCTGCATACAATTCATGCCTTACAGCTAAATATTGGTTTGAAGAATTAACAAGTATAGACATTGAAGTAGATATTGCCTCTGAATTTAGATACAGAAAATTAAAATTTAATTCTGCAAATTTATATATTTTTGTTTCACAATCAGGAGAAACAGCTGATACGGCTGCAGCTTTAAATATATGTAAAAAAAATAATGTAAAAACTTGCTCTATTGTAAATGTAGTTGAAAGTACAATTGCTCGAAATTCAGATTGGGTATTACCAATTTATGCAGGCACTGAAATAGGTGTTGCGTCCACTAAAGCATTTCTAGGTCAATTAGTTGTGCTTTATATGTTAAGCCTAAAGTTTGCTATTGTTAGAGAAGATATTGATAGAAATTTTTATGAGACAAAAGTAAAAGATTTAATCAAGATTCCAGAAGCCATTAATGAATGTCTAAATACTGAAACCAGTATTCAGTTAATGGCAAAAGAGTTTCTTAATGCTAAAGGTTCAATGTTTTTAGGAAGGGGGCCTTCTTTTCCAATTGCTTTAGAAGGTGCATTAAAACTTAAAGAATTATCTTATCTACATGCAGAAGGTTATCCAGCTGGTGAAATGAAACATGGCCCGCTAGCTTTAATAGAAGAAGGTTTGCCTGTAATCATTCTAGCACCAAAAGATAGATATTTTGAAAAAACACTTTCTAATATGCAGGAAGTTATTGCAAGAGGTGGAAAGATTCTTTTTATTACTGATAATAAAAAAGAATCTTTAAATGAAAATATTAGATTTGGTTTGAGAGTTCCCCACTTAGATGTTTTGCTTACTCCTATTTTATTAACCGTGCCTTTACAAATGCTAGCTTATCATGTTGCGTTATTAAAAAACTGTGATGTTGACAAACCAAGAAATTTAGCAAAGTCAGTCACGGTAGAATAAGTTGAACAAAGAAAACGCAAGTAAACTGTGGAAAATTATTCAGGAAGCTGGCGATTATTTACAAAAAAAACTTCCAAACCATCCTAGTCATCCTAAAGGAAGAAATGCCTACGCTCATGTCGCTCTTTGTATAAAAAATAAATTTGGTTCGAGCTACAAAGAGATTGCAGATGAAGATTATGTTAAAGTCATCGAATATATTGATTTTTTAAAAAAAAATCCTAATTAGTAAAGAATTAACTTACAATGTATTGAAAATCTCAAGTCAATACTCTATATATATCTC